>Ga0187848_10002273_pt1 | contig 15361 bp, 15 predicted proteins | sample June2016WEW_4_40_FD_132424 | JGI IMG/M metagenome (GOLD analysis project Ga0187848, IMG submission 132424) | Peatland microbial communities from SPRUCE experiment site at the Marcell Experimental Forest, Minnesota, USA - June2016WEW_4_40 | ecosystem: Environmental > Terrestrial > Soil >... | reverse complement strand
CGCGATTCTGTAAACTGGACAGATGAGTGAGCAGCAGTTCGTCCTGATCCTCTTCCAGGTCGTGGTGTTGGTACTGGCGTTCTCGGTACACGAGAGCGCGCACGCCTATGTGGCCATGCGCCTGGGCGACCCGACGGCCTACATGCTGGGGCGCGTGACGCTGAACCCGGCGAAACACCTCGATCCGCTGGGCTCGGTGCTGGTCCCGCTCATCTCGCTGGTCTATGGCGGATGGCTGATCGGCTGGGCCAAGCCCTGCCCGGTGACCACGCGCAACTTCCGCCACCTCCGGCGCGACGACATTCTGGTCTCGCTGGCCGGGCCGGCCAGCAACCTGGCCATGGCCACCGTCGCTCTCCTGTTGCTGATCGTCTTTAAACATGCGGCGCCGGGAGGCTTGATGACCATCGCTGCTGCGATGGCGACTGCAAACCACATTCCGGTGGATGTCGGCGCGTTTCCGCTTTTTCCGGTGGCGATGCTGCTCTACTACGGCGTGCTCATCAACCTGCTGCTGCTTGTCTTCAACCTGATCCCGATCCCGCCGCTGGACGGCAGCCACGTTCTGCGCCACTTTTTGCCCTACCGCGTGGAACAGGTCTACAACCAGATCGGGATGTACGGCCTGATCGTCTTGTTGCTCTTTGGCGGACATTGGATCGCGAGCTTCTATTATCCGTTGATGGGCGTCTACGACCGGCTGCTGCTCTCGCTGTAAGCAGCGGCATCCTGTACGCTTTGGATTGAGAACATTATGAGCGAAGAGACGAGACGACCGGCGCCGAGGCGCGTGCTGAGCGGGATGAGGCCCACGGGCAAGCTGCACCTGGGCAACTACATGGGCGCGCTGAAGAACTGGGTGGAACTGCAGAACGCCACCCACGCCGGCGGCGCGCCGAAGTACGAGTGCTACTTCTTCATCGCGGACTACCACGCGCTGACGACGGACTACGCCGACACCAGCGAGCTGCGCGCAAACGTGCGGGATGTTGCGCTGGACTTTCTCTCCGCCGGGCTCGACCCGAAGCGCTGCACGATCTTTGTGCAGAGCGATGTTCCGGCGCACGCCGAGCTGAGCCTGCTGCTGGGGATGATTACGCCGCTGAGCTGGCTGGAGCGCGTGCCCAGCTACAAGGACCAGCAGGAGCAGCTCAAGGAGAAGGATCTCGGAACCTTTGGCTTTCTCGGCTATCCGCTGCTGATGAGCGCGGACATTCTGGTGTATCAGGCTGACTTCGTGCCCGTCGGACAGGACCAGGCAGCGCACGTGGAGATCACACGCGAGATCGCGCGGCGGTTCAACCATTTTTACAGCGGAGACGATCAGGAGATACTGCCCGAGCCGAGGGTGCTGCTGACGCCGAGTCCGAAGCTGCCGGGCACCGATGGGCGCAAGATGTCGAAGAGCTACGGGAACACGATCCTGCTGAGCGACCCGGAGCCGGAGATTCGCGCCAAGCTGAAGACGATGGTGACCGATCCGGCGCGCATTCGGAGGACGGACAAGGGCAACCCCGATCTGTGCCCCGTCTTCGATCTGCACAAGGTCTTTTCGTCCGGCGAGACGCAGGCGGAAGTGCGCGCGGGCTGCACCTCGGCGGGGATTGGCTGCATCCAGTGCAAGGGATGGCTGGCGGATGCTGTGGTGAAGGAACTCGCGCCGATCCAGCAGCGAAGGCAACACTTCGAGGCGCATCCCGATGAGGTGAAGGCGATCCTCGACCAGGGTGCGGTGCGGGCCAATGCACGCGCCGACGTGACGATGCAGCAGGTGCGCGCTGCGGTGGGGCTTGGATAGCGATGGCGAAGAAGACCCTGAGCGACGCGACACCAGGCGAGCCAAGCGGCGCGGTGGAGGACGGCGCGGCCACGACTCCCGCTGCTTCGAGCACGGTTGCCGACGAGGCGATTGAGCCGGTGGGGGAGACGCTGGTGCTGCGGCCGGGGCCGGATGTACCCGCGGACGAGCCGAAGCGCACCGAGGCGGCACAACAGGAAGAGGCTTCGCAGTCGCCGTTCTCGGTGACCGTGGGGCAGGTCTACGACGGCCCGCTGGACCTTCTGCTGGACCTGATCCGCAAACAGAACATCGACATCTACGACATTCCCATCGCCCTGATTACGGCGCAGTTCCTCGACTACTGCCATCAGTTGCGGCAGACCGACGTGGATGCGGCGGGCGAGTTCATCTACATGGCGTCGCTGCTGATCCACATCAAATCGAGGACGCTGCTGCCGCGCGATCCATCGGATGTGACGGGAGCGGACGCCGAGGACCCGCGCCGCGAGCTGGTGGAGCGGCTGCTGGAGCACGAGCGTTTCAAGGCCGCCGCGCAGATGCTGATGCAGAAGCAGCAGATTGAAGAGGCAACCTGGTCGAACCCCGGCATGAAGTCGTTTCTGCGCGACGAGACGGGCGGCGAGCAGGCGGGCGCCGGCGACGAGCAGGAGATTGCCGCCGACACGGTGGACCTGGTGCGCGTCTTTCAGCAGGTGCTGGAGCGGCTGCGCGAGCGGCCCGTGCTGGACGTGGACGAGGAGTCGGTGACGGTGGCGCAGATGATCGACTACGTGAAGCAGCGGCTGATGCTGGAGGACCGCCCGGTGAGCCTGCGGCGGTTGCTGCAGCGCACGCACTCGGAGCGGGCGCTGATCTGCATGTTTCTGGCAATGCTTGAACTGGTGCGCCTGCAGGCGGTGCTGTTGCACCAGCCGCGCGAACTGGGCGACATTCTGATCAAGAAGGCGGACAGCTTCGACCTGGTCTTTGCCGGTGAGGCGCCTGCGCGCGACGACTGGCGGTAGTTCAACTGTGCGATATTCGTTTTCCGCTGTGCGGTATTCGTCCTTCGTGCCCTGTTGTCCACAGTCCGCCGGGCCGTCCGGTTCATTTATAAACAGTTGATTAATATGCTGGTTAGATTGCGTCTGGATGCGCGTTTGGGGCGAGCGGAGGTTGCGGAACGACTGAATCTTTCACGGAACTGTAATATTTCTAGACGGTGAATAGAGTAGCGTTAGCTGTGGATCAGCAATTCAAGTTAGGTGATTCATGGCCACGCCCGCCACGCTGCCACAGCCCACGATACTCGAAGAAAAGCTACTCGAAGACAATCTGAAGAAGTCGTCCGCCGGAAAGATCGGCGTAGGGATATTTGCGCTGATTTTGGCGGGTGGATTGATCTATATCACGGCGCAGGTGTGGGGGGACCTTTCGGTAGTCCATACGGTGCATCTGTTTCCATACCTGCTGCTTGGGCTGGCGTTGCTGATTGCGCTGGGGTTCGAGTTTGTGAACGGGTTTCACGATACGGCGAATGCGGTGGCGACGGTGATCTATACCCACTCGCTGGAGCCGCATGTCGCTGTGGTTTATTCCGGAATCCTGAATTTTGTGGGGGTGATGCTGAGCTCGGGCGCGGTGGCTTGGGCGATCGTCTCGCTGCTGCCGGTGGAGTTGATTCTGAAGGGGAACTCGGGTTCGGGCTTCGCGATGGTCTTTGCCCTGCTGGTGGCGGCGATCCTGTGGAACCTGGCTACCTGGTACCGCGGGCTGCCGGTGTCCAGTTCGCATACCATGATCGGTTCGATCCTGGGCGTGGGGCTGGCGTACCAAATGATGATCGGGAAGACGGGAACGTCGGGCCTGGATTGGGAGCAGGTGAAGAAGGTGATTGCGGCGCTTTGCGTCTCGCCCGCGGTGGGATTTGTCGCGGCGGGGCTGGTGCTTCTTCTCTTCAAGCTGTTGGCGCGAGACCCGCGGCTGTATCAGGCCCCGAAGGGAGCCGCGCCGCCGCCGTTTTACATCCGCTGTCTGCTGATTCTGACCTGCGGCGGGGTGAGCTATGCGCACGGCTCCAACGACGGCCAGAAGGGCATGGGGCTGATGATGCTGATCCTGGTGGGCACGGTTCCCACGGCCTACGCGCTGAACCATACCATGGGCGCCAGCCAGGTGCAGGCGTTCGCGGTGGTTTCGACGCAGGTGGCCGGTGCGCTGGACCATTATGTGCAGCCGGGAACGGCGGCGCAGAACGCCGATTCCGAGCTGGAGAACTTTGTCAGCACCAAGAAGTACGAGCCGGGAGTGACGCTGGCGCTGCAACAGATGGTGCTGGAGATCCGCAACGAGGCCACGCAGTATGGGTCGCTGCAGGGCGTGCCGACTACGATGCAGGCCAACGTGCGCAACCAGATGTACCTGGCCAGCGAGACGCTGCGGCTGATGGCCAAGAGCGGCGGGCCGCGGATGTCGGCCTCGGACGCAAAGATCGTTGCCAACTATACGGGCTATCTGGACAAGTCGACAAAGTTTATTCCCAGCTGGGTGAAGGTTGCGGTGGCGCTGGCGCTGGGGCTGGGCACGATGATCGGATGGAAGCGGATCGTGGTGACGGTGGGCGAGAAGATCGGCAAGGCGCACATGACCTATGCGCAGGGTGCCTCGGCGGAGCTGGTAACCATGGCGACGATCCTGGCGGCGGGCACATTCGGCCTTCCGGTGTCCACGACGCATGTGCTGAGCTCCAGCGTGGCGGGGACGATGGCGGCCAACCGCAGCGGGTTGCAACGGGCCACGATTCGCAACATTACGTCGGCGTGGGTCTTCACGCTGCCTGCGGCGGCGCTGCTCTCCGGCGGGCTCTTCTGGCTCTTCAACTCGCTGGCGAAGTAGAGGGCAGGCGAGGCTGAGGAGTTGCGTAACACCGATTTCCATTGAGAACACACCCTTCTGTGAGCAGGAAGACGCGGGGTTTTTTCTGTGCGCGGGCCACTAGAGCATTTCTCGAATTCACGTGGGGTTGGAGAAAGCGTGCGAGGTGGTTTTTTCTTGAGGAAAAAGCCACTCATATGCCGTGGTTTCCCTCTGCACCAATTCGAGAAATGCTTTAGTCTCTGCGCACAGGCCGCTGGGTTGATATGCTAGCCTTTGACACTAACCATGAGCCTGAAAGCTAAGATCGAAGCTGTAATCTATGCCTCCGAAGAGCCGGTGACGCTGACGCAACTCGTGGGACTGCTGGGCGATGAAGCGCAGGCCGAGCTGGACCGCTCGGTTTCGGCGCAGCAGACGCTCTCGCTGAACGAGCTGGAAGCGGCGGAGGCAGACCCGGCGCTCGGGCCGGAGTTCGATGCGGACAATGCAGGGCCTGTCGCGGAGGCTGGTCCGCCAGCCGCGCCAGACTCTGCCGATTCGCCGGGTAACTCCGACGCGGACGAGGCCAGCGGCGTTCTTGCAATGGAGCCGGACCCGCAGACTGCGGAGCAAACAGGTTCGGCTGCGGACTCGGCTGCGGACTCCTCTGCGTTCGATGCGGCTGCGGCTGCGGCTGCCGCGCGGGCGGAGCGGTCGCGCCTGGCCCGGCTGCGCGCGCACTTTCGCGTGCTGCTGGACCAGTTGATCGCTGAGTACGCGGCGCCGGAATCGGACCACGGGTTGGAGATTCGCGAGGTCGCCGGCGGCTTCCGTTTTGCCACCAAGCCGGAGTACCACGACGCGGTGCGCGGGTTCGTGAAGACGTTGAAGCCGCCGCTGAAGCTGACGCTGCAATCGCTGGAGACCCTGGCCGTGGTGGCGTACAAGCAGCCGGTGACGGCGCCCGAGATCTCCGAGATTCGCGGCGTGGACTCCAGTGCCGTGCTTGGTTCGCTGCTGGCGCGCAAACTGATTGCGACGGCCGGGCGCAAGCATGTGATCGGGCGGCCCATCCTGTACAAGACGACGCGCGAGTTTCTGCTGAAGTTCGGGCTGAAGGACGTCTCCGAGCTGCCCTCGATCGAGGAGTTCGAGAAGATGGCCGGGCAGTTGGCCGAGCAGGAGGAGATGCCGATGGAGCACGAGCCGTCTGCGCCGCCCGAGGAGCCTGAGTCACTCCCTTCTGAGACGGAGAATGACGCATCCGATCCATCGGCTGCCGAGGCCAAGCTGTGGGGTGGGTGATAATGGAGTAGGGCCGGTTTCATTGGCACTTGCGATGAATGTGACCGCGATGAGCAACTCCGCGGTCAGAAGGATGAGGCAGGGAATGACGAAGGCAATGGGTGGGCAGGCGGAAGAACAGAAGCAGATTCCCTACGGGAATGACAAACAAGAGATACAAGAGCAGCCGAAGGGGGAGCGGCTGCAGAAGATTCTTGCCGGCGCGGGAGTGGCCAGCCGGCGCAAGGCCGAGGAGATCATCCTGGCCGGGCGGGTGCAGGTCAACGGCAAGGTGATCTCCGAGCTGGGGACGCGGCACGACGCCGCGCGCGACCACATCCGCGTGGATGGCAAGCTGCTGAAGGGGCCGGAGGCGCGGCGCTACTACCTGCTGAACAAACCGCGCGGGTACGTGACGACGCTGGACGATCCGCAGAAGCGGCCGACCGTGATGGACCTGATGATGAAGCCAAAATCCGGGCCGCACGGCGACCGGGTGCGGCTCTATCCCGTGGGGCGGCTGGATTATCTGTCTGAGGGCCTGTTGTTGATGACCAACGACGGCGAGCTGGCCAACTCGCTGTCGAAGGCTGCGGCGGGCGTAGAGAAGACCTATCTGGTGAAGGTGAGCGGAGTTCCCGCGGAGGCGGGGCTGGAGCAGATTCGCCGCGGGATCGTGATCGACCGCGGGCGGCTGGACGAGGTGAGGGCGGGACGCCGCGACCGGATTCTGACCGCGCCGGCGCGGGTGGAGCTGGTGCGCGCAGGCGACAATCCCTGGTACCAGGTGACGCTGACCGAGGGACGCAACCGCCAGTTGCGCAAGATGTTCGAGGAGATCGGACACCACGTGGAGAAGATCCGGCGGATCGGCTACGGCGCGCTGCGGCTGGACGTTCCGCCGGGCGAGTTCCGCGAGTTAAAGCCGGGCGAGGTGATGGCGCTGGAGCGCGCGGCCAAGGGCAAGAAAGTGGTTCCCAGGAAGCGCATGCCGGAGTTTGCCCAGTTGAAGGCCCCGGGAATGAAGAAACGAAGACAGATGTGAGTTGGCAGGTGTCAGTTCCGGGGTGTAGCAGGGTGGGGTTGGCGATGTAGTTATGACCCAAAAGGGGATTTGACGAGAGTGGGTCGATGAGCCTAGAAATACACGCGGCCCTAATGGAACTCGCAGTTTTTAATACTGCGTAGAAGACAAAATGGAGGCTGATGCATCCAAATAGAGCCATCGCCAGAAGCACCGGACCGGGGCGATGAAACGGAGAGCGAAGCCGGGCGGAGATTGGCCGATAGAGAAACAGGCGCCGGGCAGGCGGACGATTGAAAAACCCCATCCGAGCAGCAACTGGGGCAGCAAAGGAGCAAGACAAAGTGGCAATTGAGCGGGCAACATTTGGAGCTGGATGTTTTTGGGGCGTTGAGGCCCGATTTGCAGAGATTCCGGGAGTGATCGACACAGCGGCAGGATATGCGGGGGGCAATCTGGAGCACCCCACCTACAAGGACGTGTGCAGCGACCACACCGGACACGCGGAGGTGGTGGACGTGACCTTCGATCCGTCGCGTGTCTCCTTCGACACGCTGCTGGACGCGTTCTTTGCCATGCACGATCCGACGCAGGTGAACCGTCAGGGGCCGGACTGGGGCTCGCAGTACCGCAGCGTCATCTTTGCTCATTCGGACGACCAGCTCTGGCAGGCGAGAGCCAAGATCGCGGAGTTGAATGCAACCGGCGCCTATCGCAGGCCGATTGCAACCCAGGTGATGCCGGCGTGCGCCTTCTGGAAGGCGGAGGAGTTCCACCAGCGGTATCTGGAGAAGCGCGGCATGGTGAGCTGCCAGATCTAGTGGTTAGTTGCTAATTGAGCGGCAAGGCGGCGGCCGTTGCGTATGCGGTCGCCGCTGCTGCGTTTGGGGGCGGCTGACGGTTCGTGCATTATTGCGAATAAGAGCAGGCTTCGTGCGGGGATTCATTTCTCTTCCCAGTCTCGTCTACGGTGGATTCAAAGCAATATGCTGAACTGTACGTTTTTCCGTTGAACTCATAGAATTCGATTTCTCCGTCCGTGGTGTGGCCGTATCTTTCCTCAGATGATAGATCGGGCATTCCATGGTGGGATGTGGGTTCAATACCGATTCCCGACCCATCCGCTTCAAAGGCCAGGACAGCATGACCGTCTTTCGTCATGAAGACCCAGGACAGACAGTTCACCCCATTCGGCGAACATTGTTCGCTGGAGAGAATAATCGCGGAAGGACCGCGATGGCTCGGTTGCAAGAAGCGAACCTTGGAGTCCAATGCAATTTTCTGGGCGTGAGCGACCGTGTGATCACCGTTCGTCACATGTGACAATGCTTCGAGAATGCTCTTTTGCAGTTGAGCAAGAATATCCTGTCGCAACGGTGAAGGAAGATGCGTGTCCCGCAATGTAGCAGATGTAGCAGATATTGCCGGTACGCCGGGATGGGATTGTGCGATCAGGAGTGGGCAGAGGGTCAGGAGTAGGACGGCGTAAATAGCTGATCGCATGATGCACGCAGCGTAGCAATACATCCGCTGGACGTCAACTTCAATTACCGTAGAAGCGGCGGCGGATCCAGAAGGCGACGTTGACCAGACTGATGAGGGCGGGGACTTCGATCAATGGGCCGACGACTCCGACGAAGGCCTCGCCGGAGTTGAGGCCGAAGACGGCGACCGAGACGGCGATGGCCAGCTCGAAGTTGTTGCCCGCGGCGGTGAACGAGAGCGCGGCGGACTGCGCGTAGTCCGCGCCCAGCCGCTTGCCCATCCAGAAGCTGACCAGAAACATGATGAGGAAGTAGAGCACCAGCGGAAGCGCGATGCGTGCCACGTCCAGCGGCAGGCGCACGATGAGATCACCCTTCAGCGAGAACATCACCACGATGGTGAAGAGCAGCGCGACCAGGCTGAGCGGACCGATGCGCGGCAGGAAGCGCGCGCGATACCAGTCTTCGCCTTTGCGGCGGATGAGGAGGGTGCGGGTGAGGAATCCGGCCACAAACGGGACTCCGAGATAGAGGCCCACGCTGCGCGCGATCTGCCCGATGCCGATGGCGACGACGCTCGCCGCCAGGCCGAACCAGCGCGGCAGCACGGTGAGAAACGCCCAGGCGTAGAGGCTGTAGAAGAGGACCTGGAAGATGCTGTTGAGAGCGACCAGACCGGCGACGTAGTCCGTGTCGCCCTCGGCCAGCTCGTTCCACACCAACACCATGGCGATGCAGCGGGCTATACCGATCAAAATGAGGCCGCGCATGTAGGCGGGCTCGCCGCGCAGGAAGACGAGAGCCAGAAGGAACATCAGGATGGGGCCGATGATCCAGTTCTGCGCGAGCGAGAGAGCGAGGACGCGGCGGTTGCGGAAGACTTCGCCGAGTTTTTCGTAGCGCACCTTGGCCAGCGGGGGAAACATCATGACGATGAGGCCGATGGCAATGGGGATGTTGGTGGTCCCGCTCTGGAAGCGGTTGACGAAGACCGAGACGTGTGGCACGAAGTGTCCGAGGGAGACACCGATGGCCATGGCGAGAAATATCCAGAGCGTGAGGAAGCGATCCAGGAAGGAAAGGTGCTTGCGCTGGAGCGGAGCGCAGCTTTGGCCCTGGGTGTGCGGCGTAGGAGGCATGACTAACGGGCCTTCCGCCTACGGGTGCGGGCGGCGGCGGACGGCGCGGGTGCTGCCTGCAGGGCTGTGAACTTCGCCGGAGTGCAACAGGCCTTGCCGAGGCGGGCGCGGTCTGCCTGCATGGCGCGGTCCTGCTTGAGCCAGGCCAGCGTCTGGCGCAGAAGCTGCGCGGCGCCGGCGTCCGCGGGCGGCGTGATGCGGTAGTGCATCCACTTGCCCTCGCGCCGCGCCTCGACGATGCCCGCGCGGCGCAGGTAGGCCAGGTGGCGGCTGATCTTGGGTTGCGCCTGCTTGAGTATCTCCACGAAATAACAGACACAGAGCTCCTGGTCGCCCATCAGGTTGAGCAGGCGCAGGCGGGTGGCGTCTCCCAGGGCCTGGAAGAAGCGTTGCAAATTGCAGCACGGCGGATTGGGGCCTGGCGATTTTTTTGCCATGGTTTACTTATACGCCTTGACGAATATGTTGGCAAGTAATATAGTCGCTTTAGCAGATATGTTTTCCGGAGGGGTCGGATGGCGCAGCAGGTCCTGGAGTCGGTACGAGCGAAGTATGGGGCGGTGGCGGAGAGCGGGCTATCGAGCAAGGACGCGGGAGTGAAGGCGGTTGCGCAGGCCTTCGGGTATTCGGCCGAGGAGTTGCGGTCGATTCCGGCGGAGGCCAATATGGGGCTCTCCTGCGGCAATCCCACGGCGACGGCCCACATTCAACCGGGCGAGGTGGTGGTGGATCTGGGCTCGGGCGGCGGGCTGGATGTGTTTCTGGCGTCGAAGATGGTGGGGCCGCATGGCCGCGCCATCGGTATCGATATGACGCCTGCGATGATCGAGCGGGCGCAGACAAATGCGCGGGAGGGAGGCTACACCAACGTCGAGTTTTATCTCTCCACCATCGACCGGATTCCGCTGCCGGATGCGTCGGTGGATTGCGTGATCTCGAACTGCGTGCTGAATCTGGCGCCCGACAAGCCGGCCGTCTTCCGCGAGATTGCCCGCGTGCTGAAGCCCGGCGGTCGGGTTGCGGTGAGCGATATTGCGCTGAAGCATGAGCTGCCGGAGGCCGTTGCCGAGAGCATGGCGGCGTACGTGGGGTGCATCGCGGGGGCGTTGCGGATGGAGGAGTATCGCGACGGCTTGCTGGCGGCCGGGTTCGAGCACGTAGAGATTGTGGACAGCGGCGCGGACCTGAACGCGTATGCCAAGATGGAGAACCAGTCGGGCTGCTGCTCGCCGGCGATGGACTGCGGAGATTCGCTGAAGGTGATTGCGGAGCCTTGTTGTACGTCTACAGCGAGACCGGCGGATTCGTTGCATGAGGAACTGAAGGCCCTGCTGGCGAAGTACGACATCAACGCAGCAGCGGCCAGCGTGAAGGTGTACGCGATCAAGGGTGGCGCGGGCGCGTAGGTCTAACAGTATTTTTACAGAGAGGCGTAGTGTGTTGCGCTACAAACAAAATACCGAGATTCCGGCCTTCGACTACGCTCAGGCCAGAATGACGACTTCATGCTTTGAGGAGATTTGATGCCGCACTATAACGTCTTGTTTCTATGCACGGGGAACTCGGCGCGGTCGATTATGGCCGAGGCAATCATGAACCGCAAGGGCGCGCCGGACTTCACCGCGTACAGCGCGGGGAGCCATCCGGCGGGCGCGGTGCGTCCGGAGGCGCTGCGCCAGTTGCAGATGGCCGGGATCAGCACGGAAGGGCTGCGCAGTAAGTCCTGGGACGAGTTTGCGGCTGCTGGCGCTCCGCGGATGCACTTCGTCTTCACGGTCTGCGACAACGCGGCGCGGGAGAGCTGTCCGCTGTGGCCGGGCCAGCCCATGACGGCGCATTGGGGCGTGCCCGATCCGGCGGCCGTGGTGGGCACGCCTGCGGAGATCGAGCGGGCCTATCGCGAGGCGTTCACGGTTCTGGAGAGGCGCATCTCGCTGATGCTGGCGCTGCCGTTGGCGTCGCTGGATTCGCTGGCGATCAAGCGGGAGCTGGGGAAGATTGGGATGGATGGCCGTGGGTCAGTTTGATGGCGTGTATTTGCGGCTCCTTGATTGCGATGCAATCAAGGAGCCGCAGTCTTAAAAAAGTGCGCTCTTCGGCACGGCTGAAGCCGTGCCCTACCGATCAAACGATTCTGGCTGAGTTGTTGTTCAGACTGACCCATTAGCGGTTGCGACTTGCGTTTCGATTCCCTGCCCCCTAGCCTGTAGGCATGAGTTCAACTTCCCTCTCCGCGCCTCCGTTTGCTTCGCTCTCTTTCGATGAAAAGCTGGATCGGCTGGCCGAGGTCGCGGTGCGCGTGGGGCTGAACCTGCGCGTGGGGCAGGAGCTGGTGCTGACCGCGCCGACGGAGGCGCTGCCGCTGGTGCGGCGAATTACGGAACATGCGTACCGCGCGGGCGCGCTGCTGGTGACAACCTTCTACAGCGACGATCCCTGCGTGCTGGCGCGTTACGAAAATGCACTCGACGCCAGCTTCGACTACGCGCCCGCGTGGTTGCAGGATGGGATTCTGACGGCTTTCAAGAGCGGCGCCGCGCGCATGGCGATTGCGGGTTCGAACCCGGCGCTGCTGGCCGGGCAGGACCCGGCGAAGGTGGGGCGCGCCAACGTTGCGGCATCGAAGGCGGCCAAGCCGGCGATGGAGATGATCACGCGCCACGAGATCAACTGGACGATTGTGGCCGCGGCCACGCCGGAGTGGGCCAAGCTGGTCTTCCCCGGCGAGCCGGTGGAGCAAGCGGTGGCGAAGCTGTGGGAGGCGATCTTCGTTGCGTCGCGGATTACGGGGGACGATCCCTTGGCCGACTGGCTGGCCCACGGAGCGCACCTAAAAGAGCGCGTGGACACGCTGAATGCGAAGCGATTCGCGGCGCTGCACTTCAAGTCGCCGGACGGCGAGACCGATCTGCGGGTCGGGTTGGCGGACCAGCATCTGTGGGCGGGAGGAGGAACGACGGCGGGCAACGGCGTCTATTGCCAGCCGAATATTCCCACCGAGGAGTGCTTCACCACGCCGCACAAGGAGCACGTGGTCGGCGTGGTGCGGGCGTCGAAGCCGCTCTCGCACCAGGGCACGCTGATCGAAAATATCCGCTGCCGCTTCGAGGGCGGAAGGATTGTGGAGGCCACGGCGACGGCGGGCGAGGAGGCGCTGAACCGGCTCATCTCCACCGACGACGGCGCGCGGCGGCTGGGCGAGGTGGCGCTGGTTCCCGCCTCGTCGCCGATTGCGGCGGCGGGGATTCTGTTCTGGAGCACGCTCTTCGACGAGAACGCGGCCAGCCACATTGCGCTGGGGCAGGCCTACTCGACGTGCCTGATCGGCGGCGAAAAGATGAACCAGGAGGAGCTGGCCAAGCTGGGCGCGAACTCGAGCCTCATCCACGTGGACTGGATGATCGGATCGGCGCAGATGGACGTGGACGGCATCGCCCCCAATGGCGCGGCCGAACCGCTGATGCGCGCGGGCGAGTGGGTGTAGCCGCAGGCGACGACTGCAATTTCGCGGAGTAATCCACGAATTCCACTGCGTGAAAGAGGTAAACTGACACTCATTATGGAACTCTCCGGTTGTGGCACAGCTCTGGTAACACCCTTCCGTGCGGACGGCAGCCTGGACGAGGCTGCGCTGGTCCGCCTGGTGAACTGGCAGATTGAATCGGGCGTCCACTTTCTGGTGGCGTGCGGGACGACGGGCGAGGCCTCGACGATGACGGAGGCCGAGAACATGCGCGTCATCGAGATCGCGGTGAGCACTGCGGCAGGGCGCGTGCCGGTCTTCGGCGGCTGCACCCACAACGCCACCAGCGAGGCAGTGGCGCGCGCGTGGAAGCTGGCCAAGATTCCAGGACTGGACGGCATTCTGACGGCAAACCCGTACTACAACCGGCCCGGCCAGGAGGGCCAGTTCCAGCACTTCCGCGCCATCGCCGAGGCCGCGCCGCTGCCGATATTGCTCTACAACATTCCATCGCGCACGGGCACCAACATGGAGCCGGCGACGACGCTGCGGCTGGCTGAGATAAAGAACGTGGTGGGGGTGAAGGAGTCCAGCGGCAACGTGGCGCAGATTGCGGAGATCATCCACAACGCGCCCACGGGCTTCAAGGTCTTCAGTGGCGACGACGCGATGACGCTGCCCGTGATCGCACTGGGCGGAGCGGGCGTGGTGTCGGTGGCGTCGAACGCGATCCCCGCGCAGATGGCGCAGATGGTGCAGGCCGCGCTGGCCGACGATTGGGCCAGGGCGCGAGAGATCAACCGCCATTTCTTCCGCCTGATGCAGGCGCACTTCACGGAGCCGAGTCCCGCGCCGGTCAAGGCTGTGCTGGCGCTGATGGGCCACGGCGAAGACCACCTGCGCCTGCCCATGGTCCCGGTGACGGCAGCCACGCGGCAGAAGCTGGAGAAGCTGCTGGGTGAGCTTGGCCTGCTGGCGCACGCGGCGTCTAATTCGTAAAGCCCGCATATGCCGTAGCCGCTCGCAGCTCCATGCAACCGCTGCACAGTGATGCGCTGCAATGCGTTCCCGCTACAATCGGAGCAGACCATGACGACCGCAAGCCTCGAATCCAGAATCGAAGAATCGTTTGCCGCGGGTGCTGATACCGTCAGCGATGTGGACGCGCTCGACACGTTCCTTGAACTGCGCAACGCGCTTGAAGCTGGCACGCTGCGCGCGGCGGAGCCGGACGCGGCTGCGCCCACCGGATGGCGGGTGAATGCGTGGGTGAAGCGCGGCATCCTGCTCGGCTTTCGCATCGGCGCGCTGACGGAGATGAGCGGCGGCGGCGCGCTCAGCTTCCTCGACAAGGCGACCTACCCGGCGCGGCGGTTTGTGCCGGAGAACGGGGTGCGCATCGTTCCCGGCGGCAGCTCGGTGCGCTCGGGCGCGTATGTGGCGCGCGGCGTGGTGATGATGCCGCCGGCGTACATCAACGTGGGCGCATACGTGGACGAGGGCAGCATGGTGGACTCGCATGCGCTGGTGGGCTCGTGCGCGCAGATCGGCCGCCGGGTGCATCTGTCGGCCGGGGCGCAGATCGGCGGCGTGCTGGAGCCGGTGAACGCCAGCCCGGTCATTATCGAGGACGATGTGCTGGTGGGCGGCAACACCGGCGTGTACGAGGGGACGATTGTGCGGCGCGGCGCGGTGCTGGCGGCGGGAACGATCCTGACGCGAGGCACGCCGGTCTACGACCTGGTGAACGCCGCCACGCTGAAAGCGACTCCAGAGACGCCGCTGATCATTCCCGAGCGCGCGGTGGTGGTTCCCGGCTCGCGCACCGTGCCCGCAGGCTACGGCAGGCAGATGAACCTGAGCGTCTACACGCCGGTGATTGTGAAGTATCGCGACGAGAAGACCGACCTGTCGACCACTCTGGAAGAGCTGCTGCGATAGCTCCACACGGCACACCTGATAAACTTGAAGATCAATGGCACAAGATAAATTACGCATTATCCCCCTGGGCGGCCTGGGCGAGTTCGGCATGAACTGCACCGCCCTGCGCTGGCAGGACGAGATCATCGTCATCGATGCCGGCCTGATGTTTCCCGAAGAAGAGCTGCTGGGCGTCGACATTGTGGTGCCCGACATCAGCTACCTGACCGAGAACCGCGAGAAGGTCCGCGCCATTGTGCTGACCCACGGGCACGAGGACCACATCGGCGGGCTGCCCTGGATCCTCTCCGAGCTGAACGTGCCGGTCTACGGCACCGAGTTCACGCTGGCCCTGGTGGAGGGCAAGCTGGATGAGCACCACCTGCTGGACAACGCCGAGCTGATCGAGAT
>Ga0187848_10002271_pt1 | contig 15361 bp, 15 predicted proteins | sample June2016WEW_4_40_FD_132424 | JGI IMG/M metagenome (GOLD analysis project Ga0187848, IMG submission 132424) | Peatland microbial communities from SPRUCE experiment site at the Marcell Experimental Forest, Minnesota, USA - June2016WEW_4_40 | ecosystem: Environmental > Terrestrial > Soil >... | reverse complement strand
TGGGCCTCCGGGTTTGGCTGCTTGGTTGACAGCAACAGCTTAACTCCGTGGGGCCCGCCTTCCAAACAAAATCAGGTGATTTTGTTTTATTTCAACAACTTCGCTTCCTTTTGCAAGAGGCTCGTGTGACCGGGGGTGGGGACGGGCGATTTTCAGGGGACAGCCAACTTTCGGGAAAGCTGGGAACGCGTAGCTTGTCACCGGCTTACCGTGCCACCGGCCTACCGCCGGCGCTCGGGCCGGGGCAGACTGGCGAGGGCTGTGAAGACAGCGAGCCTGTGGGAGCACTCTGACTACTTGGCCAGTTTCGGGGTCCACCGACGGCGCTAACACGATGAAAACAAGAGGCGCGGTTTTACCGACATTTTGGGGCAGCCTGTATCTTCCTGATAACAGACGCGTCGCAAATCGCCAAGGGCTCACGTCAGGCTGTCTGAGCGCCGGGATAAACCGGCATGCAGTAGGGAATGAAAGAGTGCCTATCAAGAGCGCCTATCAAAAGCCTATCAGAAAGGGCTTGCAATCTTGCGGCTGAGAGTATAGAATTCGCACAAATAGATGTAACCGGACCTCGGAGGTGATATGAATTCCGCTTCCCCGCTGCGCTGCCGCCGGTCGGTTCTTGCCCGATCCTTAGCGGGTGTCTTGATTTGCCTATCGGGCTGTAATAACGGGACACAAAACGGACCGCTGGTGCAGGCATATCTCCCGCATACGCCCTTCCTGTCGGGCGCTCCAAACGCACAGGAGTGCAATGGCACATTCTTCGTGACGTCGCTGAATGGCACGCCATCCTATCCTATCTCAATCGACTTGACGCAAACTGCATTCGCGGGGTTAGCCATCTCCGACAGCGCGGGTGGGACTGTACCGGTTTATAACGGCCCCGGAGGCCCCACAGCACCGATAGCTAGCGAGGTCTATACGATTAGCGCGACTCCGGACACAACCAACCCTATTCAGTACGACATTGTATCCATCTACCCGAAAAACCCCTCAACCAGTGCCACGCCGCCTGTCCAGCTGAGTACTTATACTATTTCTGAGACTGACCGCGACGGCGACGTGAGTGCTCCCCTGACGATTACCGTTCAGTGGGGGCAAAATCCCCCTTCAGGATGCTGGCTTGCGCCGAATCAGCCTGCGCCCACCAACTTGTCGGTCGCGAGCGGCAGTGACGGCGATTTCCTCCTCCAATTCTCCTCCCCTATGTGGCGAACGGGTGGGAACCAGAATAGCTGCTCGTCGCCCGATACTTTCGACGTTGAGATTTCCACGGACTCGACGTTCAGGGCGGTGGCGTGGCAGCTCACGCTGGCTTCCGGTCCGCAGCCCGCCGGCTCGACAAACACGAGCACCGTAGGAGGCACGACACTGCAGCAGTTCAACGCCGGCGGGCAATGGAATTTCTCATGCCAGTACGGCAGGGACAGCGGCAACCTCCAGCCCAGTCTCGACCCGCTGCCGCTGTCATTCGGCGCGGTGCAGGCCCCTGACGTAACTTACACAAGCGCCGGTGGTGCCAACCCACTCTTTTTCCGGGTTCGCGGTGAATACTATGGTGCGGTCGGACCGTGGTCCCAGTCGGTAACCTTCCAGGTGCCAGCACCCACTCAGAACTTTAATTCCGGGACTGACAAGTGCAGTGCCGGCCCTGTCACATTCCCGTGTATACCATGGAATTTCCAGGCCAACGTAGCCAACTGGGACATGCAGGTGGCCAGGCCGGGCGTGACGCTCGGCAACAACAGCGCGGGACCTTTCCTCATGAGCGGTAGCTTCGATACGTCTCCAGGTCAGCAAGCCTGCTGCGGTAACTTCTCTCCTGGTTCGGGCCCCGGGGTCAACCAGTACTGCGGTCCGGCAAACGTCTTTAACTTTGCGCCATACTGTGCCGCGCAACCCGGCCAGTTAAACCCGACCGGTGGGGCCTTCATATGGGACATCCGCGCGCACTACACCGCGGGACACATCGGACCGTGGTCCGTGCCCTTTGCAGGAACCTGGCCCGGGAGCACGGCCGTACCTAACGTTGTCAACCAGCTAGTGAGCAACGCGATAACTGCGATTCAGAATGCGGGCTTTACCTTCGTTACCCCTTCTGGGCCGTGCGCCTGCGCGAACGTTGGCGGAGTAAGCCCATGTGGCGGCGGTGCCTCGGGGCCAAACAATCAGCTAAGGGTAACGCTGCAGTGTCCGGCTGCTGGTTCTCCCGCCACGCCGGGCAGTGGCGTCGCCCTGGCATGGGTCGCCAATGGCGGCGGACCCGGGGGAAGCACCTACGCCTCTATGAACTTCGTCAACCAGACGTCGAACAGCGCCACGGGCGTGACCTTGTACTACCTGAGCGCAAACCAGGCCTGGACCAAGATAGTGGACCTGGCGAGTGGAAACTCATACACGTTCTCGCTGACGTCCGGAACAACATACATAGTTGAGGGTGTGGCGGACTCGGGCACGTCCCATAATGGTGATGCATGTGCCGGCCAAAGCCCAGACGTTTTAAACAATAATGGAGACAATGACTGCATAATCTTCAATGTGCTAGGAACAGCGACAGCGATCAGTGGCCCGAGCGGTACCCTGACATTGCAGATCACTGGCGGGGCTCCGTAGGATGTGAAGCGTTTAGGGCATCGCGATCACGAACGAGAGGCAATCGGTCAAGCCCCAGCTTTTGCCGGTGCGGCTCCGATAAAGGTCCACCGCGGCAGCGCTGAGCTCGGGCTGAAGCTGCACCACTACGATTCGCCGGCCGGCGTGAACTCGACGATAGTCTTCCGCCGCGATTGCCCGTGTGCTCGCCCGCGCATCTCACAGGCTATCGAAGGCGACCGCGTGGCGCATGCACTTTTGCGTGCCGCGCCGGCACTTCTGCCGACGCCTTGTTTCGACGCTGTGTCACTACTCCAAACACGTGTCGAGAAGAGTCTCGACACGGCACGCAGGAGTGCGTGCGCCACGTCCGCGAGCCGCCTGTGAGAAATGTGGGCTCGCGTCCGAGAGGGCGTTGAGCCACTCCCAGAGTACGGCCTCGGTAGTTACGGTCCGGCTTCCGGTCCCGTCTGCTCGCCGGTGGAGGAGCGACCGTAAAGGTAGCGGTCGTGCCGGTCGGCGAGGTCGGTAGGCAGCGCCTCGCTGTCAACCGCGTTGTCGGCCAGCCACGTCAATGCCGATTCCTCGGGCGGTGCAGCTTCGCCGCCCACGCGCTCGATCTGCACGATCAAGGCTTGGTACGGAGGCAGGTCGAGCGGCTCGTCCGGAACGATGACCTTGCCGTCGAAATGTGCGCCGACCGTCACCATGCCACCTCGCCTTTCCAGGTATCGCACGGGGTTGCCAAAGCCTTTAGACCCAGCAACAGCGTCAGGTGGTATTCTGGTGTTCGAGATGCCCCAGCTAGCGAGAGGAATTGCACAGGCCCTAGAGTTGCAGAAAAAGCTCAACGGCATCATGCCCCAGCCCACTCCGGGCGTTCAGAAGTGGAGACACACCTTCGGCACCGATTGGAGCGGCGATTCGGCCATTTTTTTTGGGTGACGCTCACGGATGAGGCCAGCAAGAAGGAAGACCTATCCAAAACGACCTCAGCTTTTATCAAGTTCATGACTGACGGGATCGATTTCCAGAATGACTGGGGTCTCATTCCCTACTTCAATTTTCGTAGCGAATCAGAGCAGGCGAAGCTGAAAGACGAGGTCTACGCCTAGCCGCATGGATCTCGTCGATGATTATTTTACCCACGTGGTTGCGCTCGTTGATCCTAGCTCACCGAGCAAGACCGAGCAAATCGATTTTCGACGTGCAGTTTCCGCAGCTTATTATGCGATCTTTCACCTCTTCACGATGACGGCGGCACAATACTGGGTTGTCGAAAGAGAAAGACATCGCTTTCGCCGAGTCTTATCTCCTCGATATGCTTGGCGGCAAGTGATCTTTAGGGCAGGCTAAAGCATGCCCCACCTGTCACTGGACGATCCGGAGCGGTGGCAACGGGATTGCGACGCGAGGGATATGAGGCTCGGCGGCGCGCCGCTACTTCATGAGCGGATGGGCCAGGATCTGGGCGACTGCGATAGACGGGTCATCGCTTTCGACCTGCACGTGGATCTCGGCTAGGCGATAGATCTCGCGGCGAGACTCATAGAGGGCGGCGAACTGCTCGGGGTCGCGGGCTAGGGGGCGGTGAGTGGCCTGGCGGACGCGGCGTTCGACGATGGGAAAGGGGCAATCGAGCCAGACGGTGACGCCGTTGCGGATGAGCAGGTCGCGATTGGCGGGGGAAACGAAGGCGCCACCGCCCAGGGCCATAACGGCGGGCAGGCCGCTTTCCACGGCACGCACGTGACGCTCGATCGCGGCGGTTTCGATGCGGCGGAATTCGGCTTCGCCGCGGGTGGCGAAGATCTCGGCGATGGCGATTCGCTCGCGGGCTTCGATTTCCTGGTCGAGATCGAAGAACGGCCAGCCAAGCCGGCCGGCGAGCACGCGGCCAACGGTGGACTTGCCGCTGCCCATAAAGCCGAGCAGGTAGATACCGGGAGTGCGCTTGAGCCGAAGGTTCATGCGGTACCGTTCATGCGCGCCATTTGGCCGTGGACCAGAGCCGGCGCCAGACGCGCGGCCAGTACCAGCAGCCACCCCGAGAGCGGAGTGACCACGGTGCGGGCGTCGCGCTCCACGCCGCGGCGAATGGCGCGGGCGCATTCGGCGGCGCCGATGGCGAAGCGGCGTGCGCGCACCACGGCGGCGGGGGCGTCTCCGGCAAGCGCGTGTTGCTGAAACCCGGTGACCACGTAACCGGGGCAAACCAGCAGGGTATGCACGCCATCGCGCGCCAATTCCATGCGCAGCCCGTCGGTCCATCCGCCTAGGGCGCATTTCGAGGCGCAGTAGAGGGTCATCCACGGCAAAGTGACCTTGCCGCCGATGGAACCTACATTGACGATCATGCCGGAGCGGCGGGCGCGCATGTAGGGCGCGACTAACTGCGCCATCGCGAGGGGCGCAAAAAAGTTGAGCTCCATCATGCGGCGGGTCTCATCGAGCGGGGCCGCAAACGAAGGGCCGTAGGCGCCCACGCCGGCATTGTTGATGAGGATATCGATCTGGCCGTAGCGGTCCATGGCGCGGTCGACGGCCTGGCGGCGCGCGTCGTCTTGAGTGAGGTCGCAGGGGAGCAGCAAGGCGCCGCCCGGATCGTGGCGCGCCAGGCCGACGGCGGAGCGAGCGGCCAGCGCCAACCGGGCGCCGGCGCGCGCGAACTCGGCGGCGCAGGCCGCGCCAATGCCATCCGAGGCCCCGGTGATGAGCACGACCTTGCCTTCAATCCGCATGGCTGAACGGGCCGGCTTCACAAATTCGGAGGCTCCGAGCTCCCGATGTAGCGGGATTTCGGTTGGGCCAGGTTTCATACCCCACAACTGGAGAATGGCTGGCGACTTCAGGAGTTAGGAGGCTCGTTAGAACGGGCGGAGCAGTGAGCGCTATCGTACACATGGGTCTGGCCTGAAACGCCATAATGGTACCATGGCCTCCGGCGTCATCCCGCTGTTTCCGCTGGAAGTGGTGGTATTTCCGCGTACGGCGCTGCCGCTGCACATTTTCGAAGAGCGTTACAAGAAGATGGTTACCGAGGCGATCGCCGCTGCCTCCGAGTTCGGCGTGGTGCTGGCGAGAGCCAACGGAATCGTGAATGCGGGCTGCACGGTTACGGTGGAGAAACTGGTGCGCACCTACGCGGACGGGAGAATGGACATTCTGACGCGCGGGAGCCGCCGTTTCGAAGTCGGCGCCATCGACCAGGAACTGGACGTGTTGCGGGCCGAGGTGCGCTACTTCGACGATGACGATTTCACCCCGGTGCCCGCCGAACTGCGCCAACAAGCCATCGCCTACTTCGAGGAAATGAACAAACTGGCATCCCCGCGCGGCCGGGGCGAGGCGAACCTGAGCGATCCGCAAATCAGCTTTCAATTAGCACAGGACCTGCCCGACCTGGACTTCTTGCACAGCTTGCTGCGGCAACGTTCCGAAACCGGGCGTCTCAAGGAGCTGAACCAATACTTGTCCCGCTACGTGCCACGGCAGCAGCGAATAGAAAGGGTGAAAACCATAGCGCCGACCAACGGCTTCGCCGGAAAGCACCCAGGGCACTGACGCCATGCCGCGGCGCAGCCGTTCGGTTCGCGACAGCTCGTTTCCGTTTGCGTTTTCCGCCTGTCTGCATAGCGCCGTATTGACGTGGCTGATACTGGCGAGCAACGGCTTGGAGGGCGAGAAACCGGTATCGCTTTACGACATGGAGATTCGCGGGCATGAAACCCACCTGATTTGGTACAACCTGCGCAACCGGCTGCCGGACGTGAAGCCGAGCGCCGTTGCCGCGCGCCCTCAGCCGCCGCGCGCGGTGCGGCGATTCGATCAGCAGATCGTGGCGGGGCCGAAGGAAACGGCAGTCGCGCCACAACTGATCCGCATCCCGGCGCCGAAAATTGCGCTGCCGAAGCCGCTGCCGCTTCCCAACGTCTTGGCGGCCGCCGCACCGCCGCCCAAGCCGGTGAGGGCTTTTGTGCCTCCGTCCGAGCGCACCGTGTCGCGCCCCGCGCCGGAACTTCCGGCAGCTCCGAATCTGGATTCCAGGCCGCGCATCGGAACATTGGCGATGAAGCTGGAGCCTTCCCGCCCGAAACCGTTGCCCTTTGTAGCGCCGGCCATGCCAAAGCAGGGAACGCTCGCGCCGGAACTGCCGAAAGCGCCGGTTCTTGCTCCGCCTCCCGCCGCCGCCGAAATGCCGCGCCTGCCCAAAGGGTTTCAGCCACCGCCGGAGCGGGTCAGGAAAATGGAGCCGGCAGTTACCTTGACAGAGGAGCCGCCGGCGCCTGTCGCGGTTCGGCCCGCACCCCAAGCCGACCTGGTCATCGCCGGCCTGGATCCCGCGCGACTGGTGGATATTCCCAAGCTGCCGGGCGCGCACGATGCCGGTTTTTCGGGCGGGCCTCGGGTCAGGCCGGAGGGTGGGGCGGCCGGGCCCACCGATGCCAAGGTGACTGTGCCGGATCTATCCGCGCATGGCGGGGAGCGCGATTCCGCGCCCACGCTGATGGCCGGACTGGGACCCGATCCGCGCAAGACCCTGCTGGACGCCTTGCGGCCAACCGGCTCGATGGCGCGTATGAACCCGAGCGGCGAAGGGCACGCCGCGCGCGTGGCCGGCGTTCCGGACGCCCGCCTGGCCGGGCGTGAGACGTACAGCATGGCGATTCAAATGCCGAATCTGACCAGCTACTCGGGAAGCTGGCTGGTATGGTTCGCCGCACGGCTGCCGGAAGGCCAGCATACGCCGGAGAAAATTCTCGCGCCCGTGCCGCTGCGCCTGGTGGACCCGAAATATGTGCGGACCGCGGCCGAAGAAAGGGTGGAAGGAACCATTCGCCTGTTCGGGGTGATTCGCAAAGACGGCAGCGTGGATTCAGTGGAGCTGCTGCGGCGCTTGGACCCGCGGCTGGACGCTTCTGCCGTGGCGGCGCTGGAGAAATGGAAGTTCGCTCCGGCCGAGCGCGAGGGCGCCCCGGTAGAGGTCGACGCGGTTTTCGAAGTGCCGTTTCACCTGGCCCCCAAGACAGCCCAATGACGCGCCAATTCCTGATCATCGACGCCGACGACACGCTTTGGGAGAACAACATTTACTTCGAACGGGCGTTCGAGGAATTCTGCGAGTTTCTGGATCATTCCTCGATGACGCCGCACGAAATCCGCGACGTTCTGGATGCCATCGAACTGGCCAACGCGCGCATTCACGGATATGGCTCGCTGAACTTCGGGCGCAATCTGCGCGAGTGCTACCGGCGGCTGGTGGAGCGCGAAGTGAAAGCCGGCGACCTCAAGACCGTGATGGCCTTCGCCGAGCGGATACTGGAACGCCCCATGGAAGTGATCGCGGGAGTGCCAGAGACGCTGGCTTATCTTTGCGAGCGGCACGAGCTGACCTTATTTACCAAAGGGCACCCCGAAGAGCAGACATTGAAGATCGACCGCAGCGGTCTGGCGGGCTACTTTCATCACACGCGGGTGGTGAAGGAGAAGGACGCGGCGGCATACCGCCGGCTGGTGGAAGAGCGGGGGATGGATCCGGCGGCTACTTGGATGATCGGCAACAGCCCGAAATCCGATATCAATCCCGCCCTGGAAGCGGGATTGAACGCGGTATTCGTGCCGCACGCGCATACTTGGGTGCTGGAAAAGCAGGACCTCCGGCCGGGCGCCGGACGATTGCTGGTGCTGGAGGAGTTTGCCCGCTTGCGCGACAGTTTCTAAGCAGCGGACATGCCCGGTGCGGGTGGGCTAAAGCCCATTCATTACCATGCTGTGGATCTTGACCAACAACTCCACCTCGCGCCGCCGCAAGCCCAGCGACGCCGCGATGGCTTGGGGGCTCTCTCCGCGTCTATGGAGGCGCAAAACCTGGGTGCGCTTGGTGATATTCATACCGGCCTTGGCGGTGTCGCCGCTGAACTCCGGCCTGCGTTCCAGTTCCCGGACTTCGCGCGCCAAGGACTCCAGGCGCGCTTCCAACTCGGCGTTTGCAGTTTCCACCGCGGCGTCCTTGGATCGGGCCACGGCGCCCGCCGCCCGTAGCAGCCACTGGGCCCGCAGCAGCAGGAAAACGCTCATTCCTGCGGCGGCCAAGGTAAAGCCGACCAACAAGGCCGCGGCATAGACCCAGCCGTTCACGGTATCGCCCCTAGGCGATCCTGCCGGTCGGCAATTTGACGAATTCTGACGCCATAGTTGCCGTCCACCACCACCACTTCGCCGCGCGCAATCAACCGGTGATTGACCAAGACATCCACCAGGTCGTTGACGTCGCGGTTCAACTCAACGATCGAGCCGGTGGTCAGCTTCAGGACTTCTTTCATGGGCATCCAGGTCTTGCCGAAAGAGATGCTGACGGGCAAGTCCACGTCCAGCAGAAGGTCCATGGTGCGCGAGTGCTGCGCCGCGTGGGTGGGGCTCGCCTGGGCCGGGGACGGAGCTTCCACGGACGCTTTCGGGGCGGGTTCCGGCGGCGCATTGGGCGGTGCGGCAACCAGATTCAGCAAGCCGTCGCTCCAGCCGAGTAAGAGTGACGGCAAATTCTGGCCGGGTAATTGGATGGAGACCGTCACCCAATCCCTTAACCCGGCCGGCGCCGTGCTCTCCTTTCCGTTGGAGCACGAGACCTCCACGCCTAGAACCGAGCCGATCCCGCGCGCCATGATCGACAGGGACTGACCCAGAATCTCGAGAAAGGTATTCTTGGATTCGCTGAGCTCAGCCGTCTCGATGCCGGCCACCTTGAGCGTCAGCGAGCCCAGGTATTCCCACGCCGGCTGCGGCGCCATTAGCCAAACCGTCATGCCCGGAGGGCCGGCCAGAGGTTGCTCCCACCACAGCAGGCCGGCCTCTTTTTCGGCGCCGGGAATCGGGGCCTGAGCCGGGCCCCATCGCACCTCCGGCAATTGGTCGGTCATGGACTCGATCACTTGCGCCAGACCGGCTGCCCACTCGTCCAGCAATTTGCGGGCGGCTTCGGTGGTCTCGAGCCGCAAAGGCGTTCCCTGGTCGGCCGGGTTCACGCCGTCACCATCCCCTTCGACATCGGCCACTGTTGTGCCAGGTGCCCCCGCAACCTCAATATGGCCTGGGACTTCGACTGCGAGATGCGCGATTCGTGGAGGTTGACCACTTGGGCGATTTCGCGCAAGGTCAATTCCTCCTGATAGTAGAGGCTCAGCACGACCCTTTCCATTTCGGGTATGGCGTCGATTCCTTGCGCCAGCAAACGTTCCAGCTCCGAGCGTTCCAGAATGGTGGAAGGAAGGTCGCCATGTTCACCCGCAGAGACGCGCAGCATCTCGTGCCCCGTCTGGGTGCCCGCGGATTCCAGGCTGGCCACGTTTAAGCCACGGATCTCGACCAGCCATTGATGATATTCCTCCAGCGGGATTTCGAGTTGGGCGGCGATTTCTTCCTCGGTGGGTGAGCGCTGCAAGTGCTGCTCGGCGATCGCGATCGCCGCTTCGATCTGTTTGGCCCGTTTGCGCTTTTGCCGGGGAGCCCAGTCCAGGCTTCGGAGGCTGTCGAGAATCGCGCCGCGAATTTTGTACTCCGCGTAGGTTTTGAGCTTGACGTTGTGGCTGGGGTCGAAGTTGTCGATCGCTGCGATCAGACCGAGCACGCCGGTCGAGACTAAATCTTCCAGACTGACGTTTTCCGGCAACCGTCCTTGAATCCGCCGCGCGATCAGGCGCACCTGGGGCAAATTTTCCAGGATCAGCCATTGCCGTTCTTCTTCGCTCATCGCGTTAACCACCTCATATCCGTGCATAGCGCTTCGCCATCGAGATTCCTGGTCACGCCGCTGTGCGTGCGATTCCAGCCGGCGACAGCAGCATCTCCACCAACCCGTCCAGCGTCACCGCCCGCAGATCCTCCGGAATACGCTGGCCATTCGAGAAGAACGAGAGCGGCAAACCGCTGCGCACCGCTTGGGCGTAGACCGGCCCAAACGTCAAGGTTTCGTCGATCCTGGTAAACAGGAGGTGGGCGGGCTGGAAAGGAGCGAATCCCTCGACCATCCGCGTCATTTCGGCCAGCTTGATGGAAGCCGCCAGCACCAAATGAGTGTCGATGTCGCCGCGCGTTACCAGAAATCGCGCCAGCTCGCTGGCGCTCTCCAGATCGGCGGGCCCGAGGCCGGGCGTATCGATCAAGATCAGATCTTTATTCCGGCTCTCTTCGATCGCTTGGGACAGGGCGCGGACGGTCTCGGCAAGTTCGAAGCCCACGCCCAGGATGGCCGCATAGCTGCGCAACTGTTCCGCCGCCGCAACCCGGTAATTGTCGGTCGAGAACAGCACCGCGGGCCGCCGGCAAGCCAGCCCGTAATTCACCGCCAATTTCACCAGCGTGGTTGTCTTCCCGGACCCCGGCGGGCCCACCAGACAAACGATGCGCGGGGTGGAATTGCCGTGCCCGAGGGTGGGGGTCGCCGCGACCCGGGAAGCTAGTTCGTCGGCCAAAGCCTGGTCGAACCGGCTGGCCGCTTTGGCACGATCGAGACGCCTTGCGGCTGCCTCCACGATTTCAGCGGCCAGTTCCGCGGGAACGTCCGCCAGGTTGAGAGAGGCGTACGCTTCGGCGGCGCCGGCCGAGGCCCCCAGCCAATCCGTCCGTTGAAAAGCGGCCCGCGTCAAGGTGCGGCGCATGACCTCCAATTCCCGGCGCAACTCGGCAACCTCGCCCGAGAGTCTCTCGCCACGAGGCGGCTTGGGAAGCGACTCGCCGGCGCCGGCGCCGTCGTCCGCTATCAGCTCGCCGGCGAATACCACCTCGTACTCGCCCAGATGACGATATTCGGTGGGGGTCTTGCGGCTGCTCACGAGCATGGCTTCCGAGCCCATTTCCCGGCGCGCCGTGGAGACGGCCTCTTCCACCGTGGCGCTGTAGTACGATTTGATCTTCATGTCATTTCTCTTCGTGGGGCGCCCCATGCGCCGCCCGGAAACTCTCAGAAGTAATCGTCAGGTTGGCGCATTTTCTGTAGACCGCCGATCAAGCAATTGTGCCGAGCGACTGGATCCTCACCCCGCCGGGCACTTCGTTGTGCGCCAAAAAGAAGAGATTGGGAATGCTAGTTTCGGTGATCTGGCGGAAAAAGTAGCGGGCCGCCGAGGACGTAATCGCTACCACCGGCGATTCGGGCGCGGGCACCCGGGCCGCCACTCGATTCAGAATGTCGCGCGCCGCCTGGGGCGATAGAGTCAAATGACTGGCTTGCTCGCCATGCTCCACGCCGGACTCCACCAGGTGCTCCATGGCGGGATCCAGGAACCACGCCGGCAACTCGCCGCCGCGATTCAGATAGGGCTTGACCAGCGCGCGCCGGATCGCCTGGCGGACATACTCGGTCAACAGAACGGGATTGCGCACGGAAACCGACGCTTCTCCCAGCGCCTCCAGAATCGAAACCGCGTCGCGGATGGAAACCCTTTCCCGCAACAGGTTTTGCAGCACTCGCTGCACCGTCGCCAGGGGCAGCAATTTCGGCACCAGATCTTCCACCACCTTGGGATGCTCGACCGCCACCCGGTCCAGCAGGCGCTTGGCATCCTGGCGGGAAAACAGTTCGTGGGCGAAGCGCCGGATAAGCTCCGCCAGGTGCGTCCCCAGCACGCTCACTCCGTCCACCACGGTATAGCCGGCCATGCGGGCCTTCTCGGCGCGTTCCGCGGGCACCCAATAAGCCTGGATACCGAAGGCGGGCTCCCGCGTCGGCTGGCCATCGATCATCGGCTCGGCCGGACCGGCGGCGATGGCGAGTTCCGAGTTCTGCGGCAGTTCATAGCGCGCCACTTCCACGCCTTTCACCGCGATCACGTACTCGCGGCTGCGCAGGGAGAGGTTGTCCATGACGCGCACGGGAGGCAGCAGGTATCCCAACTCGGTCGCCAACTGTTTCCGAATCGCCGAGATGCGTCGCAGCAGGGGGGAATCCTGCGCCCCTTCCACCAGACCCACCAAGCCGAGGCCGACCTCGACCGCGAGCGGATCCACGCGCAGCATGGCCTCCACGTTTTCCTTGGCCGCCGGCTTGGTTTCGGGCGCCGGCGCGGCCGCCTGCCGCTCCCGGAGGCGCATCCGCCATGCCGCCGCCCCGGCTCCCCCTCCCAGGATCAGAAAAGGAAGTTTTGGCAGGCCCGGCATCGCCGCCAGCGCCAGCAGAACGCCCGCCGCCAGCAACAAGGGTTGGGAATTGCCGAAGACCTGCCGCTGAAACTCCGCTCCCAGCCGGGCTTCGGAACTGGCGCGGGTAACGATGAGGCCGCCGGAAATCGAAATCATCAGGGCGGGAATCACGGTTACCAACCCGTCCCCGATGGTCAATGTCGTATAGGTCTGCAGGGCTTTGAGCAAATCCATGTCATGCTGCAAAACCCCGATCAGAAATCCGGCCACGATATTGATCGCGGTGATCAGGATGCTGGCCACCGCATCCCGCTGGGTGAAGCGCGATGCGCCGTCCATGGCCCCATAGAACTCCGCTTCGGTGGAAAGCTGTTTGCGCCGCCGCTTGGCCTCGGTTTCGTCGATCAGGCCGGCGTTCAAGTCCGAGTCTATGGCCATCTGCTTGCCGGGAAGCGCATCCAAAGTGAAGCGCGCGGTGACTTCGGAAATGCGCACCGCGCCGTGGTTGATGACCACGTACTGGATGGCGATCAGGACGAGGAAGATCACCGCGCCGATGATGTAATTGCCTCCCACCACAAAACTGCCGAAAGCGCCGATCACCTGCCCGGCCGCCGTCGTCCCGGTGTTTCCGTTGAGCAGGATCAGGCGCGACGAGGAAATGTTGAGGGCCAGGCGAAACAAGGTAAGCAATAACAAAGTGGTGGGGAAGGAGGTAAACTCCACCGGCCGGACCAGGTAGAGGGAAACCATCAGCACGGTGACCGACATCAGGATGTCGGCCGCGATCAGCAGATCGAGCATCCAGCCCGCGAGCGGCGTGATCAGCGAGATCACGATGGCCAGCACGGCCAATGGCACCGCCATCTGGCCCAAGGCCTCCAGAGGCAATTGAGCCATCCAGCGGTGGGGGGGCGGCGCCATGCTTTGGTGGGTGTCATACGCCTATCGGGGCAGTCTACCGTTCATGAGTTTGAATATGTAGGCCAGGATTTCGGCCACCGCGCGGTACAGGTGCGGCGGGATCTCCTGCCCCACCTCGACCGAAGTATAGAGAGCTTGCGCCAGGGGCGGATTTTCGACGATCGGCACCTGGTTTTCGATGGCCTTCTGCCGAATCCGCTGGGCCAGGTAATTCTTGCCTTTGGCGACTACCAGCGGGGCCGCCATCCGCTCCAGTTCGTAGCGGATCGCCACCGCGTAGTGAGTGGGGTTGACCACTACGGCGGTAGCCTTGGGCACCTCTTTCATCATCTGCCGCCGGGCCCGGTCTCGTTGCAGGCGCCGGATGCGCGCCTTCATTTGCGGGTTGCCCTCGATATCCTTGAGCTCTTCCTTGATGTCTTGCCGGCTCATCCGCAACTCCTGCCGGTAGCGGCGCGACTGGCGCAACAGGTCCACCACGCCGAAGACCAGGAACAGGCCCGCGGCCTTCCACAACAAGCTCATCAACGTGCCGGTCATCAACTGGAAGGCGCCGCGCACGTCGGCCAAGGGCAGGACGAGGAACTGGTCCAGCCGGTCGCGCACCACCACCCAAACCGCCCACAAGAACAGCGGTATCAACAGCGCCGCTTCGACTACCGACGCCAGGTTCTGACGCGGCAGATCGCGCAAGCGCGCGGCTGGGTTGAGCCGCCCGAAATCCGGGACGAGCTTGCCCAGGCTCCATCCGAATTTCGTGGTGCCCAGGCGCACCGCTACCGTGACCAGCGCCACAGCCAAGCCCCCGGCGATTACCGGCGCCAGATAGCTCCACAAGAGCAGGCGCGCGGTACGAACCAGGTCGGCGGACGAGAGTTGTGGCGTGAAGGCTAGATCCACTAACTCGCGCATCAGTAGCCGGAATCCCTTCAGCCAGGTTCCGCCCGCCATCTGGATCAGCCACAGAAACGCCAGGAACTGAAGGGCGGACACAAACTCCCGGGCGGAGGCAAACTGGCCTTCCCGGCGGGCCTTTTCGATGCGCCGCTGGGTAGGTTGCTCGGTCTTGCTCTGGTCCGGCATATGCGCTCATAAGCCCAAGACCCGTTGCGCCGCATTCCACATCTGGCCTCCCCAATCGCTCAACACGCGGGAGAACAGCGGCACTACCCACACCATTACCAGGAGTGCCACCAGCATCTTGACGGGGAAGGCAAGCGACATCATGTGCAACTGGCTGTTCAGTCTTCCCAATAGTGCCAGGGCAACGTCCACCATCACCAACACAGCCACGACGGGCAGGGCCAGACGGACGCCAATCGAGAGCATGCTTCCCATCCTCTCCACCACGACCCCGGCGGAGGCCCGGCTGAATTCCCGCGCCGGATCCGGGACGCGCTCCAGGCTTTCGGCGAGCAAACCCAATACCCGCCGGTCGAATCCCAAGGCAAAGAACGACAACCCGCCAAACAGTTGCGCCACGACCAGCAGCACTCCGCTATCGGCCTGCGTATTGGGATCGACCGTAGAGGCGTAGCCAAAGCCCGCCGGCTGTCCCAAAACCTGCGCCGCGAACGTAAACGCCTCTAGCGGGAGTTTACTGAGAAGGGCCGGAACAAAGGCGTAAGTAATTGTTTCCTTAGCGGGTTACGAGTTGGCCTGCGTATTACCCACGCGGGGTAATACGGAGGTGCTCCAGCCCCAGCGT
>Ga0187848_10002268_pt1 | contig 15375 bp, 10 predicted proteins | sample June2016WEW_4_40_FD_132424 | JGI IMG/M metagenome (GOLD analysis project Ga0187848, IMG submission 132424) | Peatland microbial communities from SPRUCE experiment site at the Marcell Experimental Forest, Minnesota, USA - June2016WEW_4_40 | ecosystem: Environmental > Terrestrial > Soil >... | reverse complement strand
TGGCCGATTTTATGGCGGAAAATCCAGGAGAGATCCTGGTAGATTTTGGCATCGCCCGGGTTGTATTGCAGGCCCTTGTGCAACAGTTGGATGCCGCGCTGCACCCAGCGCCAGCGTTCCTCGAAGTTCTTGCACTTGACAGATATGTTGTAGGCCATGTTCCAGGCCTGCATGCGCCACACCTCGCTGTAATGCGGCTCCAGGGTGGTGATCCAATCGGCCAACTGCACCATTTCGAAATAGCGCTCCTGATCCTGCAGTTCGGTGGCCCGCATCCACAGGGCGTTGGAAATCAGCCCGCGGAAACCGCCCAGGGCCACGGTGGTGAACGCCAGCATGGGCGGGGCATTGGACAAGGGCGCCAGGCGGGTGAAGCCATAAGCCGCCCGGTCCTTGTTCAGCCGCGCCTGCATTTGCGAGGAGCCGCAAAAAAGAACCGCCGCCAATGCGACCAAGACCGGCTTATAAAATCTGGCTCGAAAATTCATCCGTTGCCTCTCCAACCTAATGCACCCTGTGCAAAATCCAAAGTCTAATATTCAGCGCGCCTCCGGCCTGCCAATTCCGCCATGAGACTTTTCTAATTGGGCGTTGTTTTGGTCCTCGAAATACGAATACCTCAGTGGAGTGCCAAGGTATTGGAGTGATGGAATGATGGGCACTTTGATTAATAAAAATACCTTGATTTACCTTGATTGGCCTTGATTGGAAAAGCTCGATTTCGTGTGTAAATGGTTCATGGACAGGCGTTTCGATTGATTTGCCGCAAAAACGCGCAAAAGTCGCAAAACCGAGCCATTCTTGCGATGCAGAGGGATCATAATTTGGTTTGACCAGGCTTGACCGGGCTTGACCAGGATAACTCGTTTCTTTGTGTAAATGGTTCATGGATGGGCGTTTGGAATTGTATTGCCGCAAAAAGGCACAAAAGGCACAAAACTGGAGCGAAGCACGACGGAATCCGGAGTTTCCCGCAGATGGACGCAGATGGACGCAGATGTTCTGAATGCAGAATGCAGAATGCAAAATGCAAAATCCTTTTCCGTGAAATCCGCGAAATCCGCGGTAAAAGCCTCGCGGGAATGAGTGACGCTGACAGGTTGCGCTGCGACGGGAACGAGGGTGGGGGTGAACGGGAAAACTGTTTTGGTTCCGTCGCCACCTGAGGCCACTGTTGCCGTGCCCATGTTCACTATGGCAGATTATCATTTACTGAGTAATTGTCAACGGAAAAAATGGAAAAAACGGGTACCGGCAGGCATCCGCCGTCGCCGGGCCTTCCTCCTTCGCCTGGCCTACGGAGGACAGGATGGCGGACAGGAAATCATGCAGGGCAAGGTCAGGGGAAGGGTTGTCAAGGGAATGGGAAACTGGAGAGAGGATGGAGGATGGCCGCTGGCGGACAAGGCTGGATGGAGATGTGGAAAGGAGGATGGAGTTTTGAACAGGAGCAAACGGAGAATGCAGAGGGACTGGCAAAGTTGGTTCATATTGGCGAAGGAAAACGCCAATCCAGCATCTCCAACAAAATAGCTCTTGACTTACTTTTATAAAGATGTAGTCTTCCTGGATGAATGCGGCAACTAAATTAGACACAGTTTACTTTTCCATAAAGGGCCAGGTGGTCATCCCGCGCCGGCTCCGCAAGGAGTTTGAAATCGAGGAAGGAACGAGAGCTTACGTGCAATCCACGCCCCAGGGAATCCTGATCAAGCCGCTGACGGCCAAACACATTCGCAACCTGCGCGGCTCCCTCAAGGGCAGCAAGGCCATGGAGGTCTTCACGAGCGAACGCAAAAAGGAGCGGGATCTGTAATATGGCCACCAAAGTTCTGGACAGTTGGGCGCTGATGGCGTTTTTGCATGACGAACCGGCGGCGGAACAAGTCGAGAAGCTCCTGCTCAAAGCGGCCGGGGACAAGGACAAGCTGCTCCTGTGCGTGGTGAACTGGGGCGAGATTTACTACGCCATCGCGCGCGCCGAGGGCGAGGCCGTGGCGGAGCAAAAGGCAGCCGACCTCGCCACACTGGCGATTGAACTTGTGCCGGTGGGCGACGACCTGCAACTGGTCCGGGAAGCCGCGAAGCTCAAGGCGGCGAAGAAGATGGCCTACGCCGACTGCTTCGCCGCCGCCCTGGCCAAGCTCAGGAACGTGGAAGTCGTCACCGGCGATCCGGAGTTCAAGGAAGTCGAGGGTGAAGTGAAGGTGGCCTGGCTGCCGACGAAATGAAGCCAATCCAAGCCGTAACCGAAAGAGGATGGCGGATAGCGTTTGGAGGATGGATACTGGCGGACAAAGGATGGAGGGTGAATGGAGACTCTGTTGACCGCAGATCACGCGGATTAACGCAGATTTGGATCGGACCGATGAAGGATTTTGAACAGGAGCAAACGGAGAACGCAGAGGGGCAGGGCGGCAAACCCGTAAAGGTGCGCTGAGTATGCCCCGATGCTAATTCTCCCGGCTGATTGTGCCGAATAATCGCGACACGCCTGAATGCGGTGATGATGTGGTAAAGGCGTGGGTCATTGGTGATTTTTAAACGGGGTAACGCGATTGAAGATGATTCAGTCTCGCGTCTCTGCACGTTCGTCATACCCCTTTGCCTCGGCTTCATATCCGGCGGCAATCCGACGTAGCGTGAAGGCCGTTCGCGGCCACTCAACTTTGCATTTTTCAGCATACGCGCCGTATTTCTTCACAAGTTCGCGTTCTTGTTCGCCACCGGCATTTAGGCTTCGAGAAGTTACTCGACGTTGGTTAAAGACACCTATATCGAATCCCCGCAGAATTTCGTCCGTTGTAACCGCCTCAAGAATATCACGCACAGGTTGGCATGGCCATGAGTCATCCGCGTCCAACGGGGCATACGACAGTTGCTCCCCTATCACCTCATCGCATGCCTCGATTCTCCCATTTGCTGTGCAAATCTTGCGAGCTTCATTGACCCAGTCGTTTAGAACCTTGGCGTCAATCACTCCGTCAGATCTTGATCCTGGAATCCCTGTCCAAGATTCAAGCAAATCATGTGCTGCCTCAGCGAGTCTCCGTTTTGTTGGGTCAGGGGTTTTATCTTTTGGCTGATCCTTTGGGTGGTATATCGAGGAGAGAACCTCCGCAAAGAAAGCCGCGTTTCGAGACAACTCGGCATGGAGTGTTTTTGGTTCAAAATCGTCGTGCTTGGCCAATGGAAGAAGCCCCCACTCCAATACGACAAGTCGTTCTTGGTCCATGGTTGAATCGGCTTGGAGATATTTCATGACTTCGCAAATCTCGAAAACCGACATTGTATTGAAGTTGCTATCGGTTGATTCTACCGGCGACGTGGATGCTAAATCCACAGCGTCCGCAACGATCCTCCAGCTTGGCTTTTTGTGGTTGTGGATGGCGGCAAAAAGTGCATTCACTGCGACCATCGGCCTGCCATTTTGAAGCAACGCCTTGATCGCCTCCTCTAATTCATCCTCAGAAAGTCGCCCAGCCCAAGGATGCACGCGACGCCAGTAAAATGTTTCTGCGTCGGGATTACGTCGGCGAAGCATCTGCCATGCTGACCGGTCAAAGTTCAAAATCAGCGCGAATTCTCCGACAGCTTCCGCGGGCCATCGTTCAAGCGGAAGGTTCTCAACCCAAGCGTCTCCTTCAACGGCTCGTCGTGCTGCCGCATAGCCGAGGGCGATGTTTCGCTTGTGTATGTCCTTTGAAAGCAGATTATCGGGAAGCAGTCTCGACCAGTCACGGAGCAGCCCCGACCTCGCCAAACAGCCACCAATATTGATGCAAGATTGGGTGTGCGTGTTCGTTCCAAGGTCGAAAATGCCTTCCAATCCCAAGTTCTCGAAGACGTCTCGAACGGCGTGTGCCTGGGCTTCTGCGTGTAACCGCTCTCGTTCTTCGATTGGCATCTCCATGTTGCCGAAGGAATGTAACGTGTCAGAGGCAAATAACCACTTCGAACGTGCAATCGGATCTGACGGGGCAAATTTCTGCTCGATTCCGGCCAGGGTGTCCACGGTGGATTTGGGCATAGCCCACCAAGCGTTGTGGAAAAAGCGGTGCTTTCGAACCGAATCCCTTACTTGCTCCCACGTTTCTGACCGCGCCTTTGGAAGCATCGGCGCGATGTCGACTTCGCGAAGCCATTTCAGCGTTGCGTCTTGGGCAGCGGGAGGCAGTTTCTCAAAGTCTTTCAAAAATAACGGCCACTTTTCCGGATGCACTTCTGCAACTTGAGTCAGGCGCGCCGCCGCCCATTCGACCTGCCGTTTTATATCCCCGTGAGTGATTTCCTTCGTCTGCGACGTGTCACAATCCCTCCAGCGAGGTTTGTACGAAGCCAATGCTGTATCATCGCCTCGTGGGATCAAACCCAGCAGCAAAGACCACGCGGCATCGGGTTCACGCCTTGAAAGGAGATCAAGCACCTGAAGACGCTCGCTAATCGTCGCAGACGTTTGAGGAAACCAGAATCGAAAAATGTCGAACATCACACCGGCCGGTCGCGGATGGGTGCGACCACCGGTGTCAAGTTTGATCAGGCCCGCAAGCACGAGCACAACGCGTGAGAGGTGCGTGGTATCCCACGCCAGCAGTTCGAGCGCCCACATCAAACTTGTGTGCGGACTGGAAGCCCAAAAGCCCGCGGCATCTTTCTCAAAAAGCGTGGTGATGTCCGGGGCAGATTGTTGGAGGTCGGCCTCCAAGGCGGACAAGAATTCGTCCGGCGCTGCTTCGGCCAGAAGCGGTAGGCAGTGAGCGAGGGAGAACCAGCGCCTTGCCGGTGCTTGGTACAGCAAGCGCCTCACCAACCGAGCTGCCCGGAATCCAGAACCACCTGGGGTGCCTTGTGGCGTATGCTCTCCACGAGTCCCAAGGAGTGCAATTGTCTCGGCAATCCCTTCGCGGAGTGGATAAGAAAGTTTCGGTAACTTCTTGTAGATCCCCGCCAGATACCGCTCCCCCACAGGCATATCAAACCGCGGATCGTCTTCACCCAGTATTTCATCCGCAAATTTCTCAAAGCGATTCAAGAGGTCGCTCGTGAAGAGCGGGCTTAGCATTTGCCATGACTCCTCACGGGAAACAAAACTGTAAACGCCTTCGCCCAAACGCAATGGGCTGTCGGGATGGTTCATCCATCGTGTGGCAAGCTGTTGCGCGTTTTCATAGGCTCGGCCTGTGAAACGCTCGACAAGTTTCCGGTTTCCTTCATTCTGGTCAGACCAAGCACCAATTAAAACCAAAGGCAAAAGGGGTGCGGCCTCTTGTGGCAGGCTCCATTCGGGCATAGCTTGGCCGGCGAACTGAGATGCGAGACGCACAAGCACCGAAAGGCAGCCTCCCGCCTCGCGTGCAAGCCGACTCGCGCGAGCCTCCAAAAAGCCAGCGCTTTCAAGCGCTCTTTGGACTTCCCAGCGGTCGGCCCGTGGCAGGCGGATACCTGATGATGTTCGAATAGCAGAGTAGGGGCGTTGGATTAAGACATGGTGGCCAGCCTTCACCGCTTCGGCCACCATTGGCTTTTCCAAGTCGAAGTGATCGCCTGGAATAAGCAGCAAGCGGTTCTTCGATGCCGATAGCTGATTCCAAGCATCAACAGTTTCAACTACGAGCGCTCGTGCAGTCGCAGCGTTCTCGATTTCCTCGTCAGTGCCCGCCATCACCGCGCTAACGAAGTCGCGCAGTTCGGAAAGAGACAATGCGCTCACCGCTATCTCCGCTGGCGGACCTGCAAGCGCTTCTCGCAAGTCCTTTTCAGCTTGCGTTCGGCCTGCCAGATAAACGGCAGACGTCAGCGGAGGGCTGCTTGTTGCCGACAGTCTCTGCCAATAACTCGAAAGGTCGCGAACACCCATCGGGAGTATTCGCAACAAACGCGCGAGCCATGCATCAACAGCGGGCGCGGTTTCCAGCCATTGCTCAAGATCGTCACAATCCCATACGCGGACGTCTTTCCAGTTTTTTTCTCGCCGTTTGGCGTCCACCCAATGAGTTTTCCCTTCCCATTTTCGCGGGGTGGTGAAAACAAAGGTAGTTTCCCCCCTGTTGACCGTGCCGGGATTCGCAGTCCGTTTTGTGTAATCCGTGTCCGCCTTTTGAATCGGGTCTTGGTCCGCGCTCATTTCCCAAACACTCGCGCCGTCGGGAATCCAAGCGTTGCCACTCTCCACTTGCAAGACCCCATCCCAACCACGGCGTTGAGTTCCTTCATTCGCCGGAAATTGGACAAGCGTGGGATTCTCGACTGTTGCATGAATTAGCTTCCGAACGAGGCTCGGAAGTTTCTGTCGGGCTTCAAGGGTGTCTGCCCATAGGCGTAAGTCATTGGCTTTGGTCCAAGCGCTATAGCTCATAAAGGACAAGGAATGTTCATTTGTGGTTCGCCATTTCCGGCCGTGCTTTTATGAGAGAGCCTTTCGCTGCTCTCGCTGTGCTCGCGCACCATTGCGGTTGGCCGTAGTCGGGGCATTGGGCCACTTTGGTTCCAGTCTCGGCGCGCTGGCGGACGAGCGCTTTACTGGCGCCGCGCAGTCCAGTGAGCGCGACAACGAGCGGGCCGGCGCAGATGTTGTTTGGTTGGTGGGACATTTCATGGGAATTTTATCACAGTGGGTTTGTTTGCGCGAGAAGGGATTTCCGACTGATTTATGATTCTGTCCTGCCATGATTCTGTCATCTGTTCCTTCCTTGCCGCGCCGTGACTTTTTGCCAAGAAATCGAGTTTCGGCTCGACGCCCTCCTTCGCCGAGGCTACGGACGATAGGGAGTCTCGCCCTACCGGCTGGCTTTCTCCCCGTTTAGCGGGGATGGGAAGTCCTTTGCGCCATAGGCGCAACGCTACATACGGGCGCGGGGGCTCCGTGGCGCGGGGGGAATATCCGTGCCATCCGTGACATCCGTGGTGGACTCATTCACTTCGTCTTGGCGATTTGCACGGCGTACACTTGCACGGGGCCGAACATGTTGGAGCGGAAGACGACCCACTTGCCGTCGGGGGTGATGCTCACGTTGGGTTCAATCCCGCCCGCGGCGCCGGTCACGTAGTTGTGCTTGCTCATGTTCACCAGACGCTCGCGCTTGATGGTGCCGTCGCGTTGTGGACGGAACAGGTTGATCCATTGGCCGTCCTTGGCGAAGGCCACCTGGCCGGCATCGCCGCCGTCGCCGGCGAAAAGTCTGCCGTCGCGGGAGATGTTGTAATGGATGGACCACCAGTCGCGCTCCAGTTTGTAGCGGATTTCCTTCCCGGTTTCGATGTTGACTCCCGCCAGCCAGAACTCGCGGCTCCGCGGCGTTTGCAAATCGAACCAGATCGTCTTGCCGTCGTGGCTCCAGAACTCGTGCCCGGCGATTTCCATGTCCATCGCGCGGGCGTGCATAAGGCGCTGGGCGCTGCCGTCGGCGCGGATGGTCCAGATGCGGTCCACCTCGTGCCAGGTCCCCTCATGGCAGTAAAGCAAAAGATTGGGATCGGTGGGCGAAAACTGGGGGTGGTTGAGCCAGGCATATTGGAAGCCGTTGGTCGCCGCCTGCCCGGTTTTGATCGAGGTGAAGACAAAGGCCATGCTGCGCGGATTTCTCAGTTGCCGGGAAAGGCCGTCCTCCTTGCGCGCCGCCAGTTCCTCCTCGGGCGTCAAGGCGATGCCGGCCGTGAGCTTGTCGGCAAACATGCGTTCCCGTTGCGGCGGGATGGCGCGGCGCGGCGGTGTGGTGTTCGTGCCGGAAGGATCGGCCGCGTTGATGATGTGCAGCATGAGGGTTTCATCGCAGTTGATGGCTGCGGGGCGGCTGGCGATGATCTCGCGCACGGCACGGGTGTCAATGTTCGCGGCGCATAATTGGCCGTTGCGCATGAAATAGACGTCGCGGGTTTTGCGGGCCACTTCCATCGCCCGCCCGTTGGTCACGACGATTTCCACCCGGGGCGGCTTCGCTCCCAGGGCGGTAATGTCCACGGCGGCAATGCCAGCGGGCGTGTCAAAAACCAGCTTGTCGCCCTTTGGCGTGTAGGCGTTGATGTTGAAATAGAAACTCGAACTGCGCGGCGCGGTGGAAAGACGGATGATCCGGTGTCCGGTGTCCGGATCAACCCAGTCCACCCCAGGGACATCCGGGTGAGTTGGCGGGGCGGTGGCGCATCCAATTGGTCCAAGCAGCGCCAGCCAGAGAATGAAAAAAAAGAAATGGCGCAGACGGCGGGTTTGGCGTGGGAGGGGCAGGGCAGGGCGCGCATGGAGTGCGTGTCCTGCCATCCAGGATTGATAGGCCACGGCTCTCATTTAACGGGAGCCGCCGGCGTCGGCCGGCCAAAATGAACGGCGTCGTCGTGGAAGCCCGCGCCGGCCCCCAGGCCGCGGCGCAGTTGGATCATTTCCGCCCCGGCCATCAACACCGGGCCATAGCCGTGCGCCGCATAGACGCTGGTGGGACGGGAGGCGTACCACATCGGGTCCCACGCCAGCCCCGTGCCGATGCAAGTGCCCTCCACCTGGCCGCGCGCGTTGACTTTTTGCGCCAGGGCGTTCCAGCCCAGCGAGACCATCGGCCCGTAGGCGTTGCCGTCAATCCAGCCGCGGTTGATGGCGCGGGCGGCGGCGAAGACAAACATGGCGCTGGCCGAGGTTTCCTCGTAAGTCTCCGGGCGGTCCAACAATTGATGCCAAAGGCCGTTTTTTCCCTGAGCCTCCTGCAACCCGCGGATATGCTCGCGCAACAGGGCCAGCGCCGGCGCGAACCCCGGATGATTCTTCGGCAGCACGGAAAGTAGTTCCACCTCCGCCATCGCCGCCCAGCCATTGGCGCGCCCCCAGTAGAAATGCGGATGCTGTTGCATCCCTTCCACCAGCCCGTGGATGTAAAGGCCCTTTTCCTTGACGAACAGGATTTTGGAAAAATGCAAAACTTGTTTGGCCGCGTCATCAAAATACTTCCTCTGGCCGGTGAGGCGGCCCATCTGGGCCAGCGCCGGCACGCTCATATAATCGTCGTCCAGCCATACGCTGTCCGGCATCGGCCGGTCCCGCGCCAGCGTGCCGTCGGGCAGCCGTTTCTGTTTGGAACTGATATAATTCAGGCCAATGTCAATCAGCGGCCGGAAATCGCCGCCCACCCCGGCCTGTTGCGCTTTGAGAAACGCCGCCGACATCGCCCCGCAATCATCCAGCGCCGCCGGTTGGAGCAAATGTTGCAGCGGATTGGGCTGGCCCCGTTCCGCCGCCGGCGTGGCTTGAATATGTTCGGCGATTAAGCGCAAGGCTTCCAAACGTTTCGCCGCATACTCCTTGAACCGCGCGTCCCCGGTCGCCTCCCCGGCCTGCAGCATCCCTGCGTAAGTGACCCCCCATTCGTAGCTGACAAGCAGAAAGTCGCCCGGCGCGATCGTCACCCGTTTGGGAAGCCGGGTCAGATCGCTCACCCGCTCCTGCGTCTCCGCGTTCATCACCTGGATCGGGCTGGCCGTGTCCAGATAATCCGCCACCCGTCCCAGCACCGCCGTTATCTGCGCCACCGACGCCGGAGCGTAAGGGATGGGATAATCGGGTTGGAGTCTTCTGACAAAATCCACCCCATGATCGGCGGATGCGCCCGGTTGGGCCTGCGCCGCCGGCCCGGCGCACCACCAGACCGCGCCACTCCACATGATTCCTGCACAAATCGGGTTGATTTTCATCGCTTCTCAGGTCCACTCACACCATCAACAATTAGCACAACCGGCTTTCAGTTCGCAATCATCCAAGCTGCCGCGCCAGCGTCGCCAGCCGGCGGCGCTCCGGCTATCGCCAGTTCTGGCGATGGGGGACGGACAGGTGGGGATGGCTAATTCTTAATCCTAATCTTTATACTTCTTCCGCCCATGTATGAAGAAATTAAGATTAAGATTAGGATTAGGATTACGAGGGAAGGCGATGTCACAAAGCCTGCCCGCTTCCATTTGACCGGGGCCGGGAATAGGACACAATCTCCCCATGCAGCTTACCGAAAATCTGCTCCGCGAGGCCGCCGGCTGGGAGGTGATGAAACAGGCGCGCTTTTGCCTGGAGCAGGGCCGGGTGCTCAGTTCGTTTTGGGCGCCCCCGTTGCTGCGCGGGGTGGTGCAGGATGGCGAAGTCTCCTTCCGCGCTTCCCTGGTGATCAAAAGCAGTATTGACATCGAAAACCTTTGCACCTGCCGCGAAGCGCGCCAGTGGGGAAAAATTTGCGCGCATGGCGTCGCCGTCGGGCTGCACTGGCTGCAGGGGCAACAACCCGCCGCCGCTCCGGCCTCGGAGGCGCCGGTGCCAGGCCCAACTCTGCCGGCCGGCAAAACTTCCGTGTTGCAGCGTGACGCGGCCGGCGAGCCGGCCGCATTGTTTATCGTTCTCCCGCCGAATTTCGACCAGGCCATCGTCCGCGGCAAAGTCATGCTCGTGCTGCAAGCCGAATGGAGCGGAGGACGCTGCCCGCTGAACGCCCTGCCCAAGGATCGCCCCTTTGCCTTCCCGCCTGCCGATGCGGCGATTATTGACAAGATGGAAATGCTGGCCGGCGGCGCCACGCCCGCCCTCCTGCAAATGGAGATGAAGGATTTTGCCTCGTTGCTGCCGGCGCTGGCGGGACACCCCAACATTACCCTGGGCAAAACCGGTGCCGTCACGGTGACAACAACGCCGCTCCAATTGCCGCTGCGCGCCACCCTGGAGGCCGGCGGCGAAATTGTCCTTGCCTTGGCGGAGAAGACGGAGCCGCCGGTCAGGATCGGGGATTGGGTTTGGCGCAAACAGACCTTTCAGCCGCTCGGTTTGCCGCCGGCGCTGGCGCAGGTGTTGCGCGCGCCGGTGCGCCTGCCGCGCTGGCAAGTGCCGCAGTTCCTCAGCCGGGATTGGGCCCAGTTGCAGGCGGCGGCCGCCGTGCAGGCCAATTTCAAACTGGAGGATTTCACCCTCGAACCGCAAGCGCCGCGTTTCCTGCTGGAACTCAAGGGCGGCCTGGCCCAACTGGGCGCGCTGCTGCAATGCGCCTACGGTCCCCGCCTCATGACCGTGGGCGCCACGGCGGCGGCGGAAAGCGTCTGGCTGCCGTATCCCGAGGTGCCGACGCGCTACTCCACCCGCGATTTCGCCGCCGAGAGCGCCGCCCTGGCCCGGTTGCATCGCAGCGGCTTTGCCGGACCGGACGCGCAAGGCAGGCTGCAATTGACCGGACAAAACGCGGTGTTGAATTTCTTCGCGCGCGAATTTCCCAAACTGCAACGGGACTGGAGCGTGACTTTGGAGGAACGGCTGGAACGCAGCGCGGCGCAGAATATCGAGCGCGTCCAGCCGCAGTTTCGCATCACCTCCGGCCTGCAATGGTTTGATCTCGGCGTGGTGTTTGCGGCGGAAGGCGGCGAAACTTTTGCGGCGGCGGACATTCAGCGCCTGCTCCTCTCCGGGCAGAGCCACACGCGCCTGAAGAACGGGAAATGGGCTGTGCTTGACACGGGCGCGGTGGAGGAGTTGCAGGAGGTTCTGCTGGACTGCGCGCCGCGGCAGCAGGAGCAGGGCTGGCGTATCAGCAACACCCAGGCCGGCTTTCTCGAGGCCACCTTGCGGCAGCACGCCGATTGGCCGGTCCTCGCGCCTCCGGCCTGGCGCGACCGCGCGGCCCGGCAGAGCGGCCAGGCCAAACTGGAATGCCCGCCGCTGGGCCATTTGGAAAAGGTGCTGCGCCCTTACCAAAAACACGGCGTCGCCTGGCTCCTTTTTCTGAGGGAAAACGGCTTCGGCGGCATTCTCGCCGATGAAATGGGGTTGGGCAAAACATTGCAGACCCTGGCCTTCCTGGCAACAATGGGGAGCGCGGAGCGCAGAGTTCAGAGTGTCCCGCGCCGTCCGCATTTGATTATTTGTCCAACCAGCCTGGTCTTCAATTGGATGGCGGAAGCCGGGAAATTCACGCCGGAGTTGAAAGTGCTGGCCTTGCACGGACCGGACCGGCACGCCCGCTTCGATCAAATCCCGGCCAGTAACATCGTCTTGACAAGTTACGCGCTGCTCCGCCGCGACGCGGAGCGGTATCGCGGGCTGGAGTTTGACACCCTGGTGCTGGACGAAGCCCAGCACATCAAAAACCGCCAGACCCAAAACGCCCAGGCCGTCAAAGCCGTGGCGGCGCAACACCGCCTTGTGCTGACCGGCACTCCCATGGAAAACTCCGTGCTCGATCTCTGGTCCATTTTTGACTTTCTCATGCCCGGCTATCTGGGAACCGCGCAGGATTTCCGCGAGCGCTACGAGTTGCCCATCACGCGCGAAAAAGATGCCGCCGCCCAAACCCGGCTGGCGCGGCGGCTGCGGCCCTTCCTGCTGCGGCGGCTCAAAAAGGAAGTGGCGGCGGATTTGCCGGCGAAGCTGGAACAGGTGTCGTTCTGCGAGTTGACGGCGGATCAGCGCGGCGTTTATCAGCAAGTCATCGAAGCCAGCCGCGAGCAAGTGCTGGCGGCGGCCGGCGCGCCGGGAGCCGCCAAAAGCCGGATGCTGGTCTTGAGCGCGTTGCTGCGGCTGCGCCAGGTCTGCTGCGATTTGCGGCTGCTGCATTTGCAGGGCGTTAATCCCGCCAACGCCTCCGGCAAGCTGGATCTCTTCGGCGAACTGCTGGAGGAAGTGATGGACGGCGGCCATCGCGCGCTGGTCTTCAGCCAGTTTGTCAGCATGTTGTCCTTGTTGAAGGAGAGGCTCGACGGCGAGGGCATCGCCTATTGTTATCTGGACGGCTCCACGGCCGACCGGGGCGCGGTGGTGGAACAATTTCAAAAAAGCGCCGCCATTCCGGTATTCCTCATCAGCCTCAAAGCCGGTGGCGTCGGCCTCAACCTGACGGGGGCGGACACCGTCATTCATTTCGATCCGTGGTGGAATCCGGCGGTGGAAGACCAGGCGACCGATCGCGCCCATCGCCTCGGCCAAACCAAAGTGGTGACCAGCTACAAGCTGATCGCCCGCGACACGGTGGAAGAAAAAATCCTCACCTTGCAAAACCGCAAGCGCGAGATGATCCAAGCGGCCATCGGCGGCGAGGAAGAATTCGCCGCCTCGTTGACTTGGGAGGAAATCCAGGAACTGCTGGCCTGAGCGATCAAATCATTTCAGCCGTTCCCGTCGTGGATTCCGGTTGTTTTCGTCACACGTCAGCGCGAAATCCCCGTGGATATTTCCTTGTCAACGAGCAGGCGATAATGATGGACATGGAGCGAGCGAAGGGATTCGAATCATGGCGGAAAAACTCTGTATATTGTTAAATCGCTGATACTTACAGCTTTGCAGAAACCATGTTTGGCGGCAATCCCGCACCAAAACGCGCCGGACAGTGTGAACCTTGATGCAAATTGATGCAAAAATGAGGATCCCAGTTTTCCGAAGCCAGCTGAACGGTTTTGCCCCGTCCATGACCACCGCGATTTTGTTATAGATCGCCGTTTCATTCCGACTCCTTGAATATGACAGATTGGCGTCCTGCCGCAAACCATTTTGTCAGGAACCCGGCTTCACGGCCGTGGTTGCCACGAGTTCTCCCAAACTGCACAGAAGCTCACAACGCAACGTTGATCCAGATGACCGGCTTCAAAGGCCAAGGATCCGTTGGATCGGTGGTCAAGCATGCGCTGCAACGAGCCAAATTTGATTCGCCACGAAAGGGGTCGCATCAGTTTCGCCACACGCTGGCCTCGACGATGCTCCAAAAGAACAGTTCACTGGGTTTGAACCAGTCGTGCGCCGACCGGATAACCATGCAGCGCGGCGCCCAGCTTTTTAAGCAACTCGTCGCGCGGGAGTTTCATCTGCTGCAATTTCTTGATTGCCGCTGCCGAAGTCCTTTTCATTGCAAAGTCGAGCGAATTTAGCGCCGGACACGGCAAGAGTCGGTGGCATGGCCGCAAGGCAAATCCTGTTATTGTTGAATAAACACTTGTTATCCGGGTCCCTCCGGCTGTCAGGGGTTTCCGTCGTGCTGGGGCCTCGGAATCCAGCCGTTGACTGACATCCAGTTGAGCAGCAATTCGGGCCATTCGGAGAGGACCGGATCGCCATCGCCGAGATGGAAGCTGTGGCCGGCTATTTGGAAGATATGCAGTTCGCCAGGCACGCCGGCCTGGCGGCAGGCGGAATAAAATAAGACGGAGTTCTCTGCCGGGACGCCGGTGTCGCGCCCGCCATGGACGAGAAAGGCGGGTGGGGTTTCCTTCGTCACGCGCAACTCCGCGGACAATTCAGTATAGAGGTCGGCCCTGCCGCCAGTTAAGTTCTTGCGTGAACCTTTATGGATGTATGGCTCGGCCGTGAAGGTGATCACCGGGTACGCCAACACGACAAAATCGGGACGGCACGAGACGCGGTCCACCGGGTCAGCCGCTGTCGAATCGCCCTGGTCAAAGCGCGTTGCCAAGGTGGCGGCAAGGTGGCCCCCAGCCGAGAACCCCATCACCCCGATCTTTCGATCATCGAGTTGATATTGCCCGGCCCGGGAACGCACCAGGCGCAGGGCGCCCTGGGCATCCAGAAGCGGTACCGGGTATTGGCAGCGCAAACTGTTGCGGTAATAGACGACAAACGCCGCCACGCCGCGGGCATTCAGAAAGTGGGCGACGTTAAAGCCCTCGGTATCCGCAGCCCAACTGCTATAACGCCCGCCAGGAAAAACAAGCACCCCGGTTTTGGTGGCGTGTTCCGGTGGCGGCAGATAGACGTAGATTCCTGGCTCTTCGGGCTTGGGTAATGCGTCGTGGCCGGGTATGAGGTCCGGCGCCATGTTCCAAAGGCGGTCGCGCTTGATCGACTTGTCAACTGGTGCTCCGAGTGACGCTTGCAGCCTTTGTCTATGCGGCTCCATTGTAAGTCAATAACATTGGCCTGTCAAAGACATATCGGCAAATCCCGGGTAAATACGATTGATCTGAACTTATTGCCTGGGAGTGCCTATCTGGATAAATCTGAATGATCCGATCATCGAGTTATCGGCAATATTGCCTGCATTATACCAGAATACATGGTCGCGTGAAAAGACTTCCAGAGTCTCCTTAGCCGCGGTTGCATCCGGAGCATTCCAGGCAGAGCAGACAACGGGTCTTCCATATCGGTTGGCAATAGTGATCAGCCATCCGGTTTCAGGCATTTTCATATCACTTGCAATGGAAATAATGTCTGAAAGACTCCAGATATAATTGCATAAAGCCGGGTTGCTGGTGCCCTTAAATTCAAGCCTGTTCCAGCCATTGTTTCTGCCATGCACCAGCGCCCTTTTGTAATCGAAATCTCGCGCAAAATCAGTGGTTCGCACCAGGGGCGTAGCCGTAAGAGGCTGATTTGGCAACTCAAAACGTGCCGTCCTGAATATCAGACCGAGTAATGAGACGAGCTTG
>Ga0187848_10002267_pt1 | contig 15376 bp, 18 predicted proteins | sample June2016WEW_4_40_FD_132424 | JGI IMG/M metagenome (GOLD analysis project Ga0187848, IMG submission 132424) | Peatland microbial communities from SPRUCE experiment site at the Marcell Experimental Forest, Minnesota, USA - June2016WEW_4_40 | ecosystem: Environmental > Terrestrial > Soil >... | reverse complement strand
GGGTGGTAGCTGGTCATGCCCGCCGCCAATTGGCCGCGGTTCTGGATGTCCAAGAGCATCCGCGGCATCAGGCGGCTGGCGGCCTCGGCGCCGTACTCGGCGCACAGCGGGCTGAGTCCCCGCCCCGGGATGTGATAGATCGCCGCCACCCCGCACTCGTCATGGATTTCGCTCATAGGATCATTCTAAGGCCTGCCGCGAATTCCCTCAACCGGTCGCCTTGGGGGGACGGGCCTCCCGCGGCACCTTCCGGCCGACTGAAAGACGAGGTATATTGAGAGTCTTGCGTGTGCCACTGCGGAGCGTGGCTCCTGGAATCGTCCGGGGGCATTTGGTAACCCATGACCGATCTGTTGCGCCAGGAAATCGCCGCCACGGCAACGACGCTCGTCGTGAAGGTCGGCACGAACGTCCTGACGCGCCAGGACGGCCAGCTCGACCAGGAGCGGATCGCCCAACTCGCCGCCGGGCTCCACCACGTCCGCCAGTCGGGCCGCAAGGTGGTGTTGGTCAGCTCGGGGGCGGTGGGGGCGGGTTTGGGGCGGTTGGGGCTGACCCAACGCCCCGCCGACCTGGCCCGCCTCCAGGCCGTGGCCGCCATCGGGCAAAGCCTGTTGGTCGAGGCCTACGAGCGGGCCCTCTCCCCCTACGGCTATCACGCCGCCCAAGTCCTCCTGACCGCCGGGGACCTCGAACACCGCGTCCGCTACCTCAACGCCCGCAATACCCTCTTCGCCCTCCTGGAGCTCGGGGCGATCCCCATCATCAACGAGAATGACACCGTGGCCGTCGAAGAACTCGAAACCACCTTCGGCGACAACGACCGGCTGGCGGCCATTGTGACCAACCTGATTCGGGCCCCGCTCCTGGTGCTCCTGTCGGACGTGGAGGGCCTGTGCGACGGCGATCCCTCGCGGCCGGAGAGCCGCGTCATCCCCACCATCGAGCGGTTGGATGCGTCGGTCTACGCGTTGGTTCGGGACCGCCCCGGCGGGCGGGGAAAGGGGGGCATGGCCAGCAAGCTCGAGGCCGCCCGGCTGGCCACCGCCGCCGGCGAAAGCGTGATTATCGCCGGCGGCCGCGTGCCGGACATCCTCCCCAAGATCATCGCCGGCCAGCCGGTCGGCACACTCGTGTTGGCCCAGGGCCAGACGCTGGCGGCCCGAAAACGCTGGATCGGCCTGACGGTCAAGCCCCGCGGCCGGCTCGTGCTGGACGCCGGGGCCCAGGAAGCGGTCCGGCACCGTGGCCGCAGCCTGCTGGCCGCCGGCATCCTCCAGGTCGAGGGGAAGTTCGCCAAGGGGGACGTCGTCGGCCTCCGCGGGCCGGACGGCACCGAGTTCGCCCGCGGACTGACCAACTACGCCCAGGAGGACCTGGAGAAGATCAAGGGGCTGCGGACGGGCCAGATCGCCGACCGGCTGGGGTCTTGCCCCTACGAGGAGGTCATCCACCGCGACAACATGGTGCTGACCCTCCCGGTCGGAAAGCCGGCAAAGGCCCCTTGACAATGTACGCGCGTATAATGTACGATTGTGCATAGTCTACCAGCACACCATGAGGGAGCTTATGGAATACTCCGCCAACGTGACCGCGCGGCAGAAGGCGGTCTATGAATTCATCCGCACGAAGATCCGCAGCCGGGGCTACGGGCCGACCGTGCGGGAGATCGGGCACGAGTTCGACATCAACTCGCCCAACGGGGTCGTCTGCCACCTGAAGGCCCTGCAGAAGAAGGGCCTGATCCACCGCGAGCCGAACATGTCGCGGGCGATCCAACTGGCCATGGAGCCGATCGAGGACCGCAGCCTGCCGCTGGCCGGCCGGATCGCCGCCGGCGTGCTCCAGGAAGCCGTCGAGCAGAAAGAGCGCGTCGATTTCAGCGAGATGTTCGACCCGGCCGACCGCGACCTCTTCGTCCTGGAGGTCCGCGGCGACTCGATGATCGAGGACCAGATCGCCGACGGGGACTTCGTGGTGGTCCGCCGCCAGAAGACGGCCCGCAAGGGCCAGATCGTCGTGGCGATCACCGACGAGGGCGAGGCGACCCTCAAGCGGTGGTTCCCCGAGAAGAACCGCATCCGCCTGGAGCCGGCCAACGCCACGATGAAGCCGATCTACGTCCGCGACGCCCGCGTGCTGGGCATTGTCGTCGGCGTGGTGCGGAAAGTGAAGTAGCCGCGATGATCGCCCTGGCGCCACCGGCCGTCAAGCGAATCGACGTGCCGGTGTATTTCGCCGGCACGGTGACGGTTCTGGTCCCGGGCAACCTCGCGGCCAGTGACGCCCGCTTGCTGGCGAACAAGGTCGCTCTGGCGCGTATTCTGGCCACCACCGATAACCCGGACGCCCCCGAGGAAGACGCTTACGAAGATTATGCCGAAGAATGCTCTCCCGGTGCGCGGCCGACCGCGGAACGGGATTGGGATTCATCGCGGGTCGGGGGGATTTGCGGCGAGTGGATCAACGAACGCTGACGCGGGCGAAGCAAGAATCGCGGCAGGGTCCGTGGAGGACGTGAGGAAGGGAGCTGTGGTGGACCCAACCGAGCGACTCACGTTCGACTACGAATCGGAACGCATCGGGAAGTCCCGCGTCGTCCACGCCGACTCTTTTGAGTGGCTGAGGCGGTTACCCGCGAACACCCTGCACGCGGTTGTAACCGACCCTCCCTACGGCGTGAAGGAATACGACGCCGACCAGCTCGAAAAACGCGCGAACGGCAAGGGGGGCATCTGGCGCATCCCACCGTCGTTCGACGGACACCTCCGGGCGCCGTTGCCGCGGTTCACCGCGCTGAACGGCAAGGAACGCGCCCGCTTGCGAGAGTACTTCCTGGAGTGGGGCCGCCTCACTTGCAAGGCGCTCCGCCCCGGCGGGCACGTCTTCATTGCAACCAACGCCTTTATCTGCCAACTACTGTATGACGCGCTGGTGGACGGCGGCTTGGAGTTCCGCGGGGAGATCATCCGCCTGGTGCGCACCTTGCGCGGCGGCGACCGGCCGAAGAACGCGGAAGAGGAGTTCCCCGGCGTGTCCTCGATGCCCAAGGGCTGTTACGAACCATGGGGACTGCTCCGCAAGCCGATGGGGGACCTGAAGGTCTCGGACTGCCTCCGCCGGTTCCAGACCGGCGGCCTGCGGCGCTACGGCGACCGGCCTTTCGAGGACGTGATACGTAGCGAGCGGACACCGCAACGAGAACGCGCGATCGCGGATCACCCGAGCATCAAGCCGCAGTCGTTTCTGCGGCGGCTTGCCTACGCCGCGCTGCCTCTGGGCGAGGGCGTGATCGCGGATCCATTCATGGGCTCGGGCTCAACCATTGCCGCTTGTGAAGCCGTGGGCGTCAGGAGCATCGGCGTAGAACGGCATCGCGAATACTTCGATATGGCGAAGCAGGCGATTCCCCGGCTGAAGGCGCTAGAAACCGATGCCGACGAGCTGGTTGGCGCCGGCTCGCGGCTATTCTGAGCGGTAGAGCCAGTTTGCTTCCATCTTCTCGTAACCCGTCCGCGTGACGCTCGCCGTGATTGTCCGCCGGCTTGTCTCCGACCGACCGGAGAAGTTCCAATCACTTTTGGCAAGCTGCGCCCCGACAACCTTCAGGAAGCGGAACGGCTTTGGTGCGATTTGCAGGCTGGCGTCGCGCGCGCTGTTTGCATCAAAGACGAAAACCATGAGCCAGGTGTCCTCGGCATTGTGCCCCTGCCACCCGCGCCGGTCCCGGGGATGAACCTATTGGCGCTTCGGCGGACTGTTACGTAATACAACTCTCCCCTTGACGGGGCGCTTGCTACAAACATGGTGTAACTCGCAGATTAGATGGCCGGTGGTAGCAAGCCCAGTAACTTCCTCCGATTGTGACGTCAGGCCGTTCCACTCCTCACCGACTTCCAGCTTATACGGCAAGTGGCCGGGATACGGTAACGGGACAAGAAATGTCTTATCTGACTGCTGCCTTATGCGCTTCCACCAAGTTGCGTACCAACGAAACGCCAAGTGCGTAAGCGTGGTTGGCCGGTCGCCATAATTCGTGGCGCCGATGCTGATAAGATCCCTGCCTTCTAGTTCTGGGTCGCCGGCGGCCCTCATGTTGGGCCTGACGGTCAATCGGATTCGCGCCCCGGTGGTTCGCCATTTGTAGACGTCCCAGCAGAAGACAACGGTGGCCAGGGCGGCGCCCCACCACGCCAAGACTTGTGTAGTATACGACACTGCAAAACCCTTGCCCTTCCCCCGGCGCGCCGCTGGCTCAATACTCCGTGAACTCGCGGCGTCGCAAGCCTTCCACGTCGAGCGTGCCGGCCTTGGGGTCAAGCTTGATTTCCCACTGCTCCATGGTCCTCGCGCCGATGATTGCGTCCAGGACGTGGCCGTCTGCCCGGCCAAGATCCGCGACCGGCACCGCGTCGGTAACGAAATCGAGGCCCTCAATCTTGCCGACCATGAAGCACTGCTCGCGGACTTGAATGTGCTGGCCCCCGAGGGCAACGCCTATGGGTGGCGCGACAACACGCCGAGGAGTCTCCACAACCAGCCCTTCGCGGACATAGGTGAACGTCGCCCCAGAGTCGAACAGGGCGACCGCGGGCTTGCCCTCGATTTCGATCTGCTTGATGATACGCGACATAACAGCCTTTCTGCCTGGCGAGCGAGGGGGTTGCCTCGACCTCGCATTATCGGCCCGGTGTGCCGGCGTCCGGCGGCGGTGCCTGTGCCGTGACCTTTCCGTGGTACCACTCCTTCCACCGAGCGAACGAGCGGGCCGCCTCGCCGGACGGCTGCCCGAAGAGAATATTCTCGATGCTTATGTCCTCGTCCAGTTCGGGCCAGTGGATGCCGTGTCCTTGTCCGATCAACTCCCACCTCGCGCGATGCTCGGGCCGGGCGTGCGACAGGCGTGGATACCAGGAAATCGGGACGGTCACCACCCGCCCGTCGGAGAGCGATACACAGAGGCTCGTGTCCGTCGTGTCAACGTTTTGAATTGCGACGTTAGCGGTCAATGCCGAAGAAGTCATTCCAGAATCTCCAGGAGTTGGGCTTCGTTCTCTTCAGTGAGTCGCTCGATCCGCCGCAACTCGGTTCCCGAGAAACCACCGTTCCAGGCGAATCGCGCCGGCGCCAGCCAGAACTTGCATTCGGACCGGTCGCGTTGGACGTGCATATGCGGCGGTTCGCCCGCGTCACCCGCGTAGAAGAAGAACCGATAGGGTCCGATACGCAACGACGTGGGCATGGCCGGGAGCCCTTTTTCGGCAGTTACCGCGGCCCATGGTCTTTTCGACCCGTTCGCGCGGCTACCTGATACTCACGTTATCACCGGGGCTGGGAAAGGTCAACAAGGATGTTCGGCGGCGGGCACCCCATCGCCGCCGCGCAGGTACCCTCCTTGTCGTTACCCTCGCGGCGTCGGGATCTTCTTGCCCTTGAGTTGGTAGACGTAGGCCAGCACCTCGGCCACGGCGGCGTACTTGTCCTGCGGGATGGGATGGTCGATCTCGACCTCGCGGTACAGGGCCCGGGCCAGCGGCTTCTTCTCGAGGATCGGGACGCCGTGTTTCAGGGCCAGCTCGCGGATCCGCCGGGCGATCACGCCCGCCCCCTTCGCCGCCACGATCGGGGCGGCCATCGTCTTGGGCTCGTATTGGATGGCCACGGCCAGCTCGGTCGGGTTGGTGATTACCACGTCGGCCTTGGGCACGATGTCCGCCAGCCGGTGCATGGCCAACTGCCGGTGCGCCTGCCGCCGCCGGGCGAGCACTTGGGGATTGCCTTCCAAGTGCTTCATTTCCTCGCGGATTTCCTGGGGCGTCATTCGCAGGTCGCGCTGGTTCTTCCACCACTGGAAACCGTAATCCAGCACCGCCAGCGCCAGCAGCGCGCCGGCAATCCGGAGCGACGTCCACAGCAGGAGCTGGACCAGCCACACCGCGATCTGGGGCACCGGCAGCTCGGTCATGGCGAACATCTTTTGCCATTGGCCCGCCAGGCAGGCGTAGGCCACCGCCGCAACCAGCACGACCTTCACCAGCCCGAAACCCAGTCGGACCACGCTGGAGAGCGAGAAGATCCGCTGGAGTCCCTGGAGCGGGTTGAGGCGGGAGAGGTCGGGCACGAGTTTGTCGGGCAACATAAGGAAGCCGAACTGGAGCACATTCGCCCCCACGGCCGCCAGGACCAACAGGCCCATCAGCGGCAGCAGGTGCCGGCCCACCTCGAAGAGGATGCGGTTGCAGCGGGCCACCGCCAGGTCCGGATCGGTCGTCAACCAGGGCGTGCCGCCGAGCTGCTCGGTGAACAAGCGGCCGAGCATCTCGGCCACGCCCCCGCCGAAGAGCAAGAGGGCCGCCAGCCCCAAGAGCAGGATCACCGACGAGGCCAAGTCCTGGCTCCGCGCGACGTGGCCTTCCTCGCGGGCCTGCTGGCGGCGATGCGGGGTCGGTTCCTGTGATTTTTCGCCGTCGAATTCGGCCATTGGCTTGGGAAGGTTCTATTTCTTACACGCGGCGGGCAAGCCCGCCCGCTAAACTGCCCACTGCCCACCGCCCACTGCCTTCCGGCTACATGCCTCGCCAGGGTACGCCCATCGCCTGGAACAGCGTCTGGAACGTCGGCTCGACTTGGGCCTGGAAGACCAAGGCGATCGCCCCCATCGACAGCGAGAGCACCGCGAACGTCAGCATCGCGTTCAGGCCGAAACCGAGGATCAGGATGTTCAACTGCGGCAGGGTGCGGCTGATCAGGCCCAAGAGCAGGGTCGCCAGGAGGAGGGCCGTCACGACCGGCACCGAGGCGCGGATGGCCAGCTCGAAGCTCTCCGCGACCAGGAGCACGAGCAGGTTGGTCACCGCACTCAGCAATCCGGGCGCCGTGCCCAGCGTGGTCGCGGCGCCGCCGGCGTCCGTGGAGCCCAGGAGCATCGCCGTGGCGCTGCCGGGCGGAATGGTTTGGAACGTGTCCAGGAGCCCCGAGAGCAGCACGCGGTGTCCGCCGATCCCCAGCAGCACCACGGTGGTCAAGAGCACCAGCAGCCGGGAGAACAGCGGCGTGTTGGTGTTGGAGGTCGGATCGAAGACGTCGGAGAGCGACAGGCCGCCGAGGCGGCTCATCAGCTCGCCGGCCATCTGCACGCCGGCCAGGAGCATCGTGACGCCCAGCCCCAGGCACACGCCCACCACCAGCTCGCTGCCCAGCAGGGCCAGGTATTGCAGCGTGGTGCCGGGGTCGGCGAGCGTGGCGTTCCACTGGGTGGGCATGACGAGCACCGCCAAGATCATCGCCAGCAGGGCCCGCACCGTCATCGGCACGTCCTGGGTCCCGTAGACCGGCGCGGTGGCCATCAGTCCGCTCGTGCGCGTCAGCACCAGCGTGAACACGAGGAACTTCTCGATGTCGAGTTGGTGCAGCCAGTCCATGGGGGCTAAGGATGAAGGATCAAGGATGAAGGCGGAAGGATGAAGGCGGAAGGCGGGAGACCTGTGAGGCCGCAGGGGGTTGTCACATATTCATCCTTCGTCCTTTCGCCTTCATCCTTCAAAAGAATCGCCCCGGGATGCCGCTGATCAGGTCGATCGAGTACTGGAGCATCTGGCTGATCAGCCAGGGCAGCGTGAAGCTCAGCACCAGGAACATGACCACGATCTTCGGGACGAAGGCCACGGTCTGCTCCTGGACCTGGGTCATGGCCTGGAGCAGCCCGATTACCAGCCCCACCACGCAGCCGGCCAGCAGCACGGGCGCGGAGATCAGCAGGCAGACCCAGATGGCTTCGCGGCCCAGTTGAATGGCGATTTCGTTCAAGGATTCCGGAGGCATGGGAAGGACTAGGGATTAGGGATTGGGGATTGGGGATTCGTTTAGCGGGCGGGCCGGGCACCGGGCGCAGCCTGGTCGGCCGTTGACAAGGTATTAGGAATTTGAGATTTGGGATTTGGCATGTGGGATTCGGGAGCAACGGCAAGGCCGGCCGGGGCCGTGTCAGGTGAACGCTTGGAAACTCTCCATGAGCATGCCGACGATCAGGTGCCAGCCGTCGACCAGGACGAACAGGAGGATCTTGAACGGCAGCGAGATTAGCACCGGCGGCAGCATCAGCATGCCCATCGACACCATCACGCTGGCAATGACCATGTCGAGGATCAAGAAGGGCAGGTAGACCTGGAAGCCGATGAGGAACGCGGTTTTCAACTCGCTGAGGACGAAGGCCGGCAAGAGGGCGGTCAGCGGCACCTCGTCGTAGGTGCTCGGCGGGGGCCCGCCGGCATAGCGGAGGAACAACCACACGTCCTTGGCATTGCCCGTCCGCTCGATCTGCATGCTCATGAACCGGCGGACCGGCTCCGCGCCCTTCGCCCAGGCGTGCTGGAGGTCCATTTGCTTCTGCGTGTAGGGGACGATCGCGTTCTGGTACACCTGCTTCCAGACCGGGGCCATGATCAAGAGCGTGATGAACAGGGCCAACGAGGTGATCACCTGGTTGGGCGGGAGGGTCTGCGTGCCGATCGCCTGGCGCAAGAGGCTCAGCACGACCACGACCCGCACGAAACAGGTCGTCATCAGCAGGATGGCGGGGGCGAGGCTCAGCACGGTCAACAGGAGCATCACCTGCAGGGCGGAGCTGAGGCCCTCGGGACTGGCCCACTGCTCGGGTCCGCCCGCCAGGCCGGCGGGGACCTGGAGCGACGCGGGGCGGTTCGGCTCCTCGCCGCCATAGATCGGCGTCGAGAGCACGAGGCACGCGGCGGCGAGCATCGCCGCGGCCAGGCAGCGCTTCAGGGTGCGGCCGCGGCCCGCAGGCGCCGGGCGGCGGTCTCCAAGCCGAGATTCGGGATTTGACACCCGAAGTCTGCGCTCTGCAATTTGCAGTTTGGAATTCGGGACCTGATATCTGAAATCGTCCATTGGCTCACGCATTGTCGTCCTCCCAGCGGCGGCCGCCCGGGCGGGGCTGCGTCGTTGCCGCGACGGCTTCCGGCTCGCGCCGCTCGGCGAGCGGCTGGCTCGGGTCGCGCGGGGCCCATTGCTGGAAGATCTGCCGGAAGGCGGCCGTGGGGCCCTGCGGCTGGGCCTGGCGGCAGAGGCCCGCCAGGCGGTCCACTTCCAGCGGCTCGGTGACCTCGGTCAGGGTCTCGATGCCCGCCGGGGTGACGGAAACCAGCAGCAGCTTGCGGCCGCAGCGGAGGAGGTGCGCCTGTTGGCGACCGGCCAAGGGGGCTCGGCCGAGGACCTCGAAGACCTCGGCGGGCAGGAGCACCGAGCCGCGCGGGGCGGCCCGCCGCATGCCCCAGGCGACCAGGAAGAACAGCCCCAGCACCACCGCCAGGCTGCCGGCCACCGTGACCGCGGCGGGCAGTCCGCCGGCCGGGCGCACGGGCTGGCCGCCGCTCGGGCCACCCGAGCCCAGGGGCAGGGGGGCGGCGCGGGGCAGAGCGGCCGGGGCGGCGGCCGTCGCCGGGGGACGGCCCGGCGTCGGGATATCCCCAGGGTCCGGCCCAAGGCCCGCCGGCCCGAGCGGCAAGGGCCCTTCCGCCGCCAGGGCGATCGAGCCGCCGAGCACCACGACCAGGCCGGCCCATCGTGCGATGCGTTGCATCGGTCCGCTTCCTTGCAGTTTCGGCTGAAGCCGGGGGGCCCCGGCATCCGATACCGAGACGGGACATTCCGGGAATCTGCGAAGCCGCGAGCGGCCCCGCACGTTACGATAGCCTTCTGCGAAGCCGCGAGCGGCCCCGCGCGTTACACAAGCACGTTGGCCCCCACGATCAACTCCGCCACCCGCACGCAGAAGTTGTCGTTCAGCACCAGCACTTCCCCGCGGGCCACCAGCCGGCCGTTGACGTAAACGTCCACCGGATCGCCGGCCAGCTTGTCCAGGGGTACGACCGATCCCTTGCGAAGTTTCAAGACGTCTTCGAGGTACATCTGGGTGCGGCCCAGCTCGATCTTCACGTCGAGCTCGACGTCGCGCACCAGGTCGAGCGTGGCGGACTCGGCGGCGGCGGGGCTGCCGGAGAACTCCTCCAGCCGGTAGGACGAGAGGCCGGGGGGCGGGCCGCTGGGGTGGTCCGCGTGGACCGACTCCAGGGCCCGCTCGGCCTGCGTCAACAGGTAGTCGATGTCGCGGGAGGCGATGTCGGCGTCGACCGGGGGCTGTTGGGCGGCCGGCGGAGGGCCGCTCGGCGGCACAGGCGCAGGAGCCGTGTCGCCGAGGAGCTTGTCGATGTCGGCTTGGCTCATCAGGGGATTGTCGGCCATGGGAATCCGTTCCTCGCTCGGCATTACTGTTCGATAAACGAGTAGTCGCTGATGATGACCTCGCGCAACAGCGGCTTGCCCAGCGTCTTGCGGGCCCGCTCGAGGATCAAGCGTTTGACGAGCCCCAAGCTCGCGTCGGTCAGATCGCCGAGGTCGGCGCTGCGGATGGTCACCAGGACCTGCTCGCGGAAGCGGTGCTTGTTGTCTTCCAACAGGCGTTTGCACTCCTTTTCGTTCTCCGCGGCGACGCTGCCGTAGAGATGGAAGTCGACGCGGAGCGTCATGTTGGCGGTGGGCTGCAAGGCGGTGACGCAGAACTCGCCCAGGTCCACCTCGACGTCGGCGGGAGTTTCCTCGGTTTCCGCCGCGGCGGTTTCCTGGGCGGGGGTCTTGCTCCCGCCGGGCAGCGCGGCCGTCTCGCCGGCCGCCGGCAGGCAGAGGTAGGCCACGGCGCATTCCGCCGTGATGATCGCCGCCACCAACCCGGCGACCAGGAGTTTCGGCAACAGCCAGCGGCGGTGCGGCGGCGGCGCGGCGGCGGTGGCGTCGTCGGGAACTCCTGCGGTCGTGGAAGGTGCAATCGCCATGCTCGTTCAGCGGGCGGGCTGGCCCGCCGCTGTGGGACGGTCGGGGTGAATCTGTTCTCGGTTCTCTCTCCAAGTCTAGGACGCGCCGGGGCCGGCATCCGCCGGCCCGCGGCCCGGCATCCGATTATTCCGCTTGTAACGGCCGCGCCGTCGGCGGCCGGGAGTGCTTCGCCTGCTGGTAGGCCACGGCGCGGCGGACCACCTCGTCCAGCGACTCGGTCACCACGAGGCGTTCCCCCGTGGTGAGGGTGATGAACGTGTCGGGCCGGGCCTCGACGTACAGGATCAGGTCGGCGTTGAGCACCAGCGGCTCTCCTCCCAGCCGCGTCAGCTTGATCATACCTATCTCGTCACGGTGGCGCGTTGAGGCTCAGCAGGTCGTTGTACAGGTTCTGGACGGTGGTAATCACGCGGGCGTTGCCCTCGTACATGGTCGAGCCCAGGATCAGCTCGATCAGGTCGCTGCCCACGTTCGTGTTGGATTCCTCGATGGCCCCCGACTGGATCGTCCCCATCCCTTGCTGCCCCGGGCTGCCCTGGATGGGCAAGCCGGAGTTCATATTGGCAGCGTACAGATTCTGGCCTTGCTGTTCCAGACCAGTCGGGTTGCTGAAGCGTGCGAGCTGGATCTGACCGAGGGTCTGCGTGACGCCGTTGCTGAAAACGCCGCTGATCGTGCCGTCGCTCCCAATGGTGAAACTGGACAGCACGCCCGCGGCCGAGCCGTCTTGGCTGGAAACCGAGAGGCTTGAGGCGCTTGAGGCAAGCCCGGAAACGTTGGCAAAATTGAGATTGAACTGCAGCGGCTTGACCGAAGGCTCGCTGTAGCGGCCGATCGAAACCTGGGAGTTGGAGGTGGACACCAGATTGCCCTGGCCGTCGAACTTGACCACCCCCGTGCCCACCGCGATGTCCGAGCTGCCGGGACCGGGGTCGTTACTGCCGCAATCGGCGAACCAGCGATACTCGGTGTAGCTGCTCGTCTCGGCCTGGAGCACCGCCGTGATGTGTACCGACAGCGGTATGCCCAGCGAGTCGTAGACCACCACGTCGGTCGAGGCACTTTGGCCTACGGCCGTTTGCGTGGTCGTGAACGGCAGGTTGACGCTCACCTGCTGGGGCGGAACATCGTTGGTCGTCAGCGAGAGGCCGGCAAGGCCCACGGAGACCGCGTTGCCGGTGCCGTTGTTCCCCACGATCTGCAAGCAACCGTTGGCCGTGACGCTGGCGCCGGGAGGCTGGCCGCTGCCCGAGTCGTCGGGGATCGGATTGTTGGGGTCGGAGGAAATGGTCTGGATTCCCAGGGCCTGTTGCATGAAGGTGGCCAGATCGCCGAGCGTCGTGGTGCTGGTGACCTGGAAACTCTGGGTGGTCAGGGTCGTCCCCCCCTTGCTGCCGGTGAACTGCAACGTGCCGGTGTCGGGGAAGACCGGGTTGTACGTCGTCCCGTCGTAACTGTACAGGTTGGTCAGCAGGGTCTGCGCGGTGGCGGCCGGGCCGTTCATGTTCAACGTCTGCCCGCCGGCCTCGAGTTGGGCGTCGCTGTTGTCGTCCACCACCGTCGCGGAGGCGTCAGTCGTGCTCGGCAGCGTCGCCACCAAGTAGAAGTTGGTGTTGCCGGGCGGGCTGTTGACGCTGCGATAGATGTTCGTCGTCGTCCACTGGCCCGAATCGTCGGTCGGGATGTTGCTGATTTCAACTTGGTTGTTGTCCAGCGTGGGAGAGGTCACGGCCACGAGTTGCGGGCGGCTCTGGACGTTCCCGTTGCCGAAGGTGACGTAGTACTGGTATTGCCCGCTGAGCTGGCCTGCTCCGTCCAAGGCGACGGTAGGGCCGCTGGTGGGATAGTCCAGGCTGTTGTCGGTCAGCGGGCCCGTCTCGATGATCTGCGCCTGGTTGGCGATGTTGCCGGTCGGGGTCAGGGCGCCCTGCAGGTTCACGTTCTGGGTGGCTACGGCAACCGTGGCTGTGCCGAGGGGGATTTGCAGCGGTTCCAGGACCGAGGAATTGATTTCGAATTGGCCGTTCACGCCATAGCCCATCAGGCGGTTGCCGTCGGTGGTCACCAACTGGTTGTCGGCATTGGTCTGCAACTGGCCGTCGCGGGTGTAGAGTTGTTCGCCGGTGCCCCCCTGGACAATGAAGAAGCCGTCCCCCTGGATGGCGAGGTCCGTGGGGTTCGAGCTGGTTTCGATGGTCCCCTGCCCGAAGTTGGGGGTGACCGCGGCGACCATCGTGCCCAGCCCGAGCTGCTGGGGGTTGGTGCCGCCGTTGTCGGCGTTGGGGGCGGCACCGACGCTCTGCGTTTGCAGGAATTGCGTGGCGAACTGCACTTCGGAGGCCTTGAAGCCGACCGTGTTGGAGTTGGCCAGGTTGTTGCCGACCACGTCCACGATAGTTTCGGACGCGTTGAGGCCCGTCAACGCGGTGCTCATGGCGGAGGCCAGACCCATGGTTCTTGCTCCTTTGTCGGATTGTGTGGTCGCCGGCACGTTCCACGTGCCGCAACTCGCTTAGCGGCACGTGGGGTGTGCCGGCTGCGTTCATTCCAGTCAGTTGTGTGCCGGCCTCAGCTTCCGCTAGTGGCGGGCAGGATCTCGGAGACGTTCGCCAGGGGAATGCTATCGTTGCCGATGTTCAAGGTCGCGGCGCCGTTGGCGATGCTGACGCTTTGCACCTGGCCGCTCACCGAGTTGCCCGAGGCGTCCAGCCCCTGGACCGTCTGGTACATGAGGCCGGCGGCGGCCGACAGGTTCTGCCCCAGCAGGACCCCTTGGAGCGTCGTGGTGAGCTGGTTGTTCGACTCGATGTTGCTGATCTGCGTGATCTGGTCCAGCATTTCACTGGTGTCCATCGGGTTCGTCGGGTCCTGGTTCTGCAGTTCGGTGATCAGCATCTGCATGAAGTCGGACGGCTGGAGCGCGTTGAAGCCGCTGTTGGCGGTGCTGCTCGTGCTGGTGGTGGATTGCGTTGCGGTGACGGGGCCTGTGGACATGGCCGTTCCTCCTGGTTCGTGCTCGGCCGGAAAAAGGGGACAGTCCCCATTTGCCGGAACGGCCCGAAGGGTGCTTCGCACAAATGGGGACTGTCCCCTTTTTCCTCCTAGACAACAACGTTCAACTGGTTCTCCCCGCTGACGGCCGGTGGTGCGGCGGCGTCGATGGGGCTCGGCACTTCGCCGGGCTGACTGGCGGCCGGGGCCCAGGGACTCCCCCCTTGCCCGGTGTTGGATTGCGCATACTGGCCGAATTGGCCCGCCTGGCCGCCCGTCCCGCCCGGCCGGCGGTCGGCCACGTCGACGTCGAACTGCTGGATCTTGATGTTCTGTTGGGCCAGGCGGTCGCGGAGTTCGCCCAGGTGGTCCAGCAGGAGGTTGCGGGCCGAGGAGTTCTCGACCTCCAGCCGGGCGTTCAACTCGCCCTGGCGGACCGAAAGCGCGATCCGCAGCGAGCCGAGTTCCGGGGGACTGAGCCGCAAGCGGATGCTGCCCGCTTGACCACTCATGGATTGCACGGCCTGCTCGACGCGCTGGACGAGCCGGGCCCGGTCGACCGCCGCCGTGTCGGCCGTTTGGGGTCCTTGGGGGGCGGCCGTAGCAGCCGGACTTGCGGGGGTCTGCCCGCCGGCGCCCGGTGCTGCCGTGGCGGCGCCGGGGGTCGCGGACGCAGGCGAAAGCGCGTCGCCCGCCGTCGCCGCCGCGACGGCCCTGGTCGCTCGATTGATGGGGCCGGGCCCGCTCGCAGCCATTGCAACAGCCCCGGGAGCAGGGGTCGCGGCGGCCTGGGTGGCCTGATTGGCCTGATTGGCCTGGGCTGCCTGGGTGGCATCGACGCTGGCCGTCGCCCACGCTGCCGACGAGCCGGAGCCGGGTGTTGCCGCAGCGGTCGGCAGAGGCGCCTCGACCGCCACGGCAGCCACCGCACCGGCCGCCGGGCCGCCCACTGACTGGCCCGAAACCGTTGAGGCCGGCTGCGCCCGGGCAAGGGCTGCCGCCTGCTCGTTCGGCCCGCCGGTGTTTGACGAGGCACCGCCGGGCGCTAATCCAGGTTGGTCCGCCCCCGGCTGGGCAAGCTTCCCTGCGAGCCGTCCGGCAGAGGTTGCCGCGGCCACGGGATTGCCCGGCGAACCGGCTCGCCGAGCAGCCTTTCCATCGTCGGACCCGCCGGGTGCCCCGACGCCGGCCGCCGTGGCCGTACCGGGAACGACGCTCAAGGACGCGGAGTCGCTTTTCACGGCATCCGCGGCCGGTGGGGCCGGCGGGGAAACAACGGCGGCGACGGCCTGCAGGTCAACGATGTCGGCCCCTTGGTCGGAGTTCTTGTCGCGGTGTTCCGGTGGGCCCGTTTCCGGCTCGCCGGCAGCGGTCTTTCCGCGGGCGTCGCCGCCGGTGGACTGAGGGGACGAGTCGGTGGCGTCCTCCCCGGTCGCCTGCTCGTTCCCAGTGCCGCTCGGCGCACTGCCGCTGGCCGCCGAGGACGGCTGCCCATTTTGCTGGCCGGTCGCGGCATCCTCGGCCTTGGGGGGCGAAG
>Ga0187848_10002263_pt1 | contig 15401 bp, 19 predicted proteins | sample June2016WEW_4_40_FD_132424 | JGI IMG/M metagenome (GOLD analysis project Ga0187848, IMG submission 132424) | Peatland microbial communities from SPRUCE experiment site at the Marcell Experimental Forest, Minnesota, USA - June2016WEW_4_40 | ecosystem: Environmental > Terrestrial > Soil >... | reverse complement strand
GTGGTGTGGCGATTTCACGCACTCACAGCCCCTGACAGCAATTGGGGCTCCAAAAAATCGTCGCCCCGGACGGAATACGAACAGTGCGGAAGGTTTCTGTTGCGAGTTCTGCAAGTGGGTCCGCAGAGCGGCGGCCGAAGAAAACCTTTATTTGCAAACGCAGCCGCGGGGATTGCCCACGCGGATACCAAGTGATAGGCTAACCATGGACTCTACGATGCGTTTGTGGTCGCTGGGACTTGTGGCGTGCCTGCCCCTTCTGGCTCAGCCCGCCGGCCAGTTTGTGCCGCTACGCGGCCTGCCCGGATTCGAGAAGCCCGAGGAGCTGCTGACCCAGCTTGCCGCGAAAAAGGGCGGCAAGGCCGAGGTAAACCACTTCTGCGTCCTGGGCTATCGAGACAAGAGCGGCTACACGTTTGGATGGGTGTACTGGCAGGAGGGAAGCGCGCTGATCGTCTGGGACCCATCCGCGCTCCCGCACCCGCCGCTCTGGCTTTCGCGCCGATACCTCGATCTGCGAAGGGATGTGGTCGCAACCGAAGATCAAATCCGGGGCAGCACGTATCTGGTCACGCAGGGGTGGGTGGAAGGCGTGAAGTCGGATTGTTCAAAGATCGGGGACCGCTACGTCATTCAAGGGCACCCGGCGAAGAGCAAATCGGACGATCGAAGGTAGATCCCGAAAGCAGGTCTGACCATGCCTCAATTCACTGAGACCGACGACAAAACCGCAATTACCGCGTTGACGCTGGCCCCCGGCTCTCACAGACGGGTCCGCTTTCTGGAAGAGCAAAAGGCCACCACCGCGACGGTCAAGTCTTCGGCTCCAACTTCCGTCAAGGTCGGCCACTCGACCCTGTTCGACGGCCCGCACGGCATTTGGACTGTCGATCTCACGGCCGTGGCGAAGGGCGCCGCGACTGTCGAAGGTAAGCGCAAGGACGGAGGCGCGGCAACCATCGCTGTGACGGTAACGGACCCGCTGCCACCCATGACCTTGCCCGCCGACAACACCGAGAGCGGTATGGTGGCCCGCCTTCTGCTCGCGGAAGTCATGACTCCCGAGTATTTTGCTTACGATCCCGCGGTCGCGAAGACCGAAATGCAATGGATGGTGGTGGTACTGCACAACAGGCTCTCTTCACCGGAGCGCTTCCGCGCCAGGGGCGCCACCACCATAGCCCAGATCATCAAGGCGGAGGGCCAATTCGCCGGGTTCACAGACTATCCCAGGATGTCGGCGAGGGTGCAATCGAGGATCCACGCCGTTCTGGACGTGGCCAAGAAGCTGGACGCGTCGCTGCGGGATGAGTACCGCGCCCACGTGCAGGCCGCAATCGATGTAGCGTCGGCGCCGCCGATTCAGGATCCCTCGCCAAATGGCCTGATTGGCTGGAAGACCGCGGGCGCCACTTCGCCCAGCGCCGAGTTCGCCGACTTCGGCGTCCCCAAGTTGGGCAACCAGTTCTACCAGTGGAAATCCAAGCCTTAAGAGCTGGGCCGTCCCGTTCGTTTCAGCGCCATTAGCACCTTCGGCTCAGTCGAAAGGAGTACTATAGGGGACTCAAAAAAGCTATGAGTGCTGATTACATCACGGCCGCGAAACACTGTCCTGTGTGATTCCGAGCTTCTTGGCCACCCGACTCGCGTGAGCTTGCGTGCGTGCCGCAGCTCGCGCAAGGTCATCTCCTCGGCGATCAGTTCCGCGGCGCGGGCCTCAACCTTCTTGCGTTGGACGGGCCCCAGCTTCCTGATAATGTCATCCACGTTCGTTGGCATGATGATCGACAATCTGTGCAACCCACACTCCCATCATATGATATGCACTCCATATTTTGTCCAAGCCATATCCGACAGGTGGAATCCTCTCGGCGGAAAATCGGCGCGTCATGCTGCGAGTCAGAGCCGCGACTGTAAAGGAGCGGTTGCCGCAACCCTGTCGAAAACGCCTGCCTAGCGGGGCACTGTGGCTTCGTTTGGCGGCAACCGCTCCTTTCCAGTCGCGGCTCTGACTCGGGCTTGATGGAACATCCCGGAGGGATACTGAAAAGGGCCATGAGGTATTTCATCACCTTCGTGTGCTACGGCAGTCACCTGCATGGGCGGGAATCGGGCTCAGTGGACCGGCACCATAATTTGCCGGGCACACCGCTATTGGAGCCCGATTCGCCGCGCGCAACCAAGGAACTCCGGCGCATGGCGCAGGGCTCGTATTGCCTTGATCGGAGCAGCCGGGAAGCGGTGTTGGAGGCCATGCGGGAAGCCTGTATCCATCGCGGCTGGAGCTTGTTGGCCGCGCACGTGCGCACCAACCATGTGCATGCGATCGTGGAAGCCGAAGTCGCGCCGGAGAGGGTGATGAACACGTTCAAATCGTATGCCAGCCGGCGCTTGAACCGCCAGGGCGGCGGCGACCAGGGCAAAAGGCGCTGGGCACACCACGGAAGCACGCGGCGACTATGGAAGGACGAGGATGTCCGACAAGCCTTGCGGTACGTGGTCGATGAGCAAGGAGAGCCGATGGCTGTGTTTGTGGCGGATGGGTTGTGACGCCGACCCGGTTACCTTCCCCCTACCGATGGCGCCCCAGCATCACCAGCAGAATGACGACCACCAGCACCGCAATCGCCAGCAGCACAATCTTCCCCGCGCTATAGGGCCGCTCGCCTTGTACTTCGCCGGTGCGGGCGTTCACCACTACCTGGAAGACTTTGTTCTGGAATCGATAGGCGCCGATCCACACCGGCAGCAGCAAATGCCGGAAGGTAGTGTTCCGATACGCGGTATCGACCGAAAGCACGCGCTGTTGGGCGCCGCCGATGTCGCGGCACACGTCGGTTTGAATGGTGGGCGCCATCAATTCCTTGGCATGATCGAATCCGGAGGCCAGCTCCAACTGATAGCGTTGGGCTTTGTAGCCGGCCAGGTAAGAAGGGTCGTAGGCGCAGAGCTTGTCGAGATCCCAGGGTTCGAGCGCTTCCAGTTTGTCGCGCGCCACGGCTTTGGAGGCGGCAACCAGCACATCCGCAAAGCTGCGCGAAACTTCGCCCGAAGCCGGATACCAGGCAATGCGCTACACCTGGCGGGTACGCTCCACTTGATTGCCGTTCGAGTCGGTTTCGGTGTAGGTTTCCGTTTCCCAATAGTATTCGCCGCGCTCGCCGGTATATTGGCTGAACGTATCGGCGCCGTAGCACCAAAAGGGCAGGTAGACGCCGGAGACGCTGTCCTGGCGCGCCAGCCGCTTCAGGCCGTTGGGAGCGAACCAGCGCGATTCAATCCAGCGGCGAACCTCGGCTTGGGCATCGGGCTTGCCGACCTTGGCCGGCAGCACGCCATCGGGGGCGATCAGCGGGTCGGCGGCTTTGGGCTGTGCCACGATATTGCTGCCGCAGAATGGACAGGCGCCGGCTACCTCCGGCGGCTGAAAGGTCACCACGCTGCCGCAGCCGTCGCAAGTCACTTGAAGCGCCTGTTGGCTCAAGGTGGAAAGGTGATCCGTGCCGGTTTTGGCCAGGAACTCTTCGAGTGGATGTGCGCTAAGCGCGGCAGGCGTCTGCGGCGGCACTTCGGTGTGCCCGCAGCGAGCGCATTTCAACAGGCCCGCGGCCGGGTCGAACTGCATCTCGCCCGCGCAGCCAGGGCAGCGGTAGTTGTCCATTTACTGTTGCGGGCTGCCGCAATCGGCGCAGAATTTCGCTGCGCGCGGAATCGAATGACCGCAGTTGATGCAGAACTTTGCGCCGGCTCCGCCCGCCGCCGGAGGGCCGGCCTGCGGCCCAGCACCCGGAGCACTGCCCGGCCCACCCCCCGGTGGCGGCTGCTGCGGATTCATCATCTGCTGCGCATTCAACATTTGCTGGCCCATCATCATGCCGGCGCCCAGTCCCACGCCCGCGCCCGCAAATCCGCCGCCTTCATTTCCGGCGGCGATGGGAATCGATTGCGCCACCTGATACTGCGTGTAGCGGCCCATGTCGCCGATCATGTTCATGCCGATCCGCTGGTCGAGCACCTTCTGCAGCTCCTCGGGCAGCGAAACGTTCTCCACCACGAAGCTTTCCAGACTCAGGCCCAGTTCGGCGAAGATCGGCTTCAGCGCCGCCAGCAGCGTCTGCGCCAACTGGATCTGGCTCGCCGCCATGTCGAGAAAGCTCACGCTGGCGCTGGCGAAAGCGGTGGTCATATTGCCGATAATCGTGTCGCGCAGTTGCCCTTCCAGGTCCGTTGTTCGGTAAACATCCACCGTGCCGGCGATCTTCTGATAGAACACCTTCGGGTCGGCAACCTTGTACGCATAGATGCCGTAGGCGCGAATCCGCACCGCGCCGAATTCCCTGTCGCGGATGGTGATGGGCGTGGCCGTGCCCCACTTCTGATCCGTCTGCAGCCGGGTGGAGAAGTAAAACACGTCGGATTTGAACGGCGATTTGAACGCTTTGTCCCAGTTGCGCAGGTAGGTCAGGATGGGCAGCGTCTGCGTGTTCAAGGTGTACAGTCCCGGCCCGAACACATCGGCCACCCGTCCTTCGTTGACGAATACCGCCATCTGAGAATCCCGAACGGTGAGCTTGCCGCCATTCTGGATCTCGTTGTCTTCCATCGGATAGTGGTAGGACAGAATGCCCTCGCCCGGTTCGGTCCACTGGATGACGTCAATGAACTGTTTGGAAAAGAAACTCATAAGAATCGCCGCCTTTAAGAGAAGTATACGCTGACGCGCTTTACGCCCGCGCGAACGCTTACCAAAGGTAGTACCAAAGCTGCCGGCCTTCACCCTTTTTGATTTTGAACGGCGGCATAGTGGCGCTGGATGCTGGTATAGGCAACCCGCGTGAATACCGCGGGCGTCATGGTTCCCTTGGCCCACTTCTCGTCAAAATCCTTGGTGGGCGCCGCCGCAATGGTTTCATCCACGCTCCGGCCATCCTTATACATAGGTTCAAGCCGCTGGTGAATGGTCTCGAGCATGTCGCGAGTTGCTTTCAGATCGTCCTTCGAAGCCAGCGGTCCATGGCCGGGAATGACTCTCGTTTTGGCGTCGCCCACCTTGAGGATCGCATCCGCACCTGCCGCCATGCCGCCGATCCAGCCGCCGGTGGAATAATCGATCACCGGATAAAAACCATTGAAAAACAGGTCGCCGGTGTGAATCACGTTTTGCCTGGGGAAAAAGAGAAACGCGTCGCTATCGGTGTGGGCCGTCTCCACATGGGTGTACTGCACCACGGTCTTGCCGAACATCAGGGCGCCGCCTTTGGTGAACGGAACGGTCGGGAGGCCCTCGGCTGGCAGCGGATCGAAAGTGCGGTTGAATGCCTCCATGGTCACTTTTTGGCTCAGCCACTTCTTCACGTTCTCGTTGGCCATGATCTTCACGCCGGCCCTGCCGAGAGCCACGTTCGCCCCCACGTGATCCACATGCCAATGCGTGTCGAACAGCAGGCGGATGGGATGCGAATCGAGACCCGAAACCTTACTCAGCAACTCGCCCGAGCGCTCCGCATAGCCGCCGTCCACCATGAAGAGGCCATCTTCGCCAAGCAGCACGGCGATGTTGCCGCCGTCCCCGCTGATGAGCACCAGGTTGTCGGTTAGTTTGGTGACTTGAATCGGGGTGGGCGGAGCCTGCCCGAATGCCCGCCAGGAAAACGATAGCCCCGCCGCGCCTCCTACCAGGGCGCTCAGGAATTCACGACGATCGGAATTAAGGATGCGCACAGAGGTAGGCTACCATGGCTGGCGGGCGATGGGTCAACCGGAGACCCTGGGTGTTATGATCACCGAGGGAGCCCCACCCGGAGGCGCACTTGAACCAAACGCTGACGAAGAGCCGCTGGTTACTGGCATTGTGTGGGATTCTTGACGCGATCATTTCGGTCCTCTACTTCATCATGTACGACGCTGGCCCGGATGGACCCCTGACGCTTCGTGGCTGGAATGGCACGGTTGTATTTCTGAGCAGGCTCGCACTGGCGGCGGGCGTTTGCACCATCGCAGCCGGCATTTGGAGGTGCGCAAAGGGCAAATCCTGGCTTCTGGTCCTGAACGGCCTTGTTCTTAGCGCATACGGACTGATCCCACTCCTCTGGAGAGGCCCACTTAGCTTTGATCTTTTCGCGCTCCTGATTGTGGTGATGGCAACGACCATCGGTATTCTCGCACTGGCAATCGCGCGAACCCTGCGGCGCTCGGTTGCGGATGAATGGTTTTTTGGCTTGGCCGGAGCGGGCTCGCTCGGTTTTGCTTTGGTGTTTCTGGCTTCGGTGAATCGCTGGATTCAACTGGAGCGCAGGCCCTTTCACCCTTCAGTTTTTCTTTGGCTCTGCCTTTACTTTGGTTTCAGCGCAATCTGCATGCTGGGGCTGGCCCTGCGCCTGCACAGGCTGGGCCCTTCCCAATCGGGCCACCAGGAAGACTTACCACCTCTAGGAAATCCAAGACACGCACATTAAGCCGGCAGCGATTGACGTGGGGATCGGTACTGACCCTCCCGCTCAACAGTTTCTTGACCATACGGTCCTTCTGATCGGTCGGCTCAACACCGGGATACAATGGCTCAAGGGGACAAGAATGCCAGCAGCTCATGATTCCCTCTTGGAACGGATCATGATCGATCCCGACGTGCGGTTTGGGAAGCCGTGCATTCGCGGTCACCGCATCACCGTTCAGGAGGTTCTGGAGTGGCTCTCGAGTGGCGCGCCCCAGGAGCAGATCCTCGCCGACTATCCCCAGCTCGAACCGAATGACTTCCTTGCCGTGTACGCCTACGCCGCTGAATTGGCCGCGGGGAACAAAGTTTCCAGAGGATGAAGCTCCTCTTCGACGATCCCTAGACACTTTCGCCCCGGTGCTAGAATTGCGTATCCCATGTCGCGACGTCCCCATCGCCGCGTGGCAGCGCAGGCGGTTCACCACCCCGTCACGGCTGCCGTTCCCGCCGTTGCGCCCCATTGGCTGCACCCGCTCGTATTGGCCTTAACCGGCTTCGCGCTTCTGTGCTGGTTCTCAGCGTCTTTTCACGCGAACGACGGGTGGTGGCATCTCGAGCTGGGCAGATACATTCTGACGCAACACCGCCTGCCGGTGCCCGATCCGTTCGGTTTCGCCACTTACCTGCGCGGGCCGGCGTATCCCGGCGAGGACATTGTCCGCCACTTCAACCTCACCCAGGAATGGCTGGCCGAGGTCATCTTCTATCCGCTTTACCGGCTCGGCGGCTATGGTGCGGTAGTGCTGTTCCGCGCGCTGATTCTGGTGGCCGCTTGCGCTGCCATCGCTCTCCTGGTATGGCGCCGCACCGGGCGGTTTTATCTTTCCATTGCGGCGGCACTGGCTCCGGCCAGCGTACTGTACCTGACCGCTACCGACCGGCCGCACATCTTCACCATCTTCTTCGCCGCGGTGTTCTTGCTTATTCTGGACGCGCGCCGTCCGCTCTGGCTGCTACCGCCGCTGGCGGTAGTCTGGGCCAATTGCCACGGCGGTTTCATCATGAGCTGGATCCTGGTGGGAGCCTTTTGCGCGGAAGCTCTCTACCAGCGGCTGCGCGGCCACCCTCCCGCCGATGAAGCCCGCCTGTGGCTCGCGTCTCTCGCCACGATTTTGGTTTCTCTGGCGAACCCCAACGGCTGGAACGCCATCGCCACGATTCTTTATTTCCGCCAGAGCAAAATGCTTTCGGTGATCGCCGAATGGAGGCCCACCGTGCTTTGGCCGCCGGGGGGCTTCGTGCTGCTGCTCGTGGCCGGCGCGCTGGTTTTGCTCTGGACCCGCGGCCAAGCGCGCTTCGTGGACCTGCTGCTGTTCGCCCTGTTCGGCCTAGCCGGCATCTACGCCGTCCGCAACGTCATCTTTATCGGCCTGTTCGCCCCGGTGGTGATCGCCACTTACTTTCCATGGAAAACGCGCGCCCTGCCGGCAGCCGCCGAGTTCGCCATCGCGGCAGCGGTTCTGGCCATTGGCGTGACGCGAATTGCGGAAGGTCAGTCTCTGCAGTTTTACGCGCAGGAAGCAGTACGCCCGGCTGGCGCGGCGGATTTCTTGCTCGCGCACCATGTCACCGGGCGCATCTACAATCACCTGGAAGATGGCGGCTACCTGATGTGGAGGCTATGGCCCAACGACCAGGTATTCGTGGATGGCCGCCTGCTGAACGAAACTGTCTATTACGATTACCGCCTGCTGACTTATAACGTCAACGCCGGCAAACCGCCCCTCGATATTCCGGACGAGTACGGCATTCAAACCATGGTCGTCAACGGTTTCGAATACACCTCCGGCGAGCCGCACATGCTAATGGCGGCCCTGTCGAACCCCGAGCAGACCGTCTGGAAGCTGGTATATAAGGACAAAGTCGCGGCTGTTTTCATGCGCCAGCCGCCGCCCGGCGTCACGCCAATCCCCAATCCGGAAGCTATCGGGGCCATGGAGGATGAGTGCGTCGAACACATCCGCGTGGCGCCTTCCGAACCGACATGTGCGCGCGGCATGGCCAAGCTGTTTATGCATCTTCGCGACACGCCCGATGCCCGCCGCTGGCTGGGGTTTTACCTCGAGCGCAAAGTGGAGCCCGACCCAGAAGCCGAGCGCCAGTATCAGATGATGCTCACCGGCGGCCGATAGGCAGGCGGCCTTTCGGCCGGTATCCGTTCACTCCCGCGTCAGCATCCCCACTCCATGGGCGTAATCGTCGAGGTGAATCGCGAAGTCAAAGCTCGGTTCGAGGTGCGCCATCGCGCGTTCCGTCACCAGACGCAGCGCGCCGATTTCGTCCGCGCTGGCGAACGGAAGCTGGCTGAGCCGGGCTTCGACGAAGCCAAAGCCGAACGCGGTCGGAAACGGCACATCGGCGGCGGCGCGGGAAACAATCCATTGCCGGCCGCCATTGGGATATTCCAGCGCGACGGGAACGCTGGCAAAAGGAGTGAAGCACCGCACCACGAATTTGCCGTCGACGTCGCGATAGTTCGCGCAGGCGCCAAATCCGGGAACCACCACCCGGTTCCCCGCCGGCGCCGGAACGGTTGCGGCACGCGCGAAAAGCGTAAGTTGAATGTGCCCGGCGACGCGGATCGGCGAGCGCCGCAAGCTGAAGAACGTCACTCGTGAGATGTCGAACGAAAGCCACTTGCCCACGCCCGGAAGATCGCGGATTTCGGAATAGACCGGGAGCGGCGGCTCCGTTTTCAGCGTGGTCGCCGCGCGTGTGCCTAGCAGTAAACCGGCGCCGCCGGGGGCGCCGGCTACGCGAATCGGAATCTCGACGTGCACCATGCCCGGCTGGCTACGCTCGCGGGAATAGCCTGGGTCGTGGAGGATTCCCGGGCTCGGGTCCAGCTCTATGCCGATGGCACCCGATTGCGGCCAACGGGGAGACAGCGCGGCCTGGATGGGGAATTCGCGGCGTTGCGGCACGATTTGGCCGGCGAAAAACATGGCGAGCGCCACGCCCAGCCCCAAAGTGACGCGCGATAAAGTCGTGGCGCGGCGCCGGTATTGCAGCAACAGAATCGCCGCGCCGAAGACCAGCGCCACGGCGGCCTGGAACGCGTCCTTGAGCCAGTACGACTGCGATCCCGGGCCCATGAAGAAGATTCTGACGCGTCCCGGGGTGAGCACGAGAACCGCAAGATAAATCGGCGCCACGGTCAGCACCACGGTCAGAAACGCCTCGCGCAGGCTGCTCGTAATCGCCGCGAGCGCGGCCGCGGGCAAAATCAGAATCGCAGTAAGGAAAACCTGGCGCCAGAGCAGGGCGGGCAAGTGGCCCAGCGGCGGAATACCAAGGCAGGTCATCACCGCGACCTGTGTCAGCAGCACGGGCAGGTTGACGAACACCGTCACGAACAGAATCTTCGCGGCGAGCAAGCCACCGCGGTGGTACGGGCGGGTCAGCCAGTCCGCCTGTTCGCTGGTGAGCTTGTCTTCGTGAATGGCGGCGATGACCAGGTTCCAGCAGGCCAGCATCGCCAGGAACCCCAGCCAGGAACCGGCGGCGGCCTGGCTGCGCACGGCATACGCCGGGTCGAAAATCGCCGCGCCCGCCAGCAGCACCAGAAAGCTCGCGATCTGCGGCCAGAGATGCCGCGCGTCCTTGCGGAAGATGGGCCACATGGTTCGCGTCATGGCGTCGATCCCGGCTCAGTGCCCGCGTATTGCGCCAGGCGGATTTGCGGAACATCCATCTCGCGCACAAAGCTCGCCGCGACCTGGCGCGCTTCGAACACCGCCCGGTACCGTTGCGCGCCTAGCGGCAGCGGCTGCTCGATTTCGGTTCGCCACGCGCTCAGGCGCGCTCCGGTGGAGAAAGGACCGTAGTCCGGTTGCGTTTGGATGCCCCAGTACGCGAGTTCGCCGCTGGCCAGGTGACAGCGTCAGGGACTCCTAGCCTCCGTTCATTTCACGCCTTTGACCTTTGCAAACGCCTTTACAAACTCGGAGAGAGGTTGGGCGCCAACCAGTACCTCGCCATCGACGCCGGTGGGCGTCGTCCTGCCCACCACAAAAGCCGGCGTCCCGTCTATCCCCATCTTCTCCGCCGCCAGCACGTCGTCCCAAAGGGCTTCCCGGTATTTCTCCGAAGCCAGGCAGTAACGGAAGGCGCCCACGTCCATCTTCAACTCGGCGGCGGCGGCCGCCAGGCTTTCAAAATCCAGTTTGTCGGGATTGGCCCCTAGCAGTTCCCGAAAAGGCCAGAATTGGCTTTGGTCCGCGGCGCAGCGCGCGGCCAACGCGGCTAGGACGGCATCCGGGTGAATCTCACCCATGGGCAGATCGCGGCTGAAAAATCGGACTTTGCCGGTGTCGATGTAGCTTTTTTTCAGCTCGCGATACACAGTCCTATGGAACCCTTGGCAGAAGGGACACTGGTAATCGGTGAACTCCACCACCGTGAGGGGCGCATTCTTGGAGCCAAGCATCTGAAAACGCGCCAAATTCAGATCGACATGCGAGGGAATCGGCGGGCCACTCTTCTTGCCCGGTTCCGTTTCGAACGCGACACTTGGCGTTACGCTTGACGCCGGCGCCACACACTGCCCCGAGTCCTGTTTGACGTCCTGCGAAACCAGGGGGAGTAATGCCACCAGCGGCAAGGCCACCCTCCATGCGATTCCCATTAATCCGCCTCTCAACTTAGATTCGACGTTCTGGGCCGATTTCTGTTTTGTACCCAATCTCACGGCAAATTGCAAAGGACACCTTGTACTTCTACATATCCCGTGAGAAGATATGTAGAAGGTGAAGGTATTGCCATGCCACCCAAATCCGACCTCCCGCAAGGCACCTTGGACTTGCTCATCCTGAAAGTGATTGCGCTCGGCCCGGTGCACGGATACGCGATTGCCCAGAGGCTGCAGCAAGTCTCGCGCGACGTGGTTCAAGTGCCGCAAGGGTCGCTCTATCCGGCTCTGCACCGTCTCGAGAATCGCGGCTTTTTGGCTGCGGATTGGAGAGCGACCGAGACCGGGCGCGAGGCCAAGTTCTATCGTCTGACGCCGAAAGGGACGGCAGAGCTTGAAACCGAGTCCTCGAGCTGGCTGCGGTTGACGGAAGCCGTGGGCCTCATCCTCAGCATGTCCGAAGGAGGCGCCAAATGACATGGTGGCAGCGTCTGCGGCGCCGAAACCAATTAGAAGAGCAGCTTGAAAAGGAATTGCGCTTCCATCTCGACCGGCACATCGCCGATCTGACGGCGCGCGGCCACAGTCCCGAGGAAGCGCGTCGGCACGCCCGGCAGGCTATTGGCGGCCCGGAACAGGTGAAGGAAAGCTGCCGCGACGCGCGGGGCACACGCTGGCTCGAAGATTTCTGGCAAGATCTCCGCTACGGGCTGCGCACGCTGCGGCAGAAACCGGGCTTCGCGGCCATCACCCTGGCCACACTCGCCCTCGGCATCGGAGCCACCACGGTGATGTTTACGGTAGTAGACAGTGTTCTGCTCAAGCCGTTACCGTTCCCCGAGCCCGACCGGCTGGTGGCGATGACCGCGCACGCGGACAATTCGCGCTTTGCCTGGCAGTATTTGGCCCAACGACCAGGTGCTTTATGAAGTCCGCACCCTGGAGCAACTGGCGGCGGGCACGCTCGCCCGGCAGCGCTTTCTGCTGTTCCTGTTCGGCGTCTTTGCCGCCCTGTCGCTGCTGCTGGCTTCCATCGGCATTTACGGTGTGCTGGCCTACTTGACCGGCCAAAGGGTGCCGGAGATCGGGGTTCGCATGGCGCTCGGGGCCACCGCCGGCAATGTGGTTCGGCTGGTGCTGCGGCAGAGCCTGGGAATGATCCTTATCGGCGTCGCCATCGGCGCGGGCGGCGCCTGGGCCGCGGGGCGGGTATTGGAGCGTTTGGTGGAAGGAATGCAGCCCACTGGCATGTCCACCTTCGCCATGGCGATCCCGGTATTGGTTTTGGCGGCACTGTTTGCCAGCTTTCTGCCGGCCCGCCGCGCCAGCCGGGTGGATCCGGTGAAGGCTTTGCGCCAGGATTAGAGCGAAAAAAATCCTCAAAAACCGCCGCTCCTTGCCGATAAGAGGGATGGAAGTGTAAAATGACCAGCCTTTCTACATCTTTGGACGGGATGGACCGGGCCGTCGACAGCCTGAATTCAACCGCCAATCGCATCGCGCAGGCCAGTTCCACGCCGCCCGGTTCCAAGCCGGCCGGCTCCACAGCGCCAAATACCCCCAGCGGCGATACCGTGAGCCTCAGCAGCGACATGGTTTCGCTGATGAACGCGAGCAACAACTTTGACGCCAACGCCAAAACTGCCGAGGTGAGCGACCAAACCACCCGCTACGCGCTCGACATGTTCGCCTGAGCGGCTACAACTTGGGCGCGTAATAGCCGGTGCGAGCGCGGACCACCAGGTCTTTGCGCCCCCTCACCCGAAGCTGGATGGGGTGCCAGAGACCGTCGGTGACGAGCGGCTCGGGCCGGTACAAAATGTTGTACTGGTGGCGCAACTCGTTCGAGATATTCTCGAAGGATTGAGCCATGTCCTCCACCTTGAACGGAAAAAAGGCGCGGCCGCCGGTTTCGGCGGCGAAGTATTTCAGAATCTTGTCGCCTTCGGTTTCGGCGCCGCTCGAATTGGTGGAGATGGAATAGAGAACCACGTCCGCCTTTTGCGCCATTTCCAGGGCCTGGTCGCGCGTGTAATAGCTCTCGTTGTCGTCGCCGTCGCTGACGATCACGATGGCGCGCCGGAATTTGGTTCTGGGCTGGTCGAGAGCCAACTTGTCGCGGCAGGCGAAGTAAATCGCGTCGTATAGCGCCGTGCCCCCGCCGGGGTGCAAACTGTGAATGCCAGTTTCCAGCTTGCCCAACTCGTCGCCCAGATCGGCGACCAGTTCCGGGCGTTCGTCGAAACGCACCAGCAGGGCCTTATCTACCCGGCTGCGCATGGTGCTCCTGAGAAATTCGATGGCCGCGTCCTGCTCGAAGCGGAAGCGGTCGCGGATACTGTTGCTGGTATCGATCAAGATTCCCAAGCGAAGCGGCAGGTCGCTCTCCGCGGTGAATTCCTGGATCACCTGTTGTTGGCGGTTTTCGATAATTTCGAAATCGTCCTTGGCCAGATCGGTGACGAAGCGGCCCCGCTTGTCCTGCACGGTGAATAGCAGGCTGACGCGCGTCACATCGACCTGAATGCGCGTGGTCTCTTCGGCCTCGGAGGTCGGCTGCTGGCGCGGCGGCTGTTGTTGTGCAAACATCCCCGCGGCCACCGCACACCCGGCGCTCCACCCTACCCAACGCTTCATATGTAGCGATTATAACGTGCGGTGCGTTAGCGCCGGGTCAGGCGGAGGGCGGCAGGTTGAGATGCTTTTCAACCAGGGTGATGCGGGTTTCAAGCGTCGCCAAGCGGACAATCACGGCGTTGTGGGAAGTTTCGACCTGCGCGAGCCGCTGCTGGTTCGACTCGGCGAACGTGTAGAACGCCTTGAGGAGTTTGGTTTCGCTGTCAGCGATGCGTTCGACGAGTGCATCGTGCATATGCTGCATCTCGGAACGTAGCATAGCGACATCCTGCTTCATTTCGGTACGCAGCGTACCCATTTCGGTACCCAGCGTAACCATATCCTGCTTCATCTCGGCCCGCAGCGTGCCCATCTCGCCGCGCAGTATGCCGACATCCTGCTTCGTCGCTGGTTCGTGCCCGTTGTCCAACTGTTTCTCCGTTAATCATGATACAGCAAAAACGCCTAGCCCCTCGCGCCCGGGTGGTGCGCTAATTCTGTGTGGAACCGACGGTTTGTGATTGCAATATGCAATGTGATTATAACAAAAAGCAATAGTGGCTTCTTTGGGGTTGGATTGGCTGTCAAAGCTGTGCTTGGTAGCTTAAAGGAATGCTCGAAAGATTCGCCCAGCTTGCAACCATTTTGGATACAAATATCGCTGTTGGGTCCATTCTGTGGTGGAGTGGCGACATGGCTATGCTTTGGCGACTCTGCATCAAGGCGCTGGATAGAGCGATTTGGATATCGCTATCCGAGGGCAGCAGTACGGTTCTCTCGGTCGTTTACCTCACGTTCGGCGGAATCCTCTTTGGTTGGCTCTTTACTGTCGCCATTGAGTGGTGGCGAGGAGGCCGTTCAGCGGTGGCTCTGACTAAAGCCCTATCGTCATGGCCTCCCTATGTCGGTGGATTTTGCGGTGCCGTGGTTCTGTGGACTGCCTTAGTGCTTTGGAACCTGCCCGGCGTCGTCACCAAAGCGTACCGAGGGCACATTAGGACCATCCAGTCGCAGGCTGGAGACATTGCATACCTTCATAGGGAGCTAGCGTCCGTTAAGCCGGTAGGGACAGAACCAAAGGTAGTTGTCGCCCCGCCAGGTCCATCTCCGCGCCTTGAGATTCTTATTAATGGAAGCAAAGCGGATCACCAGACGGTATTCATGTCAAAGGATGGGAAGTTGTCGCTGTCGATAATGGTGAAAAATACAGGAACGGCTCCGACACCGCCGCCAGATGCCTATCTTTATTTCTCACAGCCTTGCCCATCTGCAATTCCGGGGGTGCCTCCATTGCAATGGCGCACTATGCCATCGAATGAAAAAGCGTTTCCCGTCGAATACTTTTATGGTCAGATGGCGGTGCCATCACTCAGCGGTCAACAGCCATGGCCTTATCCTGATTTCACGTGTCTCTACTCACCGCATTATTTAGGGTTGCCATCTCCTCTTAAACACCCTCCTGTCGTTGGCAAATTGAGAATATTTTACGGGTCAGACAAGCCAGCGGAAACAAACTTTGTAATTCGTGAAGAACAAAAATGGGCTCGTCCGGGGAATCTGTGGGTAACTTGCGGGTTTCAGCGCTGGGATTGAATGAGGAAGCTGTGGAACTTGCGGCAGGTGGAGTCGAAGGAGCGTTGCTCGTCTTCCCAGCCGTTGTGG
>Ga0187848_10002262_pt1 | contig 15402 bp, 11 predicted proteins | sample June2016WEW_4_40_FD_132424 | JGI IMG/M metagenome (GOLD analysis project Ga0187848, IMG submission 132424) | Peatland microbial communities from SPRUCE experiment site at the Marcell Experimental Forest, Minnesota, USA - June2016WEW_4_40 | ecosystem: Environmental > Terrestrial > Soil >... | reverse complement strand
TGTGAACGCCAAGTCAGAAGGCTGCAAGCGCGTATCGTCAAGGCAACACGGGAGGGACGCCACGGCAAAGCGAAAGCTCTGCAATGGTTGCTCACCCACTCGTTCGCGGCAAAAGCCTTGGCCGTGAAACGAGTGACGGAAAATCAAGGCAAGGCTCTGGCGTTGGGCCAAACGCAGACATTCAGGCAAACCGCCTCGATGGGTGAAAAAGCGATATTTTCACCCCATTGATGCACGAAACTGGACGTTTGCGGTGGATACTGGAAAACGAACACCGGAGGGGAAACCCATTGGGTTGAAACTGGCTCGCGCCAGCGACACCAAAATCCGGCGACATCTGAAAATCCGGGCGGATGCCAATCCGTTTGATCCTCGTTGGCAGGACTATTTTGCAGACCGTGCGTTCTACAAAATTTTCGGAATCCATCGCCATGAAGCTGGGATTAAACCGTCGTGAGAAACGGCTCCGGTCACACGGGGCTTTGTAACGGCTTGAGCCGGATGAAGGGAAACTTTCACGTCCGGTTCTTAGGGGAGGGGGTGGTGGCAACACCGCTCCCTTACCCGACCCAACAAAGCAAAAGCGGCTGAACCGTGGCGATCCAGTCGCGTGATTATTCCAAGGCCGCGTCATTCCTCATTTCGACTGGTGCTGAATAGAGCCTCCCCGGCGGCTTTGGCGGCACGGCGGGCGCGGTCAGCCCAAGACGATAGACCCGTAAGAATCGCTCTTGCCGTAAATTGTGGCTTTCCCGCGCCGATGGCGGACCGTGACCGGGAATTTCATTTTCCCGGTCCGATTTCAGACTCAGCCGGATTTGGTGCGGCATCTGTGCGGCAATCGCCAATTTCAGAGGCTTCCCTCCTAAAAATGGTCGGGGCGGTGGGATTTGAACCCACGACCTCTTGGTCCCGAACCAAGCGCGCTACCAAGCTACGCTACGCCCCGACAACCAAAGGAACCCCAACATGCGCCCTGCCGCCTCCCAATGCAAATACATTCTTGATAAATTCTCGCCGCCCGGGCGCGGGCGCGGTTGACTTTCCCCGCCCCCTCTGAGTACGATGCCACGAATATGGATTTAGGCGTCATCAACAAAATCGCCCTGGCGACAGGCTCGCCTCCAACGAAAGCATGAAAATATCAGTCTCGCGCAGGAACAAATGCCGTTTGTGCGGCGGCGGCAAATTGGAACTGGTCGTCCCGCTGGCCCCCACCCCGGTGGCGGAAAAATATGTCACGCGGGAGGAATTGGACCAGGAAACGCCCGTTTACCCGCTGGACCTCTACTTGTGCCTGGATTGCGGGCACGTCCAACTCCTGGACGTGGTGGATCCTGAATTTTTGTTTGATAATTATACGTACGAAAGCGGCAGCACCAGACAGATTGTGCAGCATTTTGACAAAACGGTGGAGGTTGCTTGCGCGCGCTATCACCCGCCGCCCAACAGCCTAGTGGTGGATGTGGGCAGCAATGACGGCTCGCTCCTGCGCTGCTTCCAGAAACGCGGCCTGCGCGTGCTGGGCATTGACCCGGCCCGCGACATCGCCAAAAAAGCCACCCAGTCCGGCATTCCCACGATTGCCGAGTTTCTGAATCTTGAACTGGCGCGTAAAATCAAACAGGAGCACGGGCCGGCGGCAGTCGTTTGCGCCTTCAATGTTTTTGCCCACGCCGATAATCTCGCCGGCATGGCCGATGCCATCCGTGAAATGCTGGCGCCGGACGGACTCTTTATTTTTGAAGTCTCCTATTTGCTCGATATTTTGGACCACATGCTCCTGGGGACCATTTTCCACGAGCATGTCAGTTACCATTCCGTTAAACCCATGGCTTCCTTTTTACGCCGTCACGGCATGGAATTGATTGACGTGCAGCGTGTTGGCATCCAGGGCGGCTCCATCATCGGCACGGCCCAACCGGCGGGCGGCCGCCATCCCGCCACGCCCATGGTGGATGAGCTGCTCGAGCTGGAACGGACGCGCGGCCTGGACCGCACCGTAACGCTGAAAGCATTCGCCAACCAATTGCGCAAGGTGAAGGAGGAGTTGGGCGGCATGATGGCTGATTTGAAAAAAAAGGGCAAAAGCATCTGGGGCTATGGCGCCGCCCGCAGCGGCACGACCTTGATTTCACAAATGAACCTGGGCAAGGTCATCAGCTATATTGTGGATGACAGCCCTGCCAAACAGAATAAATTCAGCCCGGGCGATCACATCCCGATTTTGCCATCCAATGCGCTGGCGGAACAGAAGCCCGACTACGCCTTCATCCTGGCCTGGGTTCACGCCCGGCAGATCATCGAAAACAACCGCGGCTACCTGGCACAAGGCGGTCGTTTCATCGTTTGTTTTCCCAAAATCCAGGTCGTCACCGCGGAAAAACCAAATCTGGCATGAACCGTTGCCTCCTCTGTGGCCAGGACCAATGCGCCACCCTGGTTGATTTTGGCCCGCAGCCCGTCTGCCATCATTTCTTTGACGGCTCCCAACCCGAAGTCTGCCACCCCTTCCGCCTCGGTCAATGCCAGGCCTGCGGCTTGGCCCAATTGATGGATCCCATTCCGCCCCGGCAATTGACGCCCCGTTTTGATTGGATCACCTACAACGAGCCCGAGGCGCACTTGGACGCTTTGGTGGAGATCTTGCGAGGACTTCCTGGCATCACACCGGAATCGGGCATTTGCGGCGTCAGCTTCAAGGAGAACTCCACGCGCGAACGCCTCGCTAAACTGGGATTCCGCAATAATTGGCGGATTGATTTTCAGGCTGATTTGGACATTGCCGACCCGAGGGCCGGCGTGGAAATAGCCCAGGAGCGCATCCGTCCGGGACTGGAACGCCGGCTCCACGCCAAACATGGCCCGCCGGCTATCGTGCTGGTCCGACACATCCTGGAGAACACCCGCGATCCCCTCGCCTTTCTGGAAGCGTTGCGCCGGCTTGTCCAACCCGGCGGATTCATTGTTTTTGACTCCCCCGACAGCGCCCGTGGATTTGATCTGCTTGACTACACCATGCTTTGGGAAGATCACACGTTTTATTTTGTGGAATCCACCTTTCAGATGTGTCTCCAGCGCGGCGGGTTGACTGTGGCGCGCTTTGAGCAATATCGGTCCCCGCATGAGAACTGCCTGGTGGCCATCGCCCAACCGGGCCAGGTCCCAGACACGGCCTCGCCGTCCACTGCCGCCCTCGAGCAGGAAAAAGAACGGCTCGCCCGCTTTGCCAGGGGCTGGGAGCCGCGACGACTGGCCATGAGAAAACTCTTCCAGGAGTGGCGCCAGCGGGGAAAAATTGCCCTGTTCGGCGCGGGGCATCGCGCCGTCATGTTCATCAACCTTTTGGGCCTGGCGGATTTGATTGATTTCGTGGTGGACGATCATCCGCGCAAACGCGGCCTGCGCCTGCCCGGTTCCCGGCTGCCTATTGTCGGCTCTGAGGTGCTGGCGGGCAGCGAAGTCAAACTTTGCCTCAGCAGCCTGGGGCCGGAGAGCGAGGCCAAAGTCGTCCAAAAATTCCGGCATTTCGTCGAGCACGGCGGCACCTTTGCCTCCATCTATCACACGCGCCCCGGGAGTTTGCTGAACTTTATTGCCGGACCAGGCGCGGCATTCTAGTTTTTGCCCATGTCGCCAATCAAGAAAGTCAGTGACGAGGTCTTCGTGGCGGAAAACGGGCTTGTGCTCGTGGATCTCGCCCAAATCGAGTTCTTAAAAACACAGGCCGCGCGCAATCCGCGCCACCGCGCCCGGCTTTGCGCCCACAAGCATGGCCAGGACCGGATCCATGAAATGTTGATCGCCCTCACTCAAGACGTTTATATCCGTCCCCACAAACATCTCAACAAGTCGGAATCCTTCCATGTCATTGCCGGTTCGGCCATCGTCGTTTATTTCGACGACGCCGGCGCCATCGCGGAGGTTGTTCATGTTGGCGATATCGCCTCAGGCCGTCCTTTTTATTTCCGCAATGACGACGGGCGCTATCATACCCAGGTCATCACCTCTCCGTTTCTGGTATTTCACGAGGCCACCAATGGCCCTTTTAGCCGCGCCGACACCCTGTTTGCTCCCTGGTCGCCCGAAGAAACCAACCTGGAAGCCGTCCGGGCCTTCCTGGAATCTTTAAAACGCCGCGCGGCCCCGAACCAGGAGGCGCGATGAAATTCCTGATTGTTGGCGCCTCTGGATTCATCGGCGGAAACATTCTCGCCCACGTCAGATCGCTGGGATTTGAGGCGGTCGGCACCCAGGCCCGCTCGCGCCGCGAGGGGTTGGTCACCTTCGATTTGTTGCGCCACCGCATCGCCGACCGCGTTGACCGCTCATTTTTTCAGGCAACCGAACCGGTCCATGTCCTGATCTGCGCCGTTGTCAGCAACATGGATCTCTGCCTCACAGACCGCGCCACCGCCCACGCCGTCAACGTCGAGAAAACCATCCAGTTGATTGATGATGTCACGGCGCTCGGGGCCAAAACCACCTTCCTCTCCACCTGCTTCGTCTTCGACGGTCAGGCCGGCTACTACAACGAAGACGCCCCCTTGTCTCCCGTCAACGAATATGCCCGCCACAAGGTCGAAGTGGAGGATTATCTGCGGCGGCGCGCCCCCGGCTCGCTGGTGATGCGCCTGGAAAAAATAGTAGGTGATAATCCCGCCGAAAACCACTTCTTGACACAATGTTACAAATCCATTTCCGAAAACCAGCCCATTGTCTGCATTGAAGGCTCGGTGCTTTCCCCAACCTGGGTCAACGATGTCGCCCGCGGCTTCGTCATGGCGTGCGAATTGGGACTCAACGGAATGTTTCATGTCTCCAATTCAGAGTTCTTCCATCGTGACGAACTGGCCCGGCAATTCTGCCTCGCCCTGGGCAAATCCCCCAATGTCGTCACCAAACCCCTCGCGGAATTCCATTTCGCGGATAAGCGCGCCCTGAAATCTTATTTGGACGGCTCGCGCTTCGTCCAGAAAACCGGTCTGCATTTCACCCCCATGCGCGAGGTTTTCCACCAATTCATCCGCCGCCTCCCGCCCGTCCCGCCAAATTAGTCCGGTCCGATTTCCCCCAGGCCGTTCTCGGTCAACCTCAACCTGGTGGGCACAAACTCCGGCGTCTCCTCCGCCTCCCTCACCAGCCAGTTGGTCAAGTGCGAAATCTCCGACACCCTGGCCAATCCCCTCCCCGTCAGTTTCGTCAATGGGACCGTGACCGTCAATCCCATCCCCTCCCTGGCCATCGCGCTCTCCGGAACCAATGTCGTCCTCTCTTGGCCGCTCTGGGCCAGCAATTTCCTGCTCCAGTCGGCCGGCGGCGGCACCCCTCCCATCGTGCCTTGGTCCAACTCCCCGGCTTCCGTCACCGCCTCCTCCTCCAACTTCGTCACCCTACCGCTGACCAACCCCCTCCAATTCTTCCGCTTGGACCTGCCTTGATGCCGGGAACTGGTCTTGCAACGACTTTACGGCTGGGCCAGGCGGTAGAAAGTCGTGTTGGTAGGAGCAGGCAGGGTCAAATAGACGGTGGCGCCGTTGGTCACAGGGGTGCCTCCCGTGTTGGTCCAGTTCGGGCCAAGGTTCGCTGACCATTGCGCCGCCAGGACGGTCGGCGAATACGGCCATGTCAAAGTGATGCCGCCGGCGGACTGGCGGATCGCCAGTTGCGGCCAGGCCACCGCCCCCACTTGGACGGACCCGTTCTGATAAGTGGCCGAAACAACATCCGTGGAAGCATCCGCCACTTGGCGGATGATGGGAGAATCGGCAAACGTCAACAACGTTGTGGCATTAGTATAGGAAACCGAACTGAAATTAAGTTTGACAATTTCCTGCGTGCCGGCCGCAAACACCTGGCCCAGCAGCGCCAGCGCGACACCCAATTGCCCCCTCGCGCTGTTGGTCGTGTTGACAAACATAGTCGCGCCGGAGGCCCCGCCGGCCAGACTGGCGCTGACAAAACTGATGACCGTCGGGTCAAAGGCCAGACTGAACTGCAAAGCGCTCTCGTCGCCTTGCGCGACTAATTGCACTTCTACTGTGTCCGCCGTTGCGCCCTGGGTCAACGGCGTGATGCTGATGGTCCGGGGAGTGCCGTCCTGCGGCTTAATTGACACTGGCGGTTGACCGGTTGGAACGCCTGCCGCACTGACCTTCCCCATCGCTGCATTGCCCATCCACACATACCCCGGAGGCGGACCCGTTGGCCCGCCCGCCGCAGTGGGCGGATCAAGTCCGAGATAATACCGCCCCACCTGCACCCAATCAGCCACGGTGATAAGCCCGTCGCCCAAAGTGTCCCGCGGGGCGCAGTCCGCCCGCTGAAATTCAGACGCATTGGTAATCGTGTCCACTCCCGCCACGAACCGGCCTTCCTGCACCCAGTCGTTAATGGTTACCTTGTAATCTTCATTGCCGACGGGCCAAACGTCCCCTTCCATACTGGTTGGGACGATGGTGAGTGTTCCCGCCACGTAAGCCGCGGGAAGACTGTTGCCATTCGTGTCGGAAATGCCGGGAGGCGCAGGCAGAGGGCCAAAACTGATGAGCGTCGTCACATTGCTGCTGACCAAAACGGCCTGAAAGGTCACTTGCACCACCTGCTGCGTGCCCACGGCAAATGTCGTGCCGCCGGGCAAAATCACCGCCAAACCAAGGCGGCCAGCCTGGCCGGAATTGATCCCCAAACCACCGCCGGGCGCGCCGTTGCCAAGGGCCACCCCTGCATAAGTCAGGAGGTTAGTGTCGTAATCAAGATTGAATCCCACCGCGTTTTCAGATCCGATGGCGAGCAGGTTGACCGGGACCGTCACGGGCACCGCAGTGACCGGGACAGTCGCCGTCCCCGCGGCTGCGCCGGACCCGCTGGCGACTTGGAGCGTGCTGATAAAAGTCAAAACGGCGTTCGTGCTGGTATTGGTCCCGTATGAATTGGCCACCACCAGGGAATAGCTGCCTGCATTGGCGGGTTGCGCGTTGGTCAGCACCAAGCTGGCATCGGTGGCCCCGGAAATATTGGTTCCATCGAACTGCCACTGAAAACTAAGGGGAGCCGTGCCGCCCGCCCCGCCGGTAAACGTGACGGTGGCGCCGACATTGGTGGTCAGGCTTTGGGGTTGCTGCGTCAGGTAAACCGGGATGTCCACCGTCAGCACGGCCACGGCCGTGGTCGCGCTGCCCGCCGCATTGGTAAATACGGCGGTGTAATTTCCCCCGCTGCCCGCATTCACGGTGAAGCTCAAAGTGGCATTGGTCGCGTTCAGAATAGGGTTAATGCCTTGGAACCATTGCACGGTCGCGGGACTGCCGCTGGCGGACGCCGTGAACGTTACCGGCGTCCCAACAAGGTTCGTCTGGCTCAACGGCGACGTTACGATTACCGGCGGGGAAACCACCGTCACAGCGTCCAAGGCAAGATCCACGGCGATCGTCTGAGACGATGTATCTTTGAAAGTCAGCGTCGTATTGGTCGTTGAGGCGGTAAAGCCCAAACCAAACACCGTCCACACTCCGGAAGTTGGCACGCAATAGTTGCTGGCGAGCAGTGTGCCATTGATGGCCGCCGCGGTGGCCGTCAGGCTCACGTTTCCCGTGCCGGCTTTGCCCACCGCAAAGGTCACTGCATACGGCTGCCCCACTGTGGTGAGGAAGGTTTGGGACAAGCTGTCGCCCGACATAGTGTTGCCTGCGTTCAAAACGATCCATTGCTGCCCGTCATATGGGTTCAGGCCGTCGCCTGTGCCTCTCTGCACGCTGACATCAGCGCTCACCGGCCCGGACACGGTCCAACCGGTCAACCAAGTGCTGCCGGGCGTCAGCGCCACAGAGTTGTTCACCGGGATGGCCGCATGGTTGTTGATCAGTTCAAACCCTCCATTGATAAACGGCCCCGCAATCACAGTCACGGTTGCCGCCGTGCTGGTGGCCGTTCCGGCCGCATTGCTAAACTTCGCCGTATAATTTCCCGTTCCGCCCGTCACGGCCAGAAAACTAAGATTTGTGCTCGTTGCTCCCGAAATGGCCGTAGTACCAACATACCATTGCACCGTGGCGGCGCTCCCGCTGGCGGCCGCAGTCAGCGTCACCTGCGTACCCGCTGTGACCACCTGGCTGACAGGCGATATGGTGATGACCGGCGGATCAATCACGGTCAGCACGGCCACGACGGTGGTGGCCATTCCGTATGAATTGCTGAAAACTGCCGTATAATTGCCAGCGGTGGCATCGCTCGCCGTGACCACCAGTGGAGAACTCGTCCCGCCTGCATCGGTCACCGCGTTCGTCCCCAAATACCACTGGATGGTTGAAGGGCTTCCCGCCGCAACCGCGCTGAACGAAACCGTGGCCCCAGAGTTGGCCGTCTGGCTGGCTGGCGAAGTGGTCACTACCGGCAAGCCCGAAGTCGGCTCAGCAACCACCGTTACCGCGTCCATTTCCAAGTCCGCCCCAAAAGTGGTGGCGGAGCTGTCCGTGAACAGCAGGGTCGTGTTCGTTGACACTGCGGTAAAGGACAATTGAAACAACGTCCACACCCCCGAGGTTGGCACACAGTGGTTGCTGACAAGAAGCGAATTGTCCAGCGCCAAGGCGGTGGCCGTCAGGCTTACATTTCCCGATCCAGATTCCCCCACAACGAAGGATACCCCGTAAATCTCGCCGACCACGGTGGTGAACGTTTGCGACAAGCTGCCTCCCGGTGCCGTGTTGCCTCCGTTGAAACTAATCCATTGCTGCCCGTCATACGGGTTATAACCGGCGAGTGGACCATTGATCACCCCCAGATCACCGCCACCCGGGCCGCCGACGCTCCAGCCTGTCAGCCAAGTATCACCAGGGTAAAGCAATGCGTACGATCCCGACGCGATTGCCGCGTGATTGATCGTCTCAAATCCGCCGTTCACGAACGGCAGGCCCAGCACGGCCAGAGTTGCCGCACCGGTCGCAGCGCTTCCAGCGGTATTGGCAAACACGGCAAAATAGCTGCCTGCGGTAGTGCTGCTGGCGGTGACGTTCAGTGTCGTACTGTTCGCGCCACTGATCGCATTGGTGCCCAGATAGTTGATGAAATACCACTGGACACTGGACGGATTGCCGCTGGCCGACGCGGTAAAAACAGCCGTTCCTCCAGCGGCAACGGCTTGGCTCACTGGCGATGTCACTATTACGGGCGCCGTAACCGGCAGGTTTGGCGTCACCGACACCCCGTCAAAAGCCAAATCCACCGCTATCGTATCCGCGGACGTATCTGCAAAAACCAGCGTCGTGTTTGTGGAGGTGGCGGTGAAGTTCAGGTGAAACAAAGTCCACACGCCGGAGGCGGGCACGCAATGGTTGCTGGCCACAACTGAATTGTCGAGCGCCACGGCGGTTGCCGTCAGGCTCACATTTCCCGATCCAGCTTCCCCCACAGCGAAGCCCACCGCATACAACTGTCCCACTGTCGTAGTGAACGTTTGGGACAAGATGCCGCCGGGGGCGGTGTTGCCCCCGTTGAAAACTATCCATTGCTGCCCGTCATACGGGCTTAGGCCGTCGCTGTTGCCATTGTCCACACAAATATTGCCGCCCCCTGTGCCTCCGACGCTCCAACCTGTCAGCCAGGTGTCGCCGGGGTAAAGCAACGCGCACGAGCCCGGCGCGATGGCCGCATGATTGATCGTCTCAAATCCGCCATTCACAAACGGGATGCCCAGCACCGCAAGTGTTGCCACACTCGTCGCCGTGCTTCCACCGTCGTTGCTGAATACCGCATAATATCGGCCTGCGGTGGTGCTGCTGGCGGTTACATTCAGTGTGGTGCTGTTCGCGCCAGATATCGCGTTGGTGCCCTGACTGTTGATGAAATACCACTGGACGCCGGACGCACCACTGGCCGATGCGGTGAAATTCACGCTGTCCCAGGAATTGGCCGTCTGGCTCGCCGGAGAGGTGATGATTGTGGGGGACGGCACGTTGGCTGTCACCGACACAGCGTCCATCGCAAGATCCACGCCGATCGTCTGAGACGATGTGTCCTCAAAAACCAGCGTCGTATTGGTTGACACCGCGGTAAAGCCCAGTTGAAACAAAGTCCACACCCCGGAAGTCGGCACGCAATAATTGCTGGCGATCACTGCGTTGTTTGACGCAATCGCGGTCGCAGTCAGGCTCACATTTCCCGAACCGGACTCGCCTGCCACAAAGGAAACTGTATAAGTTTGCCCCACTGTGGTGGTGAACATTTGCGACAAACTGCCCCCGGGTGCCGTGTTGCCCCCATTGAAACTAATCCATTGCTGCCCGTCATACGGGTTATAACCGCCGATGGTGCCATTGATCACCCCAATATCACCGCCCCCCGGGCCGCCGACGCTCCATCCTGTCAGCCAAGTATCGCCAGGGTAGAGCAATGCGTACGATCCCGACGGGATTGCCGCATGGTTGTTGATAAGCTCAAAGCTGCCATTCGTGAATGATCCCGCCTTCAACCCAAGACCGGCCAGCAGAAAAGCCACCGCGAAAACCGATTTGGCACATCTAAAATTTGACATAATTCAGGCCTTTCCTTGAGTGCAATTCATCACTCAAAAACCTCCCGCTTTGGGCAAGCTTTTGATATTAGCAAAAGTTATCCTTTTTTACGGCAAATGTCAATCAATTAAGTGCCTTATTCGCCATGCCACCCTGCCTGTGCCTGCCACGCCTCCAGAGCCGTGTCCCCTGGCCACACCAGACGAAACACCCTTAAATTGCGGTTGAATGTGAATTGGACTTGTTCAAGCGCCGCGCAATGAATAAAATGCCCGCATGCGTTGGCTTGCCGGACAGTCTGATCGAAGCTGCGCAGGTTTTAATTCACCGCAAAAATGACATCGTCCCGTTCAGAAGTGCTTGCCTGCCATGTTTGCGGCGCGCCTGGCCTGCTGGCCATCCCCAGTTACCAAAAGCTTTCCCGCGTCACCTCCGACTGCAAAGTGTGGCCCGCCGGCGGCCGATTGGGCCTGTGCAGCCGCTGCGGTTGCGCCCAAGCCATTCTCGATGCCGGATGGCACGACGACGCCAAAGCCATTTATGCCAATTATTCCATTTACCATCAATCTCAAGGTGCGGAACAAAACGTTTTCGACCCGGTCTCAGGCAAGCCCCTGGCCCGCTCTGCCTCGTTGGTGCAGCGGCTCAACGCGGCGTCCTTCCTGCCGGCCCGCGGAAGAATGATGGACTTCGGCTGCGGAAACGGAGGCTTGCTCAGGTCCTTTGGCGCGGTTTTCAAGGATTGGACCATGGCCGGACTGGAGCTGTGCGACGACCGGCGGCAGGAGATCGAAAGCATCGAACGGGTGGAGCACCTTTTCACCCCGCCTCTGGCCGGCGTGCCGGGCCTGTTCGACCTGATCACCTTCAGTCACGCCTTGGAACATATCGAGTTTCCCTTGGACTGCCTGGTCCAAATTCGGGATAAGCTCCAGCCAGGAGGACTGGTTTTGATCCAAGTTCCCGATTGCGCGGCCAATCCTTTCATGTTTCTGGTCGCAGACCATGCCTCCCATTTCTGTTTGCCGGTGTTGCAACGTCTGGTGCAACAGGCCGGTTACCAGGTTCTGGTCGGGGCCAACGATTGGGTGGCAAAAGAGTTGACGGTCCTAGGCCGGAAGGCGGCCAAACCCGCGTCGCACTCATGGACGCCCGATGGTTGCATGGACGCGGCAGAACTCAACGCCTCCGTCGCCTGGTTGGAACAACTGGCCGGCCACGCCCGGACCATTTCCAACCGCAAACCTTTCGGCATATTTGGCACCTCCATCGCCGGCACCTTCCTTTTCGGCGAACTCGGCCATGCCGTGGATTTTTTCGTGGATGAGGATCCAAACCGCCCGGGCAAAGTTTGGTGCGGACGCCCAATTTATGCGCCCAACCAAGTTCCCGCAGGCAGCCACATCTTCGTGGGCCTGGCACCTTTGATCGCCGCCAAAATCCTGGAAAGGATGCATTCCCTCAAGCTCCAGGCCCGCTTTTACCCTCCGCCCCCTCTGCCCAATGCTTCGATCTGAGATCACAGTGCCAGTGGATCATTCCGGCAAGAGGTTGCGCTTGAACACCGGCCTTTCTTGCCATCATCCGCCGCCTGTCGCGGGCGGACCAGCGTTATGAAGCGTCCCTCGCTATCAGTGGTGATGCCCAATTTCAACCACGCCAAATTCCTGCCCATCAGCCTGGCCGCCCTCGCCAGACAGTCCGTCCCCGCGGATGAAATTATCGTCATTGATGATGCCTCCACGGACAACAGTCTCGAAGTCCTGGAGGGCTTGGCCCGCCAATACCCCTCGCTCAAGGTGCTGCGCAACCCGGTCAATCTGGGTGTCGCGGGGGCCGTGAACCGCGGACTCGAAGTGGCCACCGGCGATTTTGTTTGCCTCGAAGGCGCCGACGACGAAGTGATGCCCGGCTTCTTCGAAAAACTGCTCCGCTTGCTCGCCGAACATCCCCAAGCCGGGTTGTCCGTCGGCATCTGCCGGATGCGGGACATGGACAGCAATTTGAGTTACGACTTTGGCCTCCAAGTTTCCAACGAGCCTTGCTTCCTTCCGCCGGAGAAAATTGTGGAACTGGTGCGCCAGGACCGGTTTCTCGTTTTCGGCAGCGCCATGTTGTGGCGGCGCGACGCCTTGCTCACCGCCGGCAAGCTTCTGGTGCCCCTGCGCTGGCATACCGATTGGTTTCCGATGTTCGCCCTTGCTTTCCGCCACGGAGTTTGCTTCGTGCCGGAAGTCCTGGCGGAATTTCGCTCCAAACCCTCCAGCGTTTCCAACGCCGGAAAGAAGAAATTCAAGGCACAACTCGAAATCCTGCGTTACGCCCTGGACCTGCTCGACCGCCCCGAGAATCAGGACATCGCCCCTCTCTTCCGCCGCAGCGGCGTGCTGGCCCCCTTTGGCAAAGAGATGCTCTGGCTCCTCTTCTTTCATCCCCGCTACTGGAAAAACCTCAACCCAACCTACCTCCGCCTCGCCCTCTGGTGGACTCTCCGCATTGAAGCCAAGAAAGTTCTCCCTCGCTTCCTCGCCCGTTTCTACTATAAAATGGCTGGCGTCAGCACGGAATCGCCCGCAACTTGAGACGCCTGTATGGACAAACCCAAACTTGGTCCGCGCCAGATCGTTTACCAAAATCCCTTTCTCAAAATTTCCAGCGTCCAGGTTCAGTCCGGGGAGTTCTGCAAAACTCTCTACGTCATTGATTCCGGCCCCCGCGTCGGCGTTCTCTTGCTCAAGGATGACAATGTCTTGTTGGTCCGCCAATATCGCATGCTCATCAACGACCTGGCTCTCGAAATTCCCGGCGGCAAGGTGGACGAAGGTGAAACCACCCAAACCGCCGCCATCCGGGAATGCCTGGAAGAAACCGGTTTGCGTTGCCTGAACCTCCAGCCGCTTTTGTATTACCATCCCGGCCTCGATACCAACGACAATCCAACTTCGATCTTTTACTGCACCCAATCCGAACCCGTCTCGCACCATAAATTGGACCACAACGAAGTGGCCGAACTGGTCTGGATTCCATTCTCCCGCTGCCTTGACATGGTTTTTCAAAAGCAGATTGTTGACTGCCTTTCCATCGCCGCCATTCTGGCCTGGCAAGCAAGGAAAATCCGCCCCGATGTCTAGCCCCCCCAGCCTGTTCCGCGCCGCCTTTCTCGACCGCGACGGCGTGCTCATTGAAGACGTGGATTGGCTGATCCGCCCCGCCCAAATCCGCGTTTTGCCCGGCGTCCCCCAAGCCCTGCGCCGCCTCGCCCAAGCCGGCTTCCGCCTCATCGTCGCCACCAACCAACCCATCGTCGCCCGCGGCCTGGCCACCGAAGCGGATCTGGAAATGCTCCATGCCGCCATCGCCGCCCACTTGACCGCCGCCGGCGCCCCTCCTCTGGATCGTTTCTATTTCTGTCCCCATCACCCCAGGGCGACCTTGCCCGCCTATCGCCTCATCTGCGACTGCCGCAAACCGCGCCCCGGCCTGCTCCTGCGCGCCGCCGCGGATTTGGGCCTGGATTTGCGCGCCAGCTTCATGGTCGGCGACCGCCCCACCGACATTGCCGCCGGCGCCGCCGCCGGCTGCCGCACCGTCCTCGTGCAAACCGGCAAACACCTCCTGCCTCCCATTCAAACCGCCGAGCCTATGGATCCACTCCTCAAACCGGATTGGACTTGCCCCAATCTCCCCGCCGCGGCCGAATGGATTTTAAACAACCCATGAGAGCCATGGTTTTGTGCGCGGGCTACGGAACACGGCTGGGCGATCTCACCCGTGAGATTCCCAAGCCCATGCTCCCCCTCAACGGACGCCCCATCCTCGAATACATCCTCGCCCACTTGCGCTCCCATCATTTTGACCAGGTGGCCGTCAACCTTCACTTTCTGCCCCGCGCCATCCCCGCTCATTTCGGCAGCGGCTCCGCCTTGAAAATAGAGTTGACTTATGTTTGTGAAGACCGCCTCCTCGGCACCGCCGGCGGCATCAAAAACATGGAACCCTTCCTCAGTCTCAGCGACCCCTTCCTCGTCCAATATGGCGACGTCCTGACCGACCAGGATTTTTCCGCCATGCTCCGCTTTCACCGCGAGCGCCCCGCCCTGGCCACCCTCCTCCTCCATCAGCGCGCCCGTTCCAACAGCCTCGTCAGCCTCGATCCCCAGGGACGAATCACCGGATTTCTGGAGCGGCCCGATGACCAAACCCGCCTCAGCCTGCCAGCCAACTGGGTCAATTCCGGCATCTGCCTCTGCCGCCCCGAAATCTTCGCCCATATCCCTCCGCACACACCGTGCGATTTGCCGCGCGACATCTTTCCCAAATTGATCCCCGCCGGCCGTCTCTTCGGCTTTCCCCTTTCCGGCTATCGTTGCGCCATTGATTCCCCGGCCCGCCTGGCTCAAGCCGGCGCCGACGTCGCTCAAGGCCGCTGCCGCATTTCTCTCCCGCCGTGAAACGGCCAACAGTCTTCCCGCAGCGTCTCGCCAGGGCGCGTCACTTCTTTTTTGTTTGTTCCTTTGCGCCAGTATTCAAAAGCTGCCAGGGCTTGTCCCGAATTATGTGTTTTGGTCCAAAAAACCTGTCCCAAATTATTATCGGTTTTGGTTTGGAGAAGACCAGGTCGGGACGATCGCCCAGAACCTCTCCCCAGCTCCAGACTCCGCCGTCCTGTGTCAATGCCACCCCGATACTGTCCCGCCCTGCGGCAATCGCCACAATGTCCTTTTGCAGATCAATTCGTTTAAGTTTGGCCGGCCTCAAACTCCCTTTTGGATTGTGGTCGGCCGAGGCGTCCAAAGCCCACAGCGAGCCGTCTTTCTTCATCAGAACATGGTAATATCCGCCCGCCTGCGCGCCCGCCTTCCAATCCTGGTCGGGGCCGACGCGGGTCGGA
>Ga0187848_10002258_pt1 | contig 15419 bp, 7 predicted proteins | sample June2016WEW_4_40_FD_132424 | JGI IMG/M metagenome (GOLD analysis project Ga0187848, IMG submission 132424) | Peatland microbial communities from SPRUCE experiment site at the Marcell Experimental Forest, Minnesota, USA - June2016WEW_4_40 | ecosystem: Environmental > Terrestrial > Soil > Wetlands... | reverse complement strand
TGGACTTCTTCCGGCTGGATGTCGATTGGGTGTGCTTCACCGTCCGCAACCAGGGTTCGTGGCGGGAGGTGAAGAAGCTGGAGCAGTGTTGCCGGAACCGCAGACTCGCCTTCAGCCTGATCTACTGGGCCTCGGGCTATCCCGCCATGGATCGCCGGCGGCTGGCGGACGATTCCACCTGGTACGTGTCCACGATGCAGCAGGGATACGATTACGCCGCCGTGGAAGGGGCGCCGGACCAATACGTCGTCGAGAGCTGGATCGCCGCCCCCTCGCGTTGTGTGCCCGAGACGGGCGAGTTCACGTTTACACGATCGGTGCGGGATTTCAGCCGCAAGTTTGCCGCACGGGGCTCGCCTTCCCGATGACGGTCCGTCTCGAAACTCCCCGCCCCGTCCTCCGCGAGACGTCGCTGGAGGACCTGGACTTTCCCGCCGCGACGCTCGCCGATCCCGAGGCCATGTGCTACCATGATGGCCCCGGCACCATCGTCCAGGAGCAACCGCCATGATCCGTCCCGCGCCCGACACCGCGCGGCCCGTCCTCGTCACCGCGATGCTCTTCGTCTTGTCATGCTCGGCATCGGCCGCCACGCTGGAGGTAGGGCCGGGCAAACGCTTCGCCCGGATCGAGGAGGCCAACGCCCGGGCCCAGCCCGGCGACGTGATCCTCGTTCATCCCCGCCGGGACGGCCGGCCCTACGGGAAAACGGCCGTCTACGTGCGGCAGCCGGGCCTGACCTTCCGCGCCGTGCCCGATCGCGGGACTCGCCGGGTGACGATCTCCGGCCAGGGCTTCGAGTACAGCGGGGTCGGGAGCACGCCGCGGGCCATCTTCCAGTTCAATCCCGGCGCCGATCACGGCACCTTGGACGGCTTCGACCTGGCCGCCGCCCACAACGACTCGCACAACGGGGCCGGCGTGCGGATCAACCAGGCCAACCACGTCGTGGTCCGCGACTGCGCGATCCACGACAACGACATGGGCGTCATGTCCAACGGAGACGGCAGCCTGTCGACGGCCGTCGACCAGCGGATCGAGCACTGCCGGATTTACCACAACGGCGACCCGGCCCAGCCCGGCTACAACCACAACCTCTACCTGGGCGGCACGAGCGTCACGCTCCGCTTCTGCGAGGTCGGCTTCAGCCTGACGGGGCAGAACGTCAAGAGCCGGGCGCATCACACCCGCGTCGAATACTGCTACATTCACCACTCGGCCAACCGCGAGTTCGACCTGGTGGACGCCGCCGAGACGGCCCGGCCGGAAAGCCACGCGGTGCTCGTGGGCAACATCATCGTCAAGGACCCGCAGTGCCCGGGCAACCGCGCGGTGATCCACTTCGGCCAGGACGGCGGCAACGAGCACGACGGCGCGCTGTACCTGGCCTTCAACACCATCGTCACCCCCTTCATCTCGCCGGTCGTGGACCTGTCCGCGCCCAAGGCGAAGGCCGCGCTGGTAGGGAACCTGGTGAGCGACGGCGGCGACAGGCAGAGCAACCAGGTCCTGGCCGGTGCCCGAAACGGGGCGGCGCTGCAAGGCGTCAGCGGCAGCCACAACTGGCTGAGCGGCGGTTTCAGCCCTGCCAGCGGCGCGAGGATGGACCCGGCGACGAACGACTTCCGGCGGGCCGGTTTTCCGCTCTTCGTCGGCCCTGCCAAGCACGATTACCGCTTGGTGCCGCAGGCATTTCGGGCCGCCACGACTCCCTTGTCTGCCGATAAGATCGACCTGCCCGAGGTGCCCGGCGTGCCGAAGGCGGAGGCCGAGCCGCCGCTTGTATGGCAGTACCGCCACCCGGCGGCCAAGGAGAAGCGGCCGGCGCAGAAGGACTTGACGCTTGGAGCAGTCGCTTTGGCGGCCCCAGCGGCACTCGGCAGTCTTGCCCTCGCGACCGCCCAGGAATCCAAGGAGGCGGGCGGCGACAAGCACATCGCCGTCGATCTCGGCGGCGGCGTGAAGTTGAAGATGGTGCTCATCCCGGTGGGCGAGTTCAAGATGGGCAGTGGCGAGTCGGCGGAGGACACGGCTGCCTTCTTTAACAAGACCTATGGCGAGGATCTTCTGCGAGTAAATCGGTTCAGGGACGAGCATCCGCAGCACCGCGTGCGGATCACGCGGCCGTTCTACCTGGGCACCTACCACGTCACGCGGGGCCAGTTCCGGCAGTTCGTCGCCGACAGCGGGTACAAGACGGACGCGGAAAAGGGAGAGGAGCCGGGGGCGTACGGCTGGGACCCTGACGAGAAGAGGAAGGGGTTCGGCTTCAACGAGAAGTATTCCTGGCGGAACACGGGTTTCGAGCAGACAGACGCGCACCCGGTGGTGAGCGTGAGCTGGAACGACGCGGTGGCCTTCTGCAAGTGGCTCAGCCGCAAGGAAGGCAAGACCTACCGGCTGCCGACGGAGGCCGAGTGGGAATACGCTTGCCGCGCAGGCACGACAACGCGGGACTACAGCGGCGACGATCCCGAGACGCTTGCCAAGGTCGGCAATGTGGCCGACGCGACGGCCAAGGCGAGGTTCCCGGATTGGGAGCACACGATCAGGGGTAGCGACGGATACGTGTTCACGGCGCCCGCGGGCTCATTCAAGCCAAACGCCTTCGGGCTCTACGACATGCACGGAAATGCCTGGCAGTGGTGCTCCGATTGGTTCGGCAAGGGATACAAGGAATACTATGCCACGTCCCCGGCAAACGACCCGACCGGCCCAGGCTCTGGATGGGGCCGCGTCGTTCGCGGCGGTGCCTGGCTCGACTGGTGGCACGGCCCCGCGACGTCCGCCGAGCGATTTGCTTGCGGGGCGGACTACAAGTTCGTCGATACGGGCTTCCGCGTTGCCAGGACTCAGTAACGCTATGGCATCTCGTGCAGCGGCAACTGCGAAACGGACCGTCGCCACGATTGCGGGCGCTCGCTATTCCTTCCTGGCGGCGGCCATGGGAAAAGTCACGCGCCGCAGACGGGCGCATTGCGCGCCCATGGGCACGAGCGTGACGGGCACCAGTGCCCCATCGGGCTCGCACACCAGTTTGCCTTCCAGCTCCACCGGCGGATTGTCCAGCGGAAAGTCGGGATTCGCACCGTTTGCGGAGGTGTGCTTCGGCGTGAAGCCGAAGCCGTTGGCTCGTTGCGACGCCGGCAGGGCCAGCTTCGTCTTCACGTCCTTGTCGGCGGACATCAGGTAATCCTCGAATCCGGCCCTCGAATAGGTCCTGACGGTCTTGGTTGTCCCCCGCACGGGCAGCACGTAGAGCAGCGGGCCGTACTGGAGCGCGATTTCGCCGTTGATGGCGGGCACCTCGCGGATGACCTGATCGAAACGGATCGCAACCTTGTCGCCGCTCCGCCACTCCTTGCGGACCTGCCAAAAGCCGCCGACCAGGCGCACCGCCGCGCCGGGACAGGCGATCCGCGTGGCACGCGACCAGGACGGATTGCGCAGCCACAGGCAGAAGGCGGTGGGCTTGGCGGGGCGCACCGTCAGCTCCACTTCGCCCGAATAGGGATAAAGGGTCTTTTCCTCGATCGATACGGCGGAGCCCGCGATATCGGCGGTCATCTCCGCGGGGCCGTAGAGCACGGCGGCGACGGCCGGCTCGGCGCCGCGGGGGCGCATCCACATGGCGGCGGTGTAATAGGGCGCCACGCGCGTGGCGTTGGGGTTGCAGCAGACGGCCGTGTGCCGGTGGGTGGGCGAGAAACGCTGGCGGCGGCCGAACTCGTCATTGACCGACAGGCGGTTCTCCGCGGAACAATAGAGGACGGCGGTGCCGTCCGGGACCCGGGAGCCCTGGGCGGCGTTGAACCAGAGATGCTCCACCGCGTCGGCGCAGGCGGCGTCGCCGAGTTTCTCCACGGCGCCGAGCAGCGTGAATTCCCGCTCGAAGATCGTGCAATACTCGTAGCCCACGTCCCACGGCTGCGGCCGGTGGTCCACCGCTTCCATGCTCACCAGCGCGCCGCTGGGCAGCACCCAGTGATCCATGGCGGAAACGGCGCCGCGGCCCAGACGGAGGAATTCCTTGTCGTCCGTCGCGCCGGAGAACCACAACGGCAGGCGCATGACTTCCGTCACGGTCGCTCCATGGCCGTCGTAGTAGCAGGCGTTGAATACCGTTTGCCCGCCGGGCTGCCTGAGCTCCGGGCTGTGGAGAAATGCACTCAGGTTGGGGCACTCGCGGTACAGGCGCAGGGCGAAATCGAGGTATTTCCTGTCGCCCGTCCTGGCATGAAGGTGTTCCAGAACGTCCGCGAACATGGGATCGTGCTGGGTGAATGCGATTTGCCGGCAGCCCGCGTAGCCCACAATGGTCCGGTCCACGGCGCGTTTGACCGCCGCCAGGACCTTCTCATCGCCCGTGGCGTCGGCATAGGCCAGCAGGCCGCGGAAGAGACAGGTCTGGGTCCACAACTCGCCGTGGCCCTTGTAGCGGAGCTCGGGCGAGAAGATGCCGAGATAACCGTCGGCGTCCTGCGCGGCGAGGATGTGGTCCGCATAGTCCTTGGCCTTCTTCATGGCCTCCGGCTCGCCGCTGAGGCACGCGAGCATGAAGTGGCCGCAGTGCCAGTTGCCTTCCGTCTCGCCGTTCCACCAGGCGTCGCCCGCGGCATTGCCGGCGTTGGGCTTGCCGGGCCGGTTGCGGCCGGAGGCGAAGATGTCGCTGGAGGCCTCATGGCACAGTTCGTCGAGGTGGCCCGCGAAACCCTGCTTGAGGTCGCGGCGCATCTGTTGGAGAATCCAGCCGCGGGGTTGGATTGCGCCGAACCTCAGCGGGATCAGCGCCGGTGCGACCGCATCGGCAGAAGCCTGCAAAGTGGCGGGGTCCGCCGCGGAAGTCCCTGCGGCGCAAGTGGCGACGAGCGCCAGTAGCGACATCATGTACTTGGTCATGACAGCCATCGTTTCGCGGGGCAGTTGCCGTTGTGTTGAAGGGTAACCGGCGGAGGCAGCCGTGCCGGCCCTGCGAAGCAGCGGCACGCGGTCAACCCTCCCAAGATCGTGCAAGGTCGTTTAGCGACGGGAATCGACTTCGCCGCAGATCGCATAATAACAACTCAAACCGAGGATGGCGGAAAGCGGACAGGCCTTCACGTCATAGTCGTCGAGCCCCAGACAAGCGTCGCTCCGCGGCCAATGCGGATCGACGTAGAGATGGCGCGGGTCCCGGCCCTGTTCGGGACCGGGTCCCTGCGACGTGATGAAGATGGTCCGCGCGCCGAGGGCATGGGCGGCGGCCGCCGCCGCGTCCTCGTTCTCCTGGTAGCCCAGCAGCAGATAGACATCGCCCGGGCGGAGATGCTCGCGGACCCACCGCTGGCCGTCCGCGCCTGCCAGGGAGATCGGCTTGGGGTCGCTGAAGAAATCCGCATCGCCGGGCCGCCCGGCCTCGCAGGGCGGGAGGTGGCCCTGCAGGTTGTGGAAGATCCGTCCATGGGCGGCCTGCGATTCGGCCAGCCAAGCCGCGGACTGGCGAATCCGCGGCATCTCCTCGCGACCGATCGCCTCCAGGCCGTCCCGCACCATGGCCAGGAACCGGCCGCCGTACGCCTTGCGCGGGACCGGGTCGGGCCGCAGATCGGGCTCCAGGAGCAGACCGTCGGTCCGTTTGAATCGCCGCATGCCCGGGTCGAGGTGAATGCTCAGATAGACGGCAAGTTGGCGGTGACGGCGGCGGACCGCGCCCAGCAGCTCGGCCACAAAAGCCCATTGTGCCGTGGCGACGGCCGGCACGATCGCCCGGATCGCCCGTTGTCCGCCGGCCGGCTCGCCGCCCGAGCGCTCGACGGGGACCTTTACGCCGATCCTGCGGACGCGTTCCGGCAAAGGACCCTTGAGGATTGCCTTCTCTTCCGGGGCGAAGGCCACCAGCAGGGCACCGCTTTCGAGAAGCCGCGGCCAGATGCCGCCGGGCTGCGGCGTCACGCCGTAGTCGCTCCAGAGGACCACGTCGTCGCGCCCCAAGGCCGCGGCGGACTTCCCGGCCGGCAACACCTTGGCGCCGCACAGTCCGCCCGCGCGGCCGGCCAACTCGGCGACCATGCCGGGCTCGCCCGCCAGCCACAGGTTGCCGCCGGCCAGGAGTCGTGCGGCTGCCGCGTCCGCCGCGTCGGCCAGACCATCAAGGTCGCGCTCGAGTCCGCACACGGCCTGAAGCTGTGCGTCCAGATAGCGCTGGGCCGAACCGGCGACGCTCTCCCCCGCCGCGGCCTCGAGCACGACCACTTCCAACGGCTTGAGGGTCAACCGCAGCGGCTTGCCGGCCTCGGCCGGCAGGGCGGGCTTGCCGGCGTCTTCCGCCCAGGGGCTCCGCAGGGCGAATTTCCCGGCCGCCCCGGCGGGGAGCTGGAAGGCCGACTGCACGTCAAAAAGGAACTCTTGCGGCCGGTCGTCGGGGTTGCGGAGCATGACGATGCCCTTGCGCGGCGTCCACGAGGCAAAGCCGTAGACCGCGAGCTTGCCGGGGTCGCCGCCGATCCAATGCGTATCAACGAGCACATCGGCGTTGGCGCGCGACCAGCGGGCCGCCTCGGCCAGCACGTCCCAATCCGCGGCCGTGAGCCGGCCCGGCTGGACGTACAGTTCCTGCAGGCTGGTGCCGCTGCCGAAGAAGGCGCGGACGTCGTCCTTGAAACCGGCGGAGTTGAAGGCCGGATCGCCCGCCCGACCGCGGCGCGAGTAGGCCACCCCCTGCGTCATGAGCGCGTTGAGGGGGAACAAGGGGCCTTTGCCGGCGATGTTGCGAAAGGTCTCCTGGTCGCGGTAGGTGAGCCACTGCTGCTGGCGGCTGCCCTTGCCGGCAAATCCCATGTCGTCGCCCTGCCGCCACAGCGAGTCGGCGTAGCGGAGCCAGAAGGGCGAGGGCCACGAGCCGGTGGTGAGGTTGATGTACAGGTTGGGAGCTTCCTGCCGCAACTCCAGCATCAAGCGGCGCATGGCCTCGGTATCGAGCAGATAGTCGGCGCCGGCCCCGTTGGCATACATGCCCGAGGCGATGCCGTCGAACTTGAAGTGGTTCACGCCGTAGTCGCGGATCATCGCCAGGCAGGCCCGCTTGAAAGCGGCGTAGTATTTCGGCCCGGCCAGGGAGAAGCCGTTGGCGTTGGTTTCGTAGCTCTGGGCCCGGCCGAACTTGAGCCGCTGCTCCTTCGGCTCGCCGTAGCCGCCGAAGGGCGACAGCCAGACGCCCAAGCGCGTGTCGTAGCGGCGGCACGACTCGGCCAACGGCGTGAAGCCGCGCGGAAAACCGCCGTGGAACTGCCACAGCGTCCGGGGATTGTCCCAGCCGTCGTCGAAGACCATGGCGTCGACGACCACGCCGCGCTGCTTGACCAGGTTCTCGCCGCAGAGGCGGATCGCTTCCAGGCAGTTCGTCTCGTTCAGGGCGAAAGGGTCCCAGGCGATGTCGTACCAGGAGTTGTAGTGCAGGAACGGGCGGTAGGGATGGGCCCGCTCGCGCTCCAGGTAATACAGGAAGGCGCGCCGCATCTGGCCCGGCGGGGCCACGCCGATCACGAAGCTGTTGGCGATCGTTTCGCCCTTGCCCAGCGGCGCGTTGCGCCGCAGGCGGCAGGAGACTTTGGCCCCGTCGCCCGCATTCAAGGCGTGCGGGTCTTCACAGCCGAGGAAGAAGTCGCCGGCCGCCAGCGGCGAGCCGTCGACCAGTCCGGCGGTCCGCGCGCCGTCGAGCGGTCCGTCCAGCCACACGATCTCGCGGATTGCACAGTCCCGGCGGGCAGTGATCTCCAGTTCCTGCCGCACGTAGTTGGCGCCGTCGTGGATTACGGCCCGCCACAGCAGGCCGAGCCGGCCGTCGGCCGAGCGCAACGCCAACTGCACCTGCTTTCCGGGGATGCGGGCGGCGAGCCGGGCCGCGCCGGCCCGGGGCGCAAGCTCGCCGCTCTGCGGCCCGCCTTCCGCCTCGAGGGTCGAGGCCGCGTAGCGCCGGCCGTCGGCCAGCACGATCTGGAACAACTCGCCGGCCGGCGCAAGGCTGCGCCCCGAGCGCTGATCGCGCGCCGCCCGCGCCTTCAGGCCCTGCTTCGCAGCCGTCCACGACAAGGCAAGTGCCCCTGTTTTCAGGGCGATTTCCCCCTCGCGGCAGACGACCTTGGCCGGCCCCGGCGCGGGGCCCGGATAGCCGGCGTCCAGGCCGAAGATCGCCGCACCCAGGGCCTGGCCGGCAGGCGAAAGACCGGCCGCAACGCACAGCAGCCGGCAGAAGGAAGTCCATCGCGTCGTCATGTCGTAGCCCCCAGGTGTTTTGGCCCGGCAATTCTTTACAACCCTTGCGGCCGGAAGCCGCACCTTGCATTTCCACCCGCCGCCGGCCATTGTACACCAAATCCGACAGGAGTGTATAATAGCCGCTGACGGGTGGAAATCGCAGCGAGACGTCCACCCGGAACGGTTGTGAGGAACCGGCGGGCCGGTACACCCAACACATGGAGACAGCCATGAAACGTGAGCTTTGCGGTCTTGCGGTCGCGGTGCTGGTTGCCCTGGTGACTTCGGCCGCGGCGCAAACGGCGCCGCCGGCCGGCCTCGCAAATCCGTTCTACGCCATGGACACGTCGTTCAACCGGCCGGGGCTCGCGACGCCCGGGCAGTTGGACCTGGTCAAGCAACTCGGCTACGCCGGCATTGCCTGGACGGAACAGGCCCCCGATCAAGTGAAATCCACGCTTGCCGAGTGCGAGAAGCGCGGCCTGAAGATGTTCACCATCTACTGTGCCGCCCAGGTGAGCCCCCAGGGCGATCTCAGCTACTCGCCGCAGATCCCCAAGCTCATGGAAACCCTCAAGGGACACGGCACGATCATCTGGCTGCACCTCGGGGGGCAAGGACCGGCCTTCGACCGGCTGACGGGCCGGGAAGCGCTCGTGCGGAAACTGCGGGCGCTGGCCGACGTGGCCGCCGCCAACGGCCTGCGGATTGCCGTCTACCCGCACTTCGGCGAGTGGACGGCCCGCTTCGGCGACGCGACGAAACTGGCCAAGGTCGTCGATCATCCGCAATTCGGCGTGACTTTCAACCTCTGCCACTGCCTGGCGGCGGGCGACGAGCGGCGCATCCCCGCGCTGTTGGAACAGGCAAAGCCGGTCCTGACGACGGTCACCATCTGCGGCGCCGATTCGGGCGTGGCCGGGCCGCAGTGGAATCGGCTTATCCAGACGCTTGACAAAGGCACGCTGGACGTCCGCATTGTGCTCGGGGAGCTGAAGAAGACGGGCTTCGCCGGCCCCGTCGGTTTCCAGGGCTACGGGATCAACGGCGACGCCCGGTCCATTCTCGCGCCCACCATGGCGGCCTGGAAGCGGCTCGCCTCCGAATAGGAACCATCCTGCGAGGCGACCCGCGGGCGGTGGGCGCCCGGTCACTCGGTCCAGTTCACCCCGATGCCCGGGTTGAACCAGCGGGCGGCGTCGATCCGTGCAGCGGCGACGGTGCCGTCACGGAAATAGAATCAGATGCCGAATCCGTCGCGATAACGTTTACGAATGAGGGCGTCGGCCTCGGGCGCATTCGGCGCCCGCATGGCGGCGCCGTCCCACTCGATCCGCTTTTGCAGTCGCGTGGCCAGATTGCCGACCAGCAGGGCCTCGGTGAACGGGCCCGAGTAGGCGAAGCCGGCCTTGGCGTCCTCGGGTTTCCCCTGCTTGCACGCCTGGATCCATTCGGCGCGATGGCCGATCGAGCGCGGAATCGTCTTGGGCGGCCGGCGGTACGCCTGCATCTTGCTCTCGGGGACCAGGCGCGGCGGCCCGGACCAACCGCCGCAGAGCATCGTGCCCCGGTCGCCCACGAAGTAAATACCGTTGTCCTCCAGCCGGCGGGCAGGCTCGAGCCCGGCGGGGCGGGGCGGCATCTTGCCGCCGTCGTACCAGGTCAGTTTCACCGCGGGACGATCCCCCTTCGCGGCGAATTCGTAGGCCAGGATCTGCCAGGCCGGGTACGACTCCTTTTTCAGCGGGCTGGTCTGCGGCTCGACCGCCGTCGGCGCGTCGAGATCGAGGGCGTAGAAGGCCGGGTCCATGTTGTGAATGGCCATGTCGCCCAGCGCCCCCGTGCCGAAATCGAACCAGCCGCGCCACGCAACGGGACAGTACAGCGGATGATAGGGCCGCTCCGGCGCGGCGCCGAGCCAAAGGTTCCAGTCCAAGCCGGCGGGTACGGGCGGACGGTCGGCGGGCCGCTGGCGATCCTGCTTCCACCAGTTGCCCGGCCGGTCGCTCCAGCAGTGCACCTCGCGGACCGGGCCGATCGCCCCGGCCTGGATCCACTCGCGGGTCAAGCGCAGACCTTCGCCGCCGTGGCCGTTATTGCCCATCTGCGTCACCAGGCCGGTCTCCTTGGCCACGCGCGTCATGACGCGGGCCTCCTCGATCGTGTGGGCCATGGGCTTCTCGACGTAGACGTGTTTGCCCGCCCGCAGCGCCGCCAGCGTGATGGGCGCGTGCATGTGGTCCGGCGTGGCAATCATCACCGCGTCGACGTCCTTGCGCTTCTCCAGCAGCACGCGGTAGTCCTTGAAGACCTCCGCCTTGGGATACGCCTGGAAGGTGTGGGCGGCATACTTCCCATCGACGTCGCACAGCGCGACGACGTTCTCGCCCGCCATCTCTCGCAAATCGCCCGCGCCTTGGCCGCCGACGCCGATGCCCGCCAGGTTGAGTTTTTCGCTCGGCGGCTTGCGGCCCGGCCCGCCGAGGACGCAGCGGGGGACGAGATGGAAGCTGAAGGCCGCCGCAGCGGTCGTAGCCAGGAAACGACGACGGTGAATCATGGACGGGGGCTCCTTGAACGGGAGAACTGCAAAGTCGGAAGCCAGTGCTCACCACTGGAAGTAGCGGTAAGGATCATCGAACTCCTCGGGCTTGTCAAGATAGAGGCCGGCCAGCCAACGGCGCTCGCGCTCGGCGCCCGTGGGCGGACTGGAAAACCGCTCCAGCATCGGCGTGGGCTCATCCACGCCCATGTTGCCCAGCACGCGCGCCACCAGGCAACTTGCCCGCCGGAACGTCCGCTTCTGGTTGTAATACTCGTGGTAGTCGAACTCCCACGGGGCCAGTTGGCAGAAGACCACGTTGGCATCCGGGGCCATCGCCAGCACTCCATCGCCGACGACCGTGGCCCCGCCGGAGAGCAGCTCGATTTCCCTGGGGTCCCGGTTCATGACGTCCGCCGCTCCCGCTCCGGCCAGCAGTGAGCTTCTTCCGGGAGGGTCGAAGACCGCGCTTATGTACTCGCGCTTCCGGGTTTCGACGGCGAAGGGCAGGAAGGCATTGGCCTCCTGCTGGCCCAGCCCGACGGCGAAGACGTTTCCGCCCGCCTTGATCCAGCGCCGCACGGCGTCGGCGTTGGCGGCCAGAATCGCGCCCCCGCCCGGCCCCACAACCAGAACCTGGTTGGCCCCCGGCGCGTCGCCCTGATAGTTCGCCGGCACCAGTCCCATCTGCTCCAGGTGTTTTCGCCCGGCATCCCGGCCGGCGTAGCACACCTGCCGAACCGCCGGCGGCGAGTAGGTGGAGACGTAGCCGAGCATGTTGGCGACCAACCGGGCCGCGGCCGGGTCTTCTGCGGTGCGTCCGGTCACGTCCAGTTGGCAGAGCAGCATCACGCCCTTGCCCTCGCGATACTCCATGAGCGGACTGAATTGGAGGCTGTATCCGCCGTCGACGATGGCCAGGAAGTTCCCCCGCGCGGGTTTCTCGATCAGCACGGAAGCCACGTTCCCCCAGTTGCCGGCGCGATAGGCCCGCGGGACCTGGATGCCGCACCACTGGATGGTTGGGCCGAAATACGGCTTCATCGTGTAGTTGGTCAGCCGCGGCGGCACGATGGTCGCCTGGCCGCTCCAGTCGCACAGGCTCTCGGCCGCCAGCCCCGCCAGCAGGGGATGGTCGGGCACGCGCGGAAAGACCTGTCTCAAACCGTACTCCTCGACGCGGAACCCGAATCGCTTCTCCAAAACCTCCGCCGTCTGCTCGAACATGATGACTTTGAGCCCCTGGCGGACCTTGGAGATGTCGGGCGCGGGACCGTTAACGCTGAGAGCGGCCTTGCCGACGACGAGCACGCCGTATCCGCCAAGGTCGGCATCCGCGGCGACCGGCTCAAAGCGCACACCCATCTCCGTGAGCAGTTTGGCCGTCTCCCCCTTGGGATCCAGGAGGGCCGTCTTGGCGGTCAGTTTGGGCGATTCCACGGGGGCCAGGATGTTGATGGCAAAGGCGTCCTCTTGGGTTTCGCCCGTGCCGAACCTGGCCGTCAGGGCGAGCGGGTAGGTGCCCGGCTTGAGGTCCGCCGGCAAGGCGAGGTCCAACGGGATGCGCTCCTGCCGGCCTGCCCCGACGGTAAGCTTCTTGCCCCCGCGGACAGGCTGCGGCAAGCCGAGCGACCAGGAGGTGTCGCAGTCCACGGTTGTCCGCGAGTCGTTGATGATGATGACCTGCTTGTGGACCGTCTGACCGGCCAGATAGTTGTGCTCGCGGGTGGTGAAGTGTTCCGGCTTGCCGGCGATGTAGGCCAGAAGCGGCATGTTGTTGCGGACGAGCGCTTCGGCTGCCTTGGTGGGCACCCAGTCGCTGGGCTCGAAGGCGGTGTCGAAAGTCGCATCATGGGGAGGCTGCAGGTAATCCGGGCTCAGCCCGGGCTTCTGCAGGTTGTCCCAATCGACCGGGAAGTCCCGCCTCTGCCGGCTTACGCCGTCGCGCAACTCCCAGAAAACCGAGTAACCCCATGCGTTGCGTGCCGAGACTCCCCAAGTGCGGAATGCACGCCAGTTGTCGGTGATGTACCTCGCCCACACCTCGTCCTGCAGCTTGTGGCCCCAGGAGTAGGGGCTGGAAGGATTGTAGGGATAATCCCATTTGAACCATGCCCGCCCGGCACGCCATTGCTTGGTTTCCCAACGCAGATTGGTCTTCTCCCGGTCGTTGAGCTGGAACGCCCTGTCGCCGAGGAACTGCGAGTTCCATTCGCCCATGCAGAATTCCCACGGTGCTCGGGCGCTGCCCCAAGACCGCACGCCCTTGTACCAGCCGCGGTACATGGTCCAGTTGATGTCCCAGGGCACGCCGTACTCGCAGAACATCAGCGGTTTGACCCCTGCGGCGGCCCAGTGCTCGAACCAGTCGGAGCGCTCCTGGATGGGGACGAAATCGAGGTACAGGTTGTTGGTGTGCGTGTTGCCCAGGGTGCCGGAGGAGTGGTGGTAGACCACGCGCGTGGGGTCGAGATGCTCCACGATTGCCTGGGCCTGCAGGCCCTGCAAGGCGTTTCGATCGCTGCGCGGGCCGATCTTGCCCTCCGCGTTGTGTCGCCCGTCGGTCAGATCGGGGTCGAAGTCCCCGTAATAGCTCAGCGAGTTGTGGTTCATGGAGTACAGCACCACGGCCGGATGCGTCCCGGCCACGCGCACGTAGAACGCAGCGTGACGCGCATAGCCGTTGGTCTTGTCCGCGTCAGGGGCGGTCCAGTTGTAGTGCTGGCAATGAGGCTGGGAGAGTGCGACCAGCATGCCCACGTCGTCGGCAGCCCGCAAGACTTCGTTGAAACTCAGGTGCGAGCCGGGCACACAGCCGTAGTTGTGGGTGTACACCGTGTTGACGCCGAACGACTTCTGGCGGAGCATGGTTTCACGGGCTGCGTCATACGTGGCCCAGGCCGCCCCCCTCTGGGCGCTGTCGATCGGGACGATGAAGGAGTGGAAGGGGGTGCCGTTCAGGTAGAAGTCGCGCCCCTCGATCCAGAACTCGCGGAACCCGAACCGCAGCGGGCGGAACGCATCCAGCACCTCCCCGCCGCCATCGACCAACGACACCTGCAAGTCGAACGTGTTCTGCGGCGTGTCGGTGTCCCACAGCTTGTCGGGTTTCCAGGGACTGCCGAGCGAGAGCCGGCCGTCCCGCAGGTCGGCCGCGGTGAACAAATCGCTTGCAAATTCCTTGACCTTCCGGGTCTTGCCGTCGGGCTGGGCCCGGGGCTTGTCGTCGATCGCTGCCAACAGGCGGTAGGACTTGCCAGGCTGAAGACCCTGCAAGGCGACGTCCAGGGTGATCGTCCATTTGCGGACCGACGTGTTGATCCGCACGTCGTCAATGCGTTCCGCTTTGGGCGTGGAGACCAGGAAGACGTCCCCGCACAGTCCCTTGAGTTCCACCGACCCCTTGACGGTCTTCGGGGCACTGGTGTCGGTGAAGGCCCGCATCACCGCGGCCAGGGGAACCGCCTTGACGCACAAGGACAAGACCTGCTGTTCACCGGGGCGACAGGCGGACGTGACATCGACCTCACCCGACGGGAAGTACATGTCGCCCAACTTCTTGCCGTCGAGGTACACGGCCGCGTAAGAGTTGAGGCACTCGGCGTAGACGGCGATGCGTCGCCCCTGCCAGGCGGGGGGAATCGATATCTCGCGTTGGTACCAGGCCACGCCCGCGTCTCGCAGGTTCCTGCCTTTCCAGGTCGGATGCGGATAGAGGGTCTGACTGTTGGCCGACCAGGGCGCCGGGACTTTGTAGTATCCCCAGTCGTCGGCCGGGACCGTGTCGCCCACCTCCTCCGCCGGTTGCCAGCGCCAGAGTCCGTTGATGGAGATCCGCTCGCTGGTGGGGGTCGTCTCGCGATATGCCTTGCCCAGGTCCCAGACGGCCTTGACCCCGGTTGGAAGCGACGCGTCCCGGGCGGGAGCGGTGCCCGCCGCCGCCGCGAAAATCAGGGCGACCGCAGCCGCCACGCAAAGCCCGTGTCGTCCCCGCATGTCTTGCTCCCTTCGGAAAGCGGTGATAGTGAACCCCGTTCGGCGTCCGGCCGCCCGGGGCAGCGTGGGGCCGATGCCCATTATACCATTCCAGGTTCCCGTGGGAGGTGGGAGGACGGTTGGCAGCGGGCCCTGGCGCCATGACGCGCTGGGGACGCTGGCGGCGGTGGTGATGCGTTCAACGTCTTTGCCGCGGCCTCATTCCGGGACACGCGCCGGCCGCAGGTTGCTCGCACTTATCACGTCCAGGAGTTTTCCGCCGCTGAAATAGCGGCCGCTCTTCTGGAGTTCGCACCATAGCACGTGCCCGATGAACTGGAGTGGCTTGCCGTTTTCCAGCTCGCACTCCAGCAGGACGAACCCGCGCTCCAGGGGCTGGTCGTGGGCCAGGCCAAAGCCGTAGCGCGAGATATTCCGCACGCAGCCCGGCAGAGGTTCTCCCAGCCGGAAGCGTGCGTCCCCGGGGGAGCGGAGCAGGTGCGTTACCGTCACCGGCGTATCGAGAGGCAGCCGCGGCTCGGCCTGACCGCTGGCGCCTTGCCGCGCCGGATCCATGGCGCCCGGCTGGAATTGGCGCAGGGCGGCGCAAATCGCGCTGGACGACTCCATGTCGCTCATCATCTCGTCCAGCTTCCGCTCGGCCTGCAGC
>Ga0187848_10002254_pt1 | contig 15428 bp, 8 predicted proteins | sample June2016WEW_4_40_FD_132424 | JGI IMG/M metagenome (GOLD analysis project Ga0187848, IMG submission 132424) | Peatland microbial communities from SPRUCE experiment site at the Marcell Experimental Forest, Minnesota, USA - June2016WEW_4_40 | ecosystem: Environmental > Terrestrial > Soil > Wetlands... | reverse complement strand
CTGAAGGTGCTCGGCGGGGCCGGCGGGCCGGGGGCGAAGCCCGACGATCCCTCCGGCGTCGTCTTGTTCCGCGGCGACGGGAACTACCGCGCGAAGATCGGCGTCTCGCAGCGCCGCGCCCGCAACGTGCTGGGCGCGATCGACTTTCAACTGGGCGTGCTCACGCTGGTCCAGTTCAGCATGCCGGACGATCCGACCCGGGAGGCGTACCTGAACAACGCCTGGGGCGGCCCGCACGCCGGTCCCTACACCGGCGACGTGGTCAACAGCTACAACGATGGCCCGCCGGGGCCGGGCAAGAAGGGTCTCGGGCCGTTCTACGAGGTCGAGTCGCTCTCGCCGGCCCGGCCGCTGGCCGGCGGCGAGTCGCTGGTACACTGCCATCGCACGATCCACATCCGGGCCGACGCGGCCACGCTCGACCACCTCGCCCGGCAGGTGCTGGGCATCGGGCTGGACGAGATCCGCAAGCAGATGCCGGGAAAATAAGTCTTCTCGGAAACGCCACGACACGAGCAGCTACACTAGCCCGAAGCGCGAGCGAGGGACGGAAACCGGGCCGTTCCCTCGCTTGCGCGTCGGGCTGGTGTGGCTTTTTCCGGCGAAGCCCACGTCTTCCCGCTGGCACGGCCTCAGGCGGCCGCGTCGGGCTCGAACTGCGGGGCGGCGTCCGACGCGGCGTCATCCGTCCCGTCCGCTGGCAGGCCAAGCAGCAGATCGACGGCCTGGGCCCGTGCCTCCCAACCGGCCGGCTGAGAGGAGACCCCGCCGCTCTGGTCCGCTTGCGGCGAGCCGCCGGTCAGGCCATCGGCATCGAAGGTCACCTTCTGGGGGCCGTCCCCACCGGGGTACCACGACAGGCGTGGCGCCGTCGACACTGGGAGTGTCCCGCCGGACGCGAATTGGTCCGACTCGGCTGCCGGTTGCGGCAGGCCGGCGGCGGGGGTTCCGGCCGGGGCTGTCAACCCGGCCATGGCCAAAGCGTCCACGCCCTGCGCCCCGGCGACCGTGGAGAACCAACTCGACCACGCGCCCCCGCGATTCCAGGAGAAAGAGGAAACGCCCGACGTGTGCTTGGTCGCGGACGATGTTGGGGGAAAGTATCCCTCATTGGCCCCGATACCGATCAGGTCGGCGACGAGCACACTGGCGTTCGGGCTGCCCAGGCCGGTCACCATGTCATAGCCGGGGCCGGCCGTGTATCCGCTGTTTAAGCCGTGAAGGACGTCGCGGAAGGGGCCGTTGGTGGTCGGCTGGTTGGCGTAGATCGAGTACAGGTCGGCCGGGGTCTGCGAGAGGGGCGCCAGCTTGGCCGCCACCCGCTCCTGGTCGGCGATGGCCACCAAAGCGCCAAAGACCGGGGTCGAGGCGCTCGTGCCGCCGACAATCCACCATCCCCGCTGGCCGTCGTACGGCACCGAGTCGTAGACCAGATCGCCGGTATTCGGATCGGCGTTCAGACTGACGTCGGGAGCGGTGCGCCACCCGGTTTTCTGGACGCCGGTCTGGTAGACGGGCTCGGTCTCATAGGCACTCGGGCCCCCGCTGCTGCCGGACCAGGCGGTCTCGCCGGCATAGGCATAGGTGGTTGTCTTGCCCGACGTGCTGGCGGTGGTCGTCAGCGTGGTGCCGCCGACCGCCACGACGTCGGGCGAGACGGCCGGCCAGCCGGCCAAACCCCCGCTGTCGCCCGAGGCGGCCACGAACGTGACGCCCGGCGTGGTGAAATAGTTGTCGTACGTGGTCTCGCCGGAGAATTCGCCGGCCCCCCAACTCATGGAGACGACACTCACACCCGGTTGGCCGCTGGCGTAGCTCACGGCCGACAGCAGGCTGCTCAGGCTGGCCGAGCTGGCCTCGACCAGGAGGATGTTGGCCTTGGGGGCGATGGCGTGGGCCCACTCCACGTCCAGCGAGATCTCCATGTCCCAGCCGGAATTCGACTGCAAGGCGCGATAGCCGCTGGTCAGCTCGACCTTCTTGAAGCTCGGCGGGGCGGCAAGCCCGAACTGCTTGTCGAACGTGGCCAGATCGGTCGTGATGTTCGGGTCGTCGTAGGCGTCGACGATGGCGATGGTCTGGCCGCCGCCGGTGCCGGCGATCCCGTTGACTACGATGTTGTTGAAGCCGTAGGCCTGGCTGAGTTCGCTGGGCTGGTAGGGGCCGGTGAAAGCCGGCTGGGCGGTGACGGCGTCCAGGGCTGCGGCCGACAGCAGGGTCCGCGGCTCGAGTGATTCGAACACGCAGCCGCGTCCCTTGGGCTTTCGCAGCCGCCGTGTGCGGCGAGACCGAGTGTTCCGGCCGAGAGCGAGCATCATGGCAGCAACCTCCGCTCCGTGGCCTGCACCGCCGGAAATGAGTTGGGTTCTTGGGACAAGGCGGCGGCAGCCACTTCCTAAAAAGTATACGTTACGGCCGGAAATTGACAAGGAACGTTGTGGAAAGTCGACATTGGACCAGTGCGGCTTCAGGCGGCCTTCGCTCCCCGCAATCGAGTTTCCCGCGGTCTTCCGCTTGCGCAGAAAACCCCGCCACTTTGCTCAAGTTGCCTGGTTTACGGCGAGGGCGTATGAGACTGGCCACGCTGGGCCGCAGGCGGCTCCATCCGGCGACTGCGCTCACCGCCTGCCGCGCTTCTTCCGCCGGTCGGGGGCGTCGCCGTCGCGGTTGCCCTTGAGCAGTCGCCCGAGCTTTGAGGCCGAGGACTGGCCGCTTCCCGCCGCTGCCCCCGCGGCCTTGGGCAGGAACTTCCGCTCGCCGACCCCCCACAGGCTGGAGACGATGAAATAGATGCACAACCCGGCCGCCACCTTGTAGAAGAGGATGCCCATGAAGATCATCATGAAGTTCATCACCTTCTGCTGGAGGGCGGCCTGCTCGTCGGCCGGCGGCGGCATGAGCATCTTCTGCTGCACGATGAACAGGGCGATCGTCAGGAGCGGCAGCAGGTTGAAGTACGGCCCCAGGCCCAGGAGGCCGACGCCGTGCGTGACCATGTCGGGCATGAAGGCGCTCCAGTCGTAGAGCATGTCGGGCCCGGCGAGGTTCGAGCACCAGCGGACCGCGTAGCCGAAGAGCGAGGCGTCGCGGAGCTCCACGTCCACCTGTAGCGACCGGTACAACCCCACGAAGATCGGCAACTGGACGAACAGCACCAGGCAGCCGCTCAGCGGATTGTAGTTGTGCTTGCGGAACAGCTCCTGCTGGGCCTTGGTGCGGCCTTCGAGGTCTTTCTTGTACCGCTCCTGGAGCCGCTTGATTTCGGGCTGGAGTTCCTGCATCTTGCGGGCCCCGAGGGCCTGCTTGCGGCTGAGCGGGAACATCGCCAGCCGCACCGCCACCGTCAGCATGATGATGGCCAGACCGTAGTTGAACACCATGTAGTTGTAGAAGAACTCCAGGATGCCGGTCATCGGCTCGGCGACCCACGGGTACCAGCCGTAGGTGATCAGGTTCCCCAGGCCGTAGGCGGCCAACAGGCCGGGCCGCTTGGGACCGGCGAAGAGCACGTAGCGGTGCGACAGTTCCTCGCCGGGCTGCAGCGTCTCGGGCTTGCTGAGGATGCGGAACGAGGTATTGGTGATCTTCTTCCAATCCTTGTCGGCCTCCCCGATCCGCAGGGCCATGGCCCGCTCGATCGCCGCCGCGACGTTTTCGTCCGGCAGCAGGGCGGCGGAGAAGTATTGGGCATCGACCGCCACGAAGCGCAAGGGATCGGTGTCGCCGAAGGCGTTGCTGGCGCCCTTCTTCGGATCGGCCAGATCGGTGCAGTTGATCTCCGCGACGCTGTGGTTCAGGGCCTGGTAGACGATGTCGCGCAGGCCGCCGCCGCCCCAGTTGCGGCTCACCTTGCTGGCGTACCAGGCCCCTTCGCACGGCAGGCCGTTGGGGCCGTCCAGGCGGTAGGCCACGTCGTGGGCCTTGCGGTCGGTGTTCTTGATCCGCAGCTCGAACTCCAGGTGATAGGCCCGGGCGTCGGCGGCGGCCAGCTCGTCGCCGGCGACCTCGGCCAAGCGGTACGTCTTGGCGATCTCCAGGTGGCGGTCCGGCAGCTTGTGGCGGAAGACCACGTGCCGGGCGTCCGCCGCGACGACTTCCCAGCACACGGTCCGCAGATCGACGCCCGGCAGCTCGCGGCCCAACTCGAGGTCGGCCGGATCGTCCGGCGGGAGCTTGTCGGCGTCGACCTGCTGCAGCGTGGCGAGCATTCCCGGCGGACCGTTGTCTTCCGGGTGGACCCGGTCGAAGACGCGACGGCTGGTGAGGAAGACCTCGGGCGTTTTGAGCTCGGGGCGGACGACCTCCAGGGGACGGCGGGTCAGGCGAGCGGCCAAGTGGAGCGTTTTTCCGCCCCGCAGGACGCCGAGCTCGACCTCCTGGCCCGGCTCCGTCCTGGCCAGCGCCGACTCCAGATGGGCCTCGTTGCGGACAACCTGGTCGCCGACGGCGGTGATCAGGTCGCCCGGTTTCAGGCCGGCCTCGGCTGCCGGAGTGCCCGCCCCCACGACCTGCACGGGGCAGCCCTTGCCCGCGCCGTCGTCCTCCATCACCAAGTGCCCGAGATATCCGCTACGGTCCTCCAGGTCGCAGTATCGCGGGCTGCTCAACTCGATCCGTGCCAGGGCTGCGCCGCGGTTGCTCAAGGTCACCAACATGCGGTAAGGCTCGGCGGGATCGGCGGAGCCCAGGGCGACCCACTGCGGCGGTACGGCCGGCACGGCGGCCGCGACCGGCGGTCGCGGCTTGATGGCCGGCTCCTTTGCGGCGGGTGCGACCGGCTTTTCTCCGGCGGGCGCAACCGGCGGTCGCGGCTTTATGACCGGCTCCTCCTTGGCGGGCGGTTTTTCCTTGGCCGGCCCTTTCGCCTCGGCCTTTCCGTCTTGCTGCTTGGCTGCCTCGGGACCCTCGGGTGCCTTTTGCGGCGGGTGCAGATAGGCCAGCAGCGCCGAATACCCCACCAGGATCAGGAAGGAGAGGACGACGAACAGCAGGAAGTTCGAGAGCGGAAACGACGACGGTGAGCGATCTTGCATGCGTCAGAGCCTCATTGGCGGGAAAAAGGGGACAGTCCCCATTTGCCGGAACGGCCCGGAGGGTGCTTCGCACAAATGGGGACTGTCCCCTTTTTCCCGTTACCGTCCATCCCGCAGCCGGTCGCCGAGGAAATTGTCCAGCTCCGGCACGTCGTAGATCTTGGCGATGGTCTTGTCGACGGGATACTGGACCCGCCGGAAGCGGACCGTGCCGTCGCCGTCGTCCAGCACCACGTAGCAGGCCCGGGGATTCCCGTCCCGCGGTTGGCCCACCGAGCCGACGTTGATCATCACCCGCTGATCGCCGAGGCGATACTGGCCGTCGAGCTCCTCCGGGCTGAAGAACTGGAAGGTCTCGGTAAAGACGCCCGGCACGTGCGTGTGTCCCTGGAAGGCATAGCGGTCGATCAGGGCGAAGATCTTCTCCAGTTTTCGGCGGTTGTAGATGTCTTCCGGGAAGACGTATTCGTTCAGGGGGTTGCGGGCCGAGCCGTGGACGAACAGCAGCTTTTCCTCCTGGAAGACCCGCGGCAGCTCGCCGAGGAAGTCCCAGCGGCGGTGGCGGTCGGCGGCGGACCCGCCCCCGTTCTCCAGTTGGCCGCGGGTCCAGAAGATGGCCCGCTCCGCCCCCGAGTTGAAGCCTTCCGGGTCGAACAAGGCCCCCTGGTCGTGGTTACCCAGCAGGCATACCTGGCAGTTCATCACCAAGTCGATGCACTCGCGGGGGTTCGGTCCATAGCCGACCAAGTCCCCGAGGCAGTAGATCTCGGTGATCTGCTGGCTGCGGATGTCCGCGAGGACGGCCGTGAGGGCCTCGATGTTGCTATGGATGTCGCTGATAAGGGCTCGTTTCACACCCAGAGACCTTCACCGGATTCGTGGGTCGCACGTACCGCGAAAAAACGCCACAAAAAGCCGCCCTTTTCCCCTCCGCCCCGTCTCCCCCGGCCGCTAAAAGAATTATATTGTACAACAGTTTGCAGTTAAGTCGAGACCTTTGGGTCCCGGCACCCCACCTATTTGCTGCAATTGCAGTTCGACAGGCGGCGGCCGTGCGAATCTTGGCCCTGGAAACCACCGAAGCGATCGGCAGCGTGGCCGCGGCGGCCGGGGATAAACTGCTGGCCCAGCAGCAGTTAAATCCGGCCCAGCGGAGCGCCCAGTCGCTGGCCCCGGCCATCCGGGCCCTTCTGGAAGAGGTCGGCTGGCGGCCTGGCGACGTCGAGTTGGTGGCCGTGTCGGTCGGGCCGGGGTCTTTCACCGGACTCCGGGTGGGCGTCACTACGGCCAAGGTCTTCGCGTACGCCGTCGGGGCGGGGGTGCTGGGGATCAACACGCTGGAGGTGATCGCGGCCGCCGCCCCGCCGGAGGTTACGAGCCTCCACGCGGTGATGGAGGCCCAGCGGGGCGACGTGGTCGCCCAGGCATTCCGTCGCGACCCCAACGGCTGGCTCCAGCCGGCCGGCCCCGCCCCGCTGGTACCGTTGCGGGCCTGGCTGGCCGGGCTGCCTCCGGGGGCCATCGTCTCTGGCCCGGGGCTCGTCCGGGCTGGGGACCTGCCACCCGGCGTAGCCGCTTTGGACCCCGCCTATTGGGCCCCGACAGCCGCCAACGTCGCCCGACTGGCCCAACGCCATTATGCCGCCGGCCGCCGCGACGACCTGTGGGGCCTGATTCCCCACTACTCCCGCCGCCCCGCCGCGGAGGAAAAGGTTTAGGAGCCGCTTGCGGCTCCGCAGGGCGTACGAAGCCGCGCGCGGCAGCCCGCGGCTATGCCCCGGGGGCGGCAGTGCCTAAAATGGGGGCATGTCCGCCGCCGCACCCACCGCCGACAAGGCCCATGCCTCGCGGGAAAAGCTCTTCGTGGCGGTCGGGTCGCTCCTGGCCGCCGCGCTGCTGACGCTGGCGAAGCTGCTGGTGGGCCTCCTGACCAACAGCCTGGGCATCCTCTCCGAGGCGGCCCATTCGCTGCTGGACCTCGTGGCGGCCTCGGCCACGCTGTGGGCCGTGCGGATGTCCGCCCGCCCCGCCGACCGCCGCCACACCTACGGCTACGGCAAGTTCGAGAACCTCTCCGCCCTGGTGGTGACGATCCTGCTCTTGCTGATGTGCGTGGGCATCGTCTCCGAGGCGGTCCGGCGGCTGTGGGGCGAGGCGACGCACGTCGAGGCGAACCGCTGGGCTTTTCTGGTCGTCCTGCTGTCGATCGCGGTGGACACCTGGCGGTCGCGGGCCCTGCGGCGGGTGGCGCGGAAGTACAACAGCCGCGCCCTGGAGGCCGACGCACTGCACTTCTCGACCGACATCTGGTCCTCCGCGACCGTGCTCCTGGGCCTCGCCGGCGTGCTGGCGGCCGAGCGGCTCGGGCAGCCCTGGCTGGCGCGGGCCGACACCCTGGCCGCCCTGGCGGTCGCGGCGATCATCGTCCTGGTGAGCCTGCGGCTCGGCAAGAGATCGCTCGACGACCTGTCGGACCGCATTCCCGACGACCTGCAAGACAAGGTCGCGGAGGCCGCCGGCCGGGTCCCCGGCGTGGAGGGAGTCACCCAGGTCCGCATGCGGCGGAGCGGGGCCGAGGTCTTTGCCGACGTGATCCTCACCGTCGGCCAGGCGGCCAGCTTCCAACAGGCCCACGACATCGCCGACCGGGCGGCCGAGGCCGTCCGCTCGGTCATTCCCGAGGCCGACGTGGTGGTCCACGCCGAGCCGGCGGCCGGAAAGGACCTGGACCTGACGACGAAGGTCCGGGTATTGGCCGCCCGCCACGGCCTGGGGGCCCACGCCATCCGCTTCTACATCGAGGACGGCCGGCGGCGGCTCGAGCTGCACCTGGAAGTCGGCGAATCGCTCTCTGTCGCGGAGGCGCACCGGCAGGCCTCGGAGTTCGAGCGGGACGTGCGGGCGGAGGTCCCGGACCTCCTCGACGTGGTTTCTCACCTGGAGCCCTCCGGCGACGCCACCGCCCAGATCGAGGCCCAGCCGGCCGACGAGGCCCAGGTCCGCGAGGTCCTCGACCAGTTCTTCCACCGCAAGGCCCTGACGGTCCATCTGCACCAGATGAAGGTGCAGCGGGCCGGCGGCGCGCTGTTGGTCTCGTTCCACTGCCGCCTGGCCCCCGACACGGCCATCACCGACGCCCACGCCTTCACGGTCCGCGTCGAGGAGTTCCTGCGGCGGCGAATCCCGCAGATCGCCCGCGTCGTCATCCACGTCGAGCCCACCAAGGCGTGAGCAGCGGGTCGGTGCACGGTTTAGCGGGCGACCACGCTCCGCGCGGTGCCTTGCCCGCCGTTGGCGTCACCCCGGCCCCTCGGCCTCCTCATCCGGCTCGGCGCTCTCCAGCATCAACACGTCTTGCGCATCTGCGGCCGGCAGCTCTTGCACGTCGCGGAGCTTGCGTTGGATCGCCCGGGTGCGGACGGCCGCCGTGTCGATGGTGTTCGTGGCCTCTTGCAGTTTCTTCTGCACCTTGGCCAGGACCTCGCCGTACTTGGCGAACTCGGTCTTGACGGCCGCCAGCAGGTTCCAGACCTCGCTGGAGCGCTGTTGGATCGCCAGCGTGCGGAAGCCCATTTGCAGGCTGTTCAAGAGCGACCAGAGGGTGGTCGGCCCGGCCACCACCACCTTGTATTCCCGCTGCAAGAGCTCGGCGAGGCCCGGACGGCGGACCACCTCGGCAAACAGCCCTTCGGTCGGCAGGAAGAGGATGCCGAAATCGGTGGTCTTGGGGGGGCTGAGGTACTTGTCGCTGATGTCGCCGGCACAGAGCTTGATCCGGTTCTCCAGTTGCTTGCCGGCCGTTTCGGCCAGCTCGGCGTCCCCTTTTTCCTGGGCGTCCTGAAGCCGCTGGTAGTCTTCCAGCGGGAACTTGGCGTCGATCGGCAGCCAGACGACCTCGTCCTTGTCTTCGCCGCGGCCCGGCAGCTTGATGGCGAATTCCACCCGCTCCGCATTATCCTTCGTCGCCACGTTCTTGTCGTACTGATCGGGCGAGAGCACCTGTTCCAGCATGCGGTCCAGTTGGACTTCGCCCCAGGTGCCGCGGGCCTTGACGTTGGTGAGCACCCGCTTGAGGTCGCCCACGCCCACGGCCAGCGTTTGCATTTCGCCGAGGCCCTTGTAGACCTGTTCCAGCCGCTCGCTGACGAGCTTGAACGACTCGCCCAGCCGTTTTTCCAAAGTGCCCTGGAGCTTCTCGTCGACGGTCTGCCGCACCTGCTCGAGGTTCTTGGCGTTGTCCTGCTGGATGCTCTTGAGGTTCTGTTCCACGGCGGTGCGGACCTCGCTCAGCCGCTTGTCGCTGGCCTCGGTCAGCCCTTTGAGCCGCTCGACGACCTCGCCGAACTGGGTCCGCTGCCAGTTGACGAAGCCCTGGATGGTCTTGTCCACGGATTGGTTGATGGCGGTGAGCTGCTGGAGCAGGCCGTCGCCGGCGCCCTTGACGGCGGCCGCCAATTCCTGGCGGGACTGCTGGGCGGCGGTGGCCGCCTCCACGCGGCTGCGGCTGATCTCCTCGCGCACCGCCCGCTCGGTCCGCTCGTTGGCCGCCTCGGCGGCTTGCCCGCCGCCGGACAGGCCCGTCAACGATCTGCGGAGGAGCAGGACTTCAAGGACGATTACGGCCAGCAAGAGCAGGACGACCAGCGCCAGGAGATAGGGGGTCATTTTGCGAGGCTTTTGGAGATCGGAAAGGCGGCCGAACGCCCGCCGGGCCGCGGTGAGCTTGAACGTATAGCCAGTATAGCCGAAGCCGGTGGAAAGGGGGACAGGGCCGCAGCGCGTGCGGCGACCCTGTAGAGCTCGACGTGGGTTTCGCCCCGTAATCCCCGCAACTCCATTTATCGCGGTTGCTGCTGCTCGCCTCTTGGGCCGGCGGCCGGCTTGCCGCCTTTCCGCGGCTGGCCGTCCACGCCCGGCGGCGGCTGCTTGTCGGCGAATTCGTCGTTGTCCTGCACTTCCTTCTTCAGCCGGTACAGCTCCCGCTTGAGCTGGGCCACCACAGCGGCGTGTGCCGGATCGTCGACCAGGTTGTGCAATTCGTCCGGGTCGTGGACCAGGTCGTAGCACTCCCACTGCTTGATCTTCCAGAAATAAATCAGCTTGTGCGTCTCGGTCCGCACGCCGTAGTGGGCGCGGGTGTTGTGGTCGCCCGGGTCGTGATAGTAGCGGTAGTACCAACTCGTGCGCCAGTCGGCGGGACGGCGGCCCGCCAAGAGCGGCATGAAGCTGCGGCCCTGGATGTCGCCGGGCACCTTGCAACCGGCCATCTCGAGGAACGTGGGGGCGAAATCGACGTTCAGCACCATCGCGCCCTGGACCGTGCCCGGCTTGATGACGGCGGGCCAGCGGACGAGAAACGGCATGCGGATCGATTGCTCGTACATGAATCGCTTGTCGTACCAGCCGTGGTCGCCGAGGAAGAATCCCTGGTCGCTGGTGTAGATCACCACGGTGTTCCGGGTCAAACCCTCCCGGTCGAGGAAGTCCAGCAGCCGGCCGACGTTGTCGTCGATCGAAGCGACGCAGCGGAGGTAGTCCTTGATGAACCGCTGGTACTTCCACTTCAAGAGCGCGTCGCCGGCCAGGCCCGGGGGCGGATCGGCCTTCAGGTCCTCGCGGGTCAAGTGGTCGCGGATGGTCATCGTCGTCTCGCGGGCGGCGTCGCTGCGGGTGGAGTAATCGTCGCGGAGGGTGGCCGGCTCGGGAATGTCCCCCTCGTCGTAGAGCGCGAAGTGCTTGTCGTCCGGGTTCCACGGCCGGTGCGGGGCCTTGTGGTGACACATCAGGAAGAACGGCTTCTGCCGCGGGCGGCCCTTGAGGAAGTCGATCGCCAGGTCGGTGATGATGTCCGTCACGTAGCCCTTGATGACGCGGCGGCCCGCGGAATCGAGGAAGGCCGGGTCGTGATACACGCCCTGTCCCGGCAGAATGGTCCAGCGGTCGAAGCCCGTCGGGTCGCTGCCGAGGTGCCACTTGCCGATCATGCCGGTGTAGTAGCCGGCCGATTGCAGGTACTTGGCCGCGGTCGGCTGCGAGCCGTCGAAGCGGTTGAACACCGGCACGCCGTTCTTGTGGCTGTACTTGCCCGTCAGGATGCAGGCCCGGCTGGGCGTGCAGATCGAGTTGACGCAGAAACAGCAGTCCAGCCGCATGCCCTCGCGGGCGATGCGGTCGAGGTGCGGCGTGTGGTTGATGCGGCTGCCGTAGGCGCTCACCGCATGGGCCGCGTGGTCGTCGGCCATGATGTACAGGATGTTGGGCCGTTTGGCCGGGGGGGAGGGCGGCTCGCCGCGTGCGGCCGCGGGAAACGCCCAAGCGGCGAGTGCGGCGATGGCCAGCCCCCCGAGAAACCGCGGAGTGGAAAACCGGTTCATGGGGACGCCCCTTGTGGTGATGTGCCGGTCGATCGGCAAGGTGAGTAGGGTGGGTCGACGGCACCGACGCGAAGCGTTGGTGGCGAGCCCCATCACAAGAATTAGATAGATGGTGGGGCTCGCCGACCATGCTGCGCACGGTGCCCGCCGACCCGCCCTACACGGTGATGTGCCGGTCGAGCATAATTCCGTTCCCGTCGCGTGTCAAGGACTTGCGGGATTTGATGCCAGGCCGCCTGCGGAGTAGAATCGCCTCGTTCCCCTCGACGTGAGCAGCGATCCCGAAGGAGGAATCGAGCCATGAACCGACAAGCCGCGGTGGCGAGTCTCCTGCTCTTGGCGGCAACACGGCTGCTCGGGGCGGCGGAGGCCGTGATCGAGATCGGCTCGCCGGCCGCGCCCAGCCGCGTACCCCGCTGGGACGCACGCGGCCTGGGCCCGCTCCCCTGGCAGGCAGTCGCCTGTCTGGACGTGAGCGAGGACGGCGGCCGAATTGCGGTGGGCACCATCGCTCCCGCGGGAGACCCGAACTTGCTTCTCCTGGATGCCGGCGGCAAGATCGTCGGCCGGCACCACGCCGGCCTCCGCTGGCCGAACGAGGTCGCCGTGTCGGACGACGGCCGCTTCGTCGCCGCACTGTGTACCACGCCCGAGGGCACGGCCGGCGACACGCCGCGGTTCTACGCCTTTCTCCAGGGCAAGGAGTTGGATCAACTCTCGGGCGGGCTCGACTTTCAGGGGTTCCGGCCGGCGAGGTTCATGGTCCACTATGGCAGCCATTCGAACCATCTGCCCCGGATTTCCCGCTGGGCGGGCCAACAGTGGGTGGTCGCCGGCGACGACGTGATCTATTGGCTCTCGCCCACGGGGCACGCTCCGCCCCGCACCGCACACCTGGGGCAGGGCGTGACCACGGCGATGGCCGCGAGCGCCGCCGGGCCGGCGGTAGTGGGCCGCTATGCCTTCGGCTCGTTCGACACGCCCGGCGAGGCCGCCCGGGGCGCCGGCGGACCGGCCGGCGCCGGCAAGTTTCCGACGCTGCTGGTGGTGAAGCCCGCGGGGAGCAAGCCGATCGTCTGGTCGCGGCCCGGCCGCGAGGCCGCTCCCGCGACGGAGCCGGAACGGGGCATTTACGGTCCCGCTGTGCCGCCCTACGACGACGTGAAGTTCCCGGCGCCGCTGGCCGTGGCGATCGACGCCGCGGGACAGCAAATCGCTGCGGCCGACTACCAGGGATGGCAGCGGGTGTTCCATCCCCGCGACGGCGGCCCGGACATTCCGTTCGGCACGCGGTTCATGCCCTCGCGTCCCACGATTCACGTCTATACGGCCGAGGGACGGACCGTCCGCCGCGTGCCGCCCGAGGCGCTGGGGCCCTTCTGGTGCGATCTGGGTTTCTCGGCCGACGGCCGGAAACTGCTCATCTGGCCGCACAACTGGACCAGCCGCGGGCTGGCCGGGCAGCCGCTGCTGCCGGCCGACGAGGACGCCCGCAACCTCTACGTGCTCGACATCGCCGGCGGCGGTCTGGAATGCGTTCGGTTTCCGGACGCAATCGCGTCGCTGGACGCCGGCGGCGGCGATCGTGTCGCGGTGGGTTGCTGGGACCACAAGGTCTACCTGCTCGACAAGGGCTGCCGGCCGATTGCCGGCCTGCCCCACGGGCTGGACGTGGGCGCGGCGAGTCTCGTCCGCGTTTCCCGGGACGGCCGGCGGATCGTGGCGGCAAGCGCTGCCGGCAGCGTGTGGATGCTCGACGGCGACGGCAAGGAACTTTGGCGGACCGACCTCAACAAGGCCGCGGTGCCCGGCGACAAGCCTTGGACCCGGAACCAGAAGGCCGACCGGCTGGGTCCGGGCGTCTGGCGGACCAACGGCTCTTTGGCGCACAGCGACATGGGGAGCCAGATCCTCATCGAGGCCCCGCAGGGGCTGATCCTCATCGACCCCAACTCCGCGGCGTCGCTGGAGCAGAACTGGGCGCGGATCGAAGGCGCGGGCCTCGACCCCAAGCAGGTCAAGTACGTCCTGCCGACCCACGAGCACGGCGACCACGCGCCGGGTGCCTATCTCTGGCGGGTCATTACCGGCGCCCAGGTCGTGGCCAGCGCCGAAATGGCCTACGTCCTTCAGCACCACATTCCCGGCGGCACCGGCTACGGCTTCCATCCGCCCCAGCCGGTGGACGTGGTTCTGACCGCGGACCAGGAGATCGAGTTGGCCGGGTTGAGGCTCCGGGCCCTGCGTTTGCCGGGCCACACCGCCGGCTCGATGGGCTATGCCTTCCAGAAGGAAGGCCGGACCTACGTCGCCACCGGCGACCTGATGATGCCCGGCGGACTGCTGGGTTATTCCGGCAGCCTCGATTTCAGCGCCCAGGACGCGCTGGCCAGCATGAAGAAACTCTCGGCGCTCGGGCCCGACGTGGTCCTGGGCGGCCACGGCGGCGGCCGGCCCGACGATTTCATCGCCGCTGGCATTGCGGCCGGCGAAGCGACGGGCTGGTCGAGGATGACGCCCCCCAAGCCCAATCCGCTCTATCGCTTCACCCAGTCGAACTACCTTGTGGCGGCGTGGCTGGAGCCGATCCTGTCGGCGGCCTACGGCGACGTGGACGGCGACGGCCGGCCCGACGTGGCCGTGCTCGTTCCCAAGCGAAAGGGCTCGGCGGTGAAGATCTATCTCAACCAGGGGGGCAAGTTCAACGCCACGCCCGACGCCGAAATCGATCTGCCCGAGCTCGGCGGCGGCTGGAAACTCCGCATGCTGCACCCGGGCGGCAGCAAGGCGGCCGACTTCTTCGTCTCCAGCGAGAACCAGGCCGTGCTGCTCCGCTGCCAGCCCCAACTCGGGCGGCTCCGTTTCAAGGCCGTGCCGCTGGCGGTGGTCCGGGGGTCGCAGGTCGCCACCGGCGATTTCCACGGCGGGGGCAAGGCGGACCTCGTGATCGGCTCGCGCTTCGTCCAGGGATACTCCGTCGCCTGCCAGCGCGACGACGGCACGTTCCGGATCCGCCAGACGAAGGCCCCGGCGGAGATGTACATGGACATCCAGTTGGCCGACGTCAACGGCGACAAGCGGGACGACCTGATCACCTCCTGCGGCGACATTTTTCTGCGGCAGCCCGACGGGTCGCTCGCGGAAACGCCCGCCTTCCATCTGACCCCGCCCTCCGGGGAGTCGAAGGGCTGGACGTTCCTGGCGGCGGCCGACTTCGACCACGACGGCTGGACCGACGTCGCCCTGCTGGCCAACGGCAAGGACGGCGTGATCGTGTGGCTCTACCGGAACACCCGCGACCCCCACGCACCGTTCCCCACCGAGCCCAGCGCGAAGTTCGTCGTCCCGGATGCCGTAGTCAACCGCGACGGCCCGACGGTGGCCGACATCGACGGCGACGGCATCCCGGACCTGATCCTGGAGAGGAAGAGCAAGCCGGGCCTGGCGATTCTCACGGGGGCGGCGGGCGACGGCCTCAGCCCGCGGCGGATCGTGTCCGTCAAGCTGGACTACACGCCGCACTTCGACACGCGGCTGGGCGCGGCCGACTTCAGCGGCGACGCCCGCATCGGCCTGGCCGGCTTCGGCCCGTCGCCGACCGGGGCCATTGGGGTCTACATCTGGGTTCCACCAGCCGCGCCGGGTTCGCGATGGGGCACGCAATAGTTCGCCGCCGGCGGGGCGAAGGGGATGTGGTGCGGTCGGCCGTATGACGGGGTTGTTGCCCGCGGGGGCGGGACAGGTCTGCCGGCCGGAGTTGACGAGCGGGGGCACACCCCTAACCCGAATGGTTCATTGCATCGCTCTGGCGAAACATTAAAATCAGGGAACTGTGTCAAATCGCGACAGCCCATCCGCCCGGCCGGGCGTTGCGGTGCTCTCCAGCCGCGGCCGGCGGTTAGCCCGGATTATTCACGAGGCCCTGGCAGCGAGGGCGGAACGGCCGGGCGTCGGCGCAGGTTGGGGGCGGGCCAAGGAGCAGACAGGGTTTGGGCAGAGGGCCCCCTTTCCCCCATCGGTG
>Ga0187848_10002253_pt1 | contig 15430 bp, 10 predicted proteins | sample June2016WEW_4_40_FD_132424 | JGI IMG/M metagenome (GOLD analysis project Ga0187848, IMG submission 132424) | Peatland microbial communities from SPRUCE experiment site at the Marcell Experimental Forest, Minnesota, USA - June2016WEW_4_40 | ecosystem: Environmental > Terrestrial > Soil >... | reverse complement strand
TGACAAAACAATGACAAAAACAATGACTCCGCTTGCCCAATGGGCCGTGAAAAATTACACTCCCGAAGTGCGGAATGTGGGTTTCATAGCCTTAACTGTCTTTTTATCATATCGGTCGGCACAGGCTGGGAGCCGAATCAGATATTCATCGTTATGCAAAGTCACGTGTTGGAATCTTGATGATGGTCAATTACCCGGGGTCGGAGTCAGTTTCAACAACACCGCTCCGTGTGCCGGAACCTGCAGCGGGAGTTTGGCATCAAATGCACCCATGTCCTTATGTTGCCAGAGGTCGCGGACGGTCCACTTGCCCGAAAGCGCGGCCTCATCCCAGTTGAGGGTCACTTCTGTGGCGTTGCCGCTGCGGTTGAACAAACCGACCGCCCGGCTGCCATCCTTTAACTCGCGAACCCAAACCTCGGTGCGCGCGTTTGGCGGGCTTTGCTGGCTGACGCGTGTGACGGGTTTAACCAAGCAGTCCTGGTCCACGGCGAGCCCCTCGTCATTGGAGACGAGATCCAGATCCCACTGGGTATTATCGGGCAGATTACCGCCGAGCATCAGCGGCGAAGGGGCAAGACACCAGAAGGACATAAGCATGAGCTGCTCCTCGTGGGAAAAGCGGCACACACGGTCGTTACCGCCGGCTTTGGAGCGGATACAAATGTGCCCAAACGGGATCATATCGGCATCGGGATAATGGCCAGGGCCGGTGAAATCGTGCCAAGGACACATGAGATCAAACTGATGATTTAGGCTGCTCCACCTGTCCCAGAAGTCGCTGGAGATGCGCCACATGTTGACATGGGTTAGAACGTGCGCTGCGTCGCTTGGTGCCGGGGGGCCGGCGGAAATCGAATAGACCATCGCCCGGCCGCACTTGTCAATGGCGCGGCGGATCATTTCGCTCTCGCCGGTGCGGTAGTTGGGGCAGATGTCATCAACCTTCACAAAATCAACGCCCCAATCGGAAAATTGCTTGAACAAAGAGTCATACCACGCCTGACCTGCGGCATTACTGCGAACGCCGAACTTATCAGGACACCATTCTCCAGGCCGGCTGGGGTCGCCGGCATCGGCGGCGGTGAATTCGGAATCGGCGATGGGAGTCTTGGCCTGCACCGCTTGGCGCGGGATGCCGCGCATGTAATGCACGCCGAACTTGAATCCCATTTTGTGAACCCGGTCGGCGAGCGGCTGGAAGCCTTTGCCGCCGGCGCTGGATGGAAAGCGGTTTTCGGCGGGGAGCAAGCGCCCAAAGGCGTCGGCTGGAAGCTTGGCTCCGGTGCGAAGCTGGTTAAGGAGATGGTCGTTGCCGGTCGGTTCGGGGTCATACCAGCGGAAGTCAATGACAATGTAGTTCCAGCCATGGGCCAGGAGGTTTTCTTTGACGTAATTGGCGTTGGCCATCACTTCATCCTCGGTGACGGTGTCGCCAAAGGCGTCGTAGCTGTTCCAACCCATCGGAGGCGTTGGAGCGAAGGCGTAAAAGGGAAGTTGAGGCGTGGTGGTTTGGGCGGAAGTCGTTGTCGCGGTTAATGCGAATACGAGGAATGCCAGAGCGTTTGTGGTGGTCTGGCGATGAAACTTCATAATGATTGCTTACGGTTTGCGTTTTATCGGACGACCAAGGCATCCACGGCGACCGGTCCGGGACCGCGATTGATAATGTTGATCGTGTGTTTGCCTGAAGTCAAGCCGGTCACTTCACACACCGTTTGCTCCGGCTGTCGCGCGCCAGTCGCCGACAAATCCGCCGTCGCGCAGCTTTGGCCGTCTATTAGGATTTCGATTTTTCCGGCTCCCGCTTCTCTTGGCGCGATGACTGAAACGTTAGTGCCGGTGAACGAACAACTCCAGACATCGCCGGGCGTGGCGCTGGTGGTGAGGTCGTTGTTGAAATCGCCGGTTCCGAGGTTGCAGCGGCGAGTCCATCCGGGATACGTTGCGCCCGGGTCGTCGTCATTGATCCAGCCCTTGTCATGCGTGATGCGCAGAACCCGGCACGCCGAAGCCAATTGCTGGTTGGTGATTCCCGCCAGCGGCTGCACCGCTCCGCCGGGCGTTACCGTCAAACCCTCATTGTCTTGAACAAACGTCAGCGGAACATCGGAACCAAGCAGTTCGACTTTGGACACTTTGCCCAGCGTCGCCCCGCCGGCGCGCAAGTCTTTGAGGGTGATTGGGCCGCCGTCCCAATTCAAGAGCGTGGCATAGATGTTGCCGTTGTTGCGCGTGTAGCAAACAGACCCGGAATTCTCCTCGGAGACTTCAAACGGACGCGAGGCATAGATCGCTTCGCCGTTCACTTTCAGCCAGGCGCCGACGTCCTTGCAAATCTGAATTGCCTGCGGGTCCAGATCGCCGCGGCCATGCAGGCTGATGTTGAGCAGCAAGGTTCCATTGCGGGAGACGTTCTGCATCAATGTTCGGATGACGTTCCGGGCGTCCATGTATTTCTGCCCGGCGTGGTAGTGCCATTCCCCGCTGGTGACTTCGGTCTGGAACGAGTAAGGCGTGATCTGCGGTTCGATGATGGCCTCCGTGCTCTTGACCAGAGAACGGTCAACGAGTGGAAGCAGTTCCGGGTGGTCCTGGAAACTGTTGTAACGCCCGCCCACGCCCTTGAGGTTGAGCACGGCGTCCATTTTCCCGCGATTCCATTGCAAGGATTTGTTGTAGTAATTCGCGGCCAGCGTCGGCGCGAAAAATCCCAGTCCCATGTGGACGCCCACATCCATCTGGGAATCGCCCGCGTGTTCGTCAAAATAAATCACGTCGGGATGATACTTGGTGACGGCGTCGTCCACGCGCCACATGAATTGATTGGCGAAAGGCGAGAGCAACGGATCGTTCTCGGGACGGCGCGGCCCCCTCGCGATGGTGTGCGGCGGCCCGTAAAGGTCCACCGGGTCCATGCCTTCCCACCATTTTCCTTTTCCATCCAGAATCGTTTGCAGCGCATCGTAGGGCACGCCTTCTTTTGGACCTCTTTTGTCGCTCGTGTAACGCACCGGCATGAACTGGCCCCAAGTCCGAGGCGGAGATGCGTGAAAACCGATGCCGAAACGCATTCCATGCTGGCGCGCGACTTTTTCCCAAGTGCCGACAATGTCGACTTTGGGACCGACCTTCACCGAATTCCACGGCTGATATTTCGAATCGAAGCAGTCGAAATTGTCGTGATGATCGCCCATCGCCATGAAGTAACGCGCCCCCATTTCGAGATAGAGGTCCATCAACTCATTTGGATTCCATCGGTCAATCACCCAATTGTGAGCGATGTCTTTGTAACCGTATTCCGGCGGGTGCCCAAAGTGATTGGTGTGGTATCGGTATTGCGCGCTGCCCTCCTGATACATGCCGCGGGCATACCAGTCGCCATCCTCAGGCATGGACTGCGGGTCCCAATGCGCCCAAGCGCCGAACTTCGCGTCGCGCCACCACTCCGGCGTCTGGTAAAGCCGGCTCATCGCCTTCCAATCGGGGGAATAGGAGCCAGCAGCCACCGGCAACGGTGGCAGGTTCCAAATATCCGGCAGCAAGCCCAAGTCGCCATTGCCGACAATTATTTTGTCAATGTTCACCGCGACATCGTTGGTCGCCAGACTGATGGTCAGCGTGGCCTTGGCGGGAATTGTCAGATCAATGACGGCATTGAGAAAAGAATTCGTGAGTGCGCCCGATGAATGAACGTTCACCTTGCGGGCCGGCTGGTCGTTGACCGTGACGCTGATGGTCCCAACTGACGCCGACGCATAGCGAATCGCCAATTTTCTGACTGCCGGCAATTTGCTGAAGGTCACGCCCTGGCCGACCGCGCTCAAGCCGACCAAACGGCCTCCAGACGCGGTGCGATCAACAACCCTGACGGCTCCGCCGATTCGATTGGCGGATTCCGCTTCGAACATCCGCGCTTCGGCGGCAATGGCCGAATTGAGAGTGCACAGCAACAGGGCGCCGGCCAAAGGAATTCGTGCGTGCTTGGTCATTTTCGTCCTTCAATTGTCGGTTTTCTTGAAAACGGAATTTCACTCAATCTCCACAAACGCTGGTTCAAATGGGGCAAGCTCAAAACTGTCCTCGTAATCCCGATTGTGCAGTTTGCGACAAAGTTAATTATGAGACCAATTTTTCGGAAAACCGGTTGACGCTTTTTGTCTTTGTTCAGCCGAATCGAGATCAGTCCCTGGCAGACCAGCCAGGATTCCACCGTCCACCGCCAGACGGCGGCCAGTTGGGGGCGAGTTCGACGTGGCCTGTTAATGATTGTCTGCCAAAACTCTTGTTGAGGCAATCGGAAAAAATTTTCGGAAAAACTTGGCTCGGTCTTTCTTGGACGGCCGAAGGCATCGCACCGCGTGCGGCCCTTGAGGGTTCGGGCGGGCCGGTGGTTTTGAGGTTGTGGATGACCGCTTCGACCTGCACCCGCAAATTGGGGCAAACGGGAAAAATTCTGCCTTTCGGATCACAAAATCGGGCGAAGGCGCACAGGTTTTCCTGGTCGGTGAGCACCCTCGTCGGGCCTTCAATCATCCCAGCTTGCCGGTTGTTCCTTTGACCGACTTGCACGATATATTGACGCGGTCTAGCTCATGTTCCCGTGTCGTCCTTTTCGTCACGCCTGGGGGCGAGAGGTGCGCGCCAATTATAATCAATTGCCATCAGTCACCGGGGTGTTTTCAACTTCACGCACTCTTCAGAAGTCTCGGGGGGTGTCGGTGGCAGAAATTCCGTCGAGAATCGAAATGATTGAGTGGCGGGGGTTTTGCGACCAAGCTGTCTTCATTTCAACATTACGGATGCACCAACGTCCGGGGGGACCGCGCAACAAGTCATCTATGCCTTCCCCTACGACACCGCCTCCGAGTATTTGTTGCGGGACCGTGATTCGATCTATGGATGCCTCTTCGTGCAGCGGGTTGAGGGTATGGGCACCAGGCAGAAGTTAATGTCCCTGAGATCTCCCTGGCAAAATCCCTGCGTGGAGCGGTTGGTGGGTTCGATTCGGCGTGAATGCCTGGATCGAGTGATCGTGTTCAAGGAACGGCAGCTGCGACGGATTCTCGAATCCTGCTTCGAGTATTACCATAAAGCACGTCCACACCGATCACTCTCGCACGACAGTCCAATTCCGCGGCCGGTGGAGTCACCGGAGCGTGGAAAGGTCATCGAGATGCCACTCGTCGGAGGTCTGCATCACCACTACCTGCGGCAGGCTGCCTAAAGGGCTAAAGGAAGGCCGCGCGCGCAATTGACCCTTTCCGCAGGCATCGCTACAACCAAGCCTTGCACTGTTTCTATCCATGCGGCCAGGGTTGGCGTCATTGGTGCCATCCCGCAGCTCAAGCGAAAAAATATCCACGGCCCCGAGAGGACGACTGCTCTTTTCGGTTGCGACGGGTTTTCTGGCACCCACAGGTGGGGCGGACGGAAAATGGACTTGCAAATCTGCGGAGCAGGAAGAAAATCGCGGGGAATCCTTGAGCAGCCCGCGCGCAAGCAATCCAAATGGAAACATCTATGAGAACGCGCACCACCGCCGCGGCAGGGTCTCCGAAGGAACGTTTATGACCTTTTCTCCTTGGCGCTTTGCGATATGGCCCGTCCTTTTGGCGCTTTCGGGCTGCGCGCGGACAGGCGCTCCTCGCGATCTGACCGCGACGGGCCATCTGACCCGCATGGACCTGTCCACCGTTCGCGGCGCCAACTACCGCGGAGCTGACGCCACCAACACGACCGACTATTGGCGTCATTACAATGCATCCGAGACGGAACGCGATCTGATCTATGCCGACCGATTGAAACTCAATCAATTTCGGGTCTTCGTGAATTATTCCGCATGGGCGGCGGACAAAACGGGCTTCCGGAGGAACCTGGTTGATCTGGCGCGCGCCTGCAGCCGGCACCAAATCGGGCTGATGATCACCGTCGGGGACACCCAGGCCTTCATCAACGAGGACGGCGCGATCAACCGCGACCATATCCTCGGGCTGATCTCGGCGCTCGTGAACGCGATTGGCCACGAGCCGGCCCTGGCTTTTTGGGACGCCTCCAATGAACCGGACTACAACGCCGCCGGCACTCCTCCGGATCGGGAGCAGAAACGCTTCGAGATCGCCCGCGTGATTGCTGCCAGATTCCACGCGCTGGACCCTCACACGCCAGTAACCATCGGCGTGGCGTCCGAACGCAACATGGAGGCTCTGGCCGACGCTGTGGATGTGCTGTCGTTCCACGATTACCTCCCGACGCGCGCCGCCATTGCTGACGACATTGCCCGCGCCAAGGCATTTGCCGCACGAACGGGCAAACCGGTCATAGACACCGAAATCGGCTGCATTGCCCGCGCCAACCCGTACGACGTCACGCTGGAGGAGCACAGGAAGGCTCACATGGGCTGGTACGTTTGGGAACTGATGATCACCAAGCGGTGGGGGGATGTTCACGGCGTGTTTTATGCCGACGGCACGATTCGCGATCCGGCGATCCCCGCGGCAATGTTAGGCCTGTTCCGAAATCGCTCGGACAACGTCATTCTGGAGAACGTCAACCGCGAAAGCTGGGTCAATACCGACATCGCAGCCGCCCAGGCATGGCTGGACAACCCCGCCGGCACCTGGAAAGACGGACTCCTTGTGGCGGAAAAACTGGCCAACTTGCTGGAGGGGGCGCAATTGACGGCGATGCGCGAGCCGCCCACCCGCGCCATTGGTTTGTTGCGCCAGGGGATGCCCGATCCTGCCGCCTTGCGCGAACTGATGCCCCGATACATGGATTTGCTGCGCCCTTTTGCGCTGCCCGGGGCCTCCGCGACGACCGGGGTCCGCGCCGCCACCATGCCCGCGGTCCCGGCAGCGCACCTGGTCTATCCCATCCCACGACGTGACGGCTCGCGCACCCCGGCCAACACCTCGACCATCCGCGGAGCCAACTACTGCTACGCCGAGTACGGTGGCCACCCGGGGATGTGGAACAACTATTCGCCGGCCATCACCGAGCGGGACCTGAGCTATGCCCAACGGCTCGGCATCAATCAAATTCGCTGCTTCATCACTTACCAGGCCTATCAGACCAACCACGAGCAATTCCGGCGGAGCCTCCTGCACCTGGTGCGCGCGGCCGATGAGCGCGGCATTGGCGTAATGCCGGTCGTGGCCTACAGCCAGCAGATGCAAGCGCCAGGCTACCCGGGCGCGGAAGAGTGGGCAAAATTCTTGGTGGAAACGCTGGGCCAGGAACCGGGCCTGGCATTTTGGGACGTTTTCAATGAGCCGGATTACCCGCCTAACCAACGCGAACGTTCCGCCTCGCGTATCGCATTCGCCAAACACATGGCTGGTGTCTTCCGCCGCCTTGATGGCCGGACGCCGGTGACCATCGGCTGTGCCTATGAATACACCATGGAGCAATGCGCGGATGACGTAGATGTCATGGTGTTCCATAACTACCAGCAGACACGGGAAGCGGTACGAACCGACATTGAAAAGGCCAGGCTGGCCGCTACGGCGGCACACAAGCAGGTCATGAACGATGAGATGGGTTGTGTCTGCCGTGCCAATCCGTATGACATGACCATCCAGGAGCACATGGAGGCCCACATGGGGTTCTATCTTTGGGAACTTATGATCGTATGGAATGGCCGCGGCTGGGGTGATGTTCACGGCATTTTCTATCCCGACGGCTCTGTCCGCGATCCCTCCATTCCAATGGCCGTGATGGGCCTGTTTCGCAGCCGTGGCCCGAATGTGGTGCTTGAGCAACCCAACCGCGAAGGACGAGTGACCCGCGTAATCGCGGGTGCCCGCAAGTGGCTGGCCGCCCCGGCTGGTGACTGGAACGCGGGTTTGGATGTTGCGGAAGCTGCGGCCAACCTGCTCGAGTCCGCTCAACTGGTGGCGCTCCGGGAACTGCCCACACGCCAGGTTGGGGTGCTGCGGCGCGGGCCGGAAAACCGTCCGGCGCTCAGGACGTTGCTCGAAGACGAAGCTTCTGCGCTCCAGCCTCACGCAAAATGAAAGCCGTGATTTCTCCCAGCGCGCCTGGTCTTTCAAATCCACCCCGGCGAGCATCGGCGGCGGCGACGGCGATGGCGAATCCCGACGCGAGTTGGACAAGGATTCTTCTGGTTGTATTCATGTTGAGAATTTGCGGGGTTTTGAGAAAAGCATCACAATTGCGGACGGATTGAATAAAGCCCATCGGCTGCGGTGGAGAATTCAACGGTGTTGGCGTCAATTCTTCGGACAGTTAATTCGTTATCGGCTTGTCGCACGGAAATGGGCGAAGCGGTGCGCAGGCGGCATGGGCCTGCGTATTTCGCCCGCACAGTCGCTGCTGAAAGCTTTCCATCTTTCCACGCAACATCCAGCGTGAAACCGCCACGCGCCCGGAGTCCACAGGCGGAGCCGGTCGGCCATTCTTTTGGCAATGCCGGGAGCAATTCGATTTCGCCGGCATGCGATTGCAGAAGCATCTCAACCACGCCGGCGGCGAAAGCTTGAATGCCCTGGTTCCCTTCCATCGATGGCACGCGGTTACTGTCGTCCCGCTGCGGATGGATGCTGATTTCCGTTTGCAATCCGCGCAGCACACGATACGCGGATTCACCATCGCCAAGTCGCGCATATAAATTGATTTTCCACGCGGCCGACCAGCCGAGATTGTCACCGCGACGTTCAAGAACCTTCCGCACCGCCGCCGCGAGTTCAGGCGTGCCCCGCGGAGTGATCTGGTCGCTTGGGTAAGCCGCGTAGAGATGCGAAATATGGCGGTGCTGCACCTCGGCTTCGGGATAATCATCCAGCCACTCCAAAAGCCGGCCTTGCTGGCCAATTTGAATCGGCGGCAGCCGCGGCAAAGCCGCCTTCAGTTGGCCTCGCAGGTCATCATCCACTCCCAGCTTCGCAGAAGCTTCGAGGCATTCATTGAAGAGATCGCGCAACAGTTCGGAATCGAGAGCCGGCCCGGCGCAAAGCGCGTTCTGACCGCCGTCCGGCAAAAGAAAACTGTTTTCCGGCGACGCGGACGGACACGTCACCAGCCAGTGGTGTTTTGGATCCTCTACCAAATAGTCCAAACCGAATTCCGTTGCCCCTTTGAGCAATGGATATATTTTTGCGAGATATTTCGGATCGGGATCGAAGCGATAATGCTCCCACAGCGATTGCATCAGCCATGCGCCCATCATCGGCGTCATGCCCCAGGTTGTGCCGTCAGTCATCGCGGTGTTCATCCAAATGTCCGAGCCGTGGTGCGCGCACCAGCCGCGGCAGTCGTACAAGTCTTTCGCCGTGCGGCTGCCGCTCGCGGCGAGATTTTCAATGAACGTCAAGAGAGCGTCGGAAGTTTCTCCCAGGTTTGCGCTCTCGGCCGGCCAATAACATTCCTCCAGATTTATGTTGAATGTCCAGCGCCCGCGCCAGCGGCCTTGAAGGTCGTCGAGCCATATGTTGTGATTGTTGAAAGCGAGTGTGCCCGGACGCGAAGCGGCGAGCAAAAGATAACGGCCGTATTGAAAATATTGGGCGGTGAATAGCGGATCCGTTCCGCCTTTGCGCAATTGTTCCAGGCGCGTCGTGGTGTCCTGCGCCGCGGCGGCGTTCGTGCCGAGATCAATGGTGCAGGTCCGGAACAACGGTTGGTAATCGTCGAGGTGGCGCTTCTTCAATTCGGCAAACGAACGTGCGCCGGCCGCGTTCAAATAACTTTCGCAACGCGCATCCGTGTCCGCCCCGAGTTCATTCCAATTCTTATAGTTCGTTCCGCACGCGAGAATGATTGTCACCGAATCGGCCTTTTCGACGCGCACCAAACAGCCGGAGGCATCGGTCACGTTGCGCACCGACCCGCCCTCGGCTTGAACTCGCACACGGCCCTGCCATTTCATCCGGCTGGGGATTTGGTGATTCGGCTCGGTCACACCGCCTTCAATGAGAATGGTTCCGGGACCGAGGGCACGGCACTCCGCAGACTTTTGCAGGCTGCTTAAACTGGTGCTGAACGTGATTTGCCCCGGATGGTCGCAAGTGACGCGCAGGACGACGACCTGGTCGGGATAACTGGCAAAAACCTCGCGAGTGAAGTGCGCGTCGCCGATGCGATAAGTCACGCGCGCGATGGCGGAATCCATGTCCAGTTCGCGCCGATAATCCTGCACGGCTTCGTGACCTTCAAACCGCAGGTGGAGCCGGCCCATCGGTTGATACGTTTGGACGAACGGCACGGGATAGCTCAAAAGATTAGTCGCCAGTCTGGTGGCCTGGGCGAATTTACCCGACAGCGTGAGGCGGCGGATATCCGGGAGCGACTTGAGTCCGTTGGGATTCACCGGATCGTAGGGCTGACCGGTCCAGAGCGTTTGGTCATTGAACGGGATGATTTCATCGCGCACGCGACCATAAACCATCGCCGCGAACCGGCCGGTGCCAAGCGGCAAACCTTCCCAGAATTTTGTCGCTGGCGTTCGATACCACCAAACTGTGGCCGGCAGCGGCGGCTGCGCTTCTCCAGTAAGCCTTGCATCAGGCGGAATCTGTGCGCCTTCCAAGTCGGAGACCGTTTTGAGAACGGCTTGATTAGAAACAATGACGCCTGAACCTTCGCCGTTCGACGAAGGCGCGAACGCCAGCACACCTGCCGACACCAGCAAAGCTCTCAACCAGAGGACACATGGCGCCTTCTGGCAGCGGTTGTCCATGTCTGGCCGATGAACTAAATGCGCGAATCTCGTTTCCATCTGGGAAAGCGCGTAACGGCCTCATCGCCAGATTCACGCGGCGGTAAATTTACATAGTTTTAGGAGCACACGACCATATTGTCGACTTGAATTGTCGGTAATCGTGATCGGCAGCCAGGGCTAGGTCCGCCGTGCAAACACCCGGCGACTTCGACATCTGGCGTCGTTCCCAGCAACCGGTCCTCTGTCTCCGGCCAGTGCTTCTGCGCCAACGGTTCCTGCCAGCCAAATCCGGTTTTTGCAGGGTCGCCTCGCCGGGGTGACCCTGACGGCTCGGCGAGCCGTCCCTGCCGCCGATGAAACCCGCCTTGTCAGAAAGTGGTATGCGACCTAATATCAATCAAACCGAAGAATTTACTTTCCTAATGCATGAGCGCCTGCAATTATCTGGGCGCTCACCGAAAAGAGAGCATTCTTCGTTCGAGCTTTATGAAGACGCCAAGTTTGTTGGTTGCCCTGATCATGCTGTTGGGCTGCGCTGCCAATGCGGCCAGGGATTACTGCTTCGAGTGCCACCTGGTCATGGAAGGGATGAGCGTCATTTTTACCAATGATATCCATTACTCCGAGGCGATCAGTTGCGTTAATTGTCACGGCGGCGACCCCGGTGAAAGCGACCAGAATATCTCAATGAGCGCGAGCCGTGGTTTCAAGGTGCGTGTCACGCGCCAGGGCATTCCCGAATCCTGCGGGAAGTGTCACGCCGACGCCGATTACATGGCCACCCACCACCCGCAATTGCCGGTGGACCAGCTTTCAAAATTCCAGGCCAGCGTTCATGGCAAGCTGCTGGCCGCGGGCCGCAAACGGGCGGCCGAGTGCGTTGATTGCCACGGGGTTCACAATATCCGCGACGTCAGCGATCCGCTCTCCACCGCCAGCCCGCAGCTCATTTCCAAAACGTGCGCCAAGTGCCACGCTTCCACGTTCGACGCTTACGTCAACACCAAGCATGCCCGGTTATTTGTGGACCGGCAACGGCCTGGCTGCACGATCTGCCACTCCAGTCATGACATCCAGCCGGCCACCACGGCGGAACTCACCGGTTCCACGTCCGTATGCGCGCGTTGCCACACGGCGGGGACACCGTCCGCCAAGCTGGCGGAGGAGATGGCGAAAGTTCTGACCAACTTGGAAGCGGCCGGTCCCGACAAAAAAGACGCCCTGGCCCGGGCGCGGGTGGCGATGCACAGCATGGATTTTAACGCATTGACTATGGCCGCCAAACCAGTATCTTCACCTCCGAGCCCCGATGCCAAATGAACTGCGTTTCTGCGCCGGAACCGACCTGCTGCGGTGCAATGGCCGAACCTAACCTCTACTGATGAACACCAAGAACAACCTGCAGATTAATCGCCGCAAATTTCTGGAGCAATCGGTGGCCTTGGGGGCCGCCGCCGCACTGCCGCTCGAAGTCTTTGCCGCCGAAACGCCTATTCGCCGCGCCACCGATGTCGTTGAACTGGGCCCTGCCAAAATTAAGGTGTCTCGAATGGGAGTCGGCACCGGGACTTACGGCGCCGGGCAAAGCTCCAATCAGATTCGGGCTCTCGGCGTCAACGGAGTCGCGGACATGCTGACCGCGGCCTACGACAAAGGCATTTTCCTGTGGGACACCGCTGATGCCTACGGCACCCATGACGCGGTGAAGGTCGCCCTGAAAAAGGTCCCGCGTGAAAAGGTCACCGTCCTGACCAAAACCGATGCCTGGACCTCAGACAAGACGAAACAGGACATTGACCGCTTCCTGAAGGAGCTGGGAACGGATTACATTGACATCCTGCTGCTCCACACCCGGATGCGGGGCAATTGGGATGAGTTGGACAAGGGTGCGATGGACATCATGGCAGAGGCCAAGCAAAAGGGAACCATCCGCTCCGTCGGCATGAGCTGCCACTCGGTGGAGGCGATGGAAACGGCCGCCAAGAACTCATGGCTGGATATCTGCATGGTCCGGACCAATCCTGCCGGCGAGCGCATGGACGCGGACCCTGGAACTGTGTTGCCGGTCATGGCGAAGTTGAAAGCCAGCGGCAAAGGAATCATTGGAATCAAGGTCCTCGGGGAGGGTTCGTTGGTTGAAGGCGGCCTCGACGACGCCCTGCGCTATGCCGTCTCCAAGAATGCCGTGCACTGTTTTTCCATTGGTTGCGAGAGCCTCACCGAGGTTCTGGACAACGTCAAACGCATCGAGAAACTGGCCGTGCCCGCCTAGCTCGAAGCAATACTGCCCGATTCGGGAAGGGGGATGAGGGCAATTGCGAGGGCCTCAGGAATTGCCTGGAGGATGTTCGCCTTGGGTTGCCGGCTGGCCGTAGTTGGGACCGCAGCATTGGAACGTTGAGCTTTGCCAACGAGTCTCTTAATGTTATACAATAAACGATACCGGCGCCACCGCCGACCAGCGATATGCCTGGCGTTGGCAGTGTGCCTGCTGGTCGGAGCGGCGGGTGCGCAGATCCAGACCACGGTGCCCGTTACCAACGCAACGGCGGAACGCAAGACGGTGGACGCCTGGGCGGTCAGCTACCTCCCGACCACGATCAACGGAACACCGCAAACGGTGCCAATGTTCCACGATCAGACGCTCCGCTTAAACATGTTCGTCAAGCTGGGGGGACCGGGCTGAGGGTAAAGGTGAGCAATCGCTTTTCGAAACAGCCGCTTATGATCGGCGGCGCCCATGTGGCGTTGCGGGTTTCGGCGGACGGCGCTGCGCACGGGCCAGACATCGTGCCAGAAACGGACCATGTGCTGACGTTTGATGGTGCCAGGACAATGAAGCTGGAGCCCGCCAACGAGACCACGCGGCAAGCCGTGAACAAGTGGATTCGGGAAACCCGCCGGTTCGATGCGGTGCTGGACTTCGAGAAAGTCGTTCAGGACCCGCAGAACCCATTGCGCATCCGAAAGGAGTTGACCGGTGATTATGTGCATCCCAATACCCAAGGCTACCGGCTCATGGCCGAAGCGGTGGCTCTCGATCTGTTTGAGCAGCCGAGTCCAAGCCGTTGGAAGCATCGGCAGCCGATCATTTTTCGGCCGGATGGAATTATTGCCAACGACACCATCCGAAATTACCGACATGGAGGAATTCAGGCAAAAGGCCAAAGTCGTTTTCTTCAGCTTCGGCAGCCTCGAGCCTGGGGCTCCGGCGGACAAGACGGCCGCCGACGCGCTCAAGCAGGCTGGTGTCAAGAGCTACTTTTACGAATCCACGGGATCAACACACGAATGGCAGACTTGGCGGCGGAGCTTTAATGAATTCGCGCGCTTGCTTTTCCAGGATTAGCCATTTCAATGAGTGCTTGATGAAGACAAGCAGCCGCACCAGCCTGAGCAGAGAACAATCAGAAACGTCACGCGCGACCAATGGAAGGAAATCGCCGGCTGCTTGAACGTGAACATTAAACTGAATTAACAGCGCCTCCACCAACCGACGGACAAACACCATGAAATTCCTCCTCCTCACTTCCGCAATTATTCCCCTAGCCTTGCCCGCGTGGGCGCTAGACGGCCAGGTTGGAATCCACGATCCCTCCACAGTCGTCCAATGTGACGGCAAGTACTATGTTTATGGCACCGGCGGCAACCCGCTGGTTTCCGATGACGGCTGGACCTGGCGCCGCGGCGTCACTCCCTTGCGCACCGGCGCGGCCCCCGACGTCATCCACATCGGCGACCGCTACTTCATGTACATTTCCGGCGTCACCATGATCTCGAGCAAGACCCTCGATCCGGAGTCCCCCGACTACAAGTGGGAAGAGGGCGGGAGCATAGCTGGGTACGAAGGGGACGGCGACTTCGTCAACCCCATTGACCCCGGGGCGTTCCTTGACCCCGTCGACGGACGGCTCTGGCTCACCTATGGCTCGTACGTTGGCCCGATCCGCCTGGTGGAGCTTGACCCAAAAACCGGCAAACGGGTGGACAACAAGTTCTATAACCTCGCCATCAATTGTGAGGCGTCGGACATGATTTATCACGACGGGTGGTATTATTTGCTGGCCACCCACCAAAGTTGCTGCCAGGGCGCCAACTCCGGCTATAACATCCGCATGGGCCGCTCCCGGAGCGTGTCCGGTCCCTACTTGGACAATATGGGGGTGGATATGATCCAGGCGGGCGGCAAGCTCTTGATTACTTCCGGCGGCCGTGTCATTGGCCCAGGCCACTTCGGCCTGATGAATCTGGGTGACGGTGTCCAAAAATTCTCGATGCACTGGGAAGCCGATCTGGACCGTGGCGGCGCCAGCGTGCTGGATATCCGCCCGCTGCTGTGGAAAGACGGCTGGCCCGTGGCGGGCGAGAACATGAAAGACGGCACCTTTGATATCGAGTCGGCGCGCACGGGCACGTCGCTCGAGCTCGCCGTCGAAGGAGTGCCCGTCGGAGGCGGTCGCAACCGCGGAGGCGGCGGTGGCGGATTTGGCGGGCGAGGCGGACGCGGCGGCGCACGTGGTGGCCCAGGCGCACCGGGTGCGCCGGGCGACACCAACGCCGCCGGTGGCCCTCCCGCATTCGGTGGCCCCGCAGGCCCCTTAGGGACGAACGCGCCCGGCGGACGCGGTGGTCGCGGCGGGTTCGGCGGATTTGGTGGTCAGGGCGGCGTGATCGCGCCGCAGGATGTCGCGCAGGTCTCGACGAATTGGCCCACGGGCGACATTGACCTCCGCATGGCCAATTACATGT
>Ga0187848_10002248_pt1 | contig 15465 bp, 13 predicted proteins | sample June2016WEW_4_40_FD_132424 | JGI IMG/M metagenome (GOLD analysis project Ga0187848, IMG submission 132424) | Peatland microbial communities from SPRUCE experiment site at the Marcell Experimental Forest, Minnesota, USA - June2016WEW_4_40 | ecosystem: Environmental > Terrestrial > Soil >... | reverse complement strand
GGGTGTTTTGATAGGAGGTGAGCCATGTCGGAGCAGAATCTCAATATCGTGATGAATCTCTACGGCGCGGTCGCGCGGGGCGAGTTCCCCCTCGACTCTCTCGACCCCCAGGTCGAGTGGACCGAGGCCAACGTGCCGGACCTCTGGTTCGGCGGCACGCATCACGGGCCGGATGCCGTGTTGCGGGAGGTCATGGGCCCCACCTCCGAGCACGTCGACGGGTTCCGTTTGCAATGCGACGAATTCCTCGATGCGGGGGACCGCATCATCGTCACGGGCCGTTTCCTGGGGCGCGGGAAGGAGACGGGCGTCGGCCTGGACGCGGCCTTCGCCCACATCTGGACGTTGCGCGACGACAAGGTAACCCGCTTCCAGGGCTACACGGATACGGCAAACTGGCTCTACGCCCTGTACCGCATCCAGGTCGAGCATCCCGTCGGGGTGTAGGAGACGTGCGAAGCCGCCAGCGGCTTCAATACTCGCGCCTGTGGAGCCGCGCCTGAACGCGACCGGGGAGGCCCTGAATCCGCAGGAAACCTTCGGCGTCGGTCTGGTTGTACGAGCCGCCCCCCTCCATCGTGGCAATGCCCTCGTCGTAGAGGCTGTTGGGGCTCGACCGGGCGGCCACGTCGATGTTGCCCTTGAAAAGGTCCAAGCTCACTTCGCCGGTGACCGGCTGCTGGGCCTGGCGGATGAAGGCCATCAGCGCGTCCATCTTGGCGTGATACCAGAAGCCGTAGTACACCATTTCAGCAACTTCCGGGGCTAGGCGGTCGCGGAGGTGCACCAGGTCGCGGTCCAGGGTCAATTGCTCGACGAGGCGGTGGGCCGCGTACAGGATCGTCATGCCCGGGGCCTCGTACACCCCGCGGCTCTTCATGCCGACGAAGCGGTTCTCGACCATGTCGATCCGCCCGATGCCGTTGCGGCCGCCGATCTCGTTGAGCCAGCAGACGATCTCGAACGGCTCGAGCAGGTCGCCGTTGACGCTCAGCGGAACGCCCGACCGGAAAGCCACGACAACGTTCTCGCTCTCGTCCGGGGCCTCCTGCGGCGCGACGGTCATGCCGAAGTCCACCAGCCCGACGCCGCTTGTGGCCAGGTCTTCGAGTTTTCCGGCCTCGTAGCTGATGTGCAGGCAGTTCTCGTCGGAGCTGTACGGCTTGGCGACCGTGGCCTTCACCGGGATGTTCCGCTCCTGGCAGTAGGCGATCATCTCGCTGCGGCCGGGGAAGCGGCAGCGAAACTTCTCGATCCGCCAGGGGGCGATCACCCGTATGCCCGGCTCCAGGGCCTCGGCCGCCAACTGGAAGCGACACTGGTCGTTGCCCTTGCCGGTGGCCCCGTGGGCGAAGGCGTCGGCCCCCAGCTCGCGGGCCACCTGCAGGCAAACCTTGGCGATCAGCGGCCGGGCAATCGACGTGCCCAACAGGTATGCGCCCTCGTACTTCGCCTGCCACTGCATGACCGGGACGGCGAAGTCGCGGCAGAGATCTGCCTGGGCATCGACGATGCGGACCGAGCGGGCGCCGATGTCCCTGGCCTTCTGGAGGACCGCTTCCCGATCCTCCAACGGCTGCCCCAGGTCGACATACACGGCGTGGACGTCGTAGCCCTCCTCGACGAGCCAGCCCAGGATCACCGAAGTGTCCAAACCGCCGGAATACGCCAGCACGCAGCTTGCCATAGCTCCCCCCATGCGTCGAAATGCCCGGTTGCCAAACGGTCCTGAAACGGCTATTTTCGCCGGTATTCCCCGAATCGGCAAGCACCCCTCCCCGGACGGCCCTCCCGGCGTTGACGGCGCCGGGGCGATCTGTTACGGTCTGGGAGCCGATTTCCTTTCCTCCGCGAGGAGTTGCGTATGCCAGCGTGGCTGAAGCGCGCAGCCGCGGTTTTCTTCGGGAAACCATGGCGGGTGCTGCGAAAAACCTGGGCTGGCTGGGAGAGGGACGACGGCTTCTTGCTCAGCGCGGCAATGGCGTACTACGCGGCCTTTTCCCTGTTCCCCCTGTGCCTGGTGCTGATCGCCGCGTTGGGATTCGTCATGCGGCTGTCGGCCCAGGCGCAGGATGCCCGGCAGCGACTCTTCCAGGAAGTGGAGCGGCACGCGGGGCCGTGGCTGGCCGAGCAGTTGGAGGCCCTTTTGGCCGGCGTGTCCGCGCACGCCGGCCTGGGCGGCCCCATCGGGATCATCACCCTGCTGCTGGCCGCCATCGGCATCTTCCTGCAGCTTAATTACATGTTCGACAAGATTTGGGGCACCGGCGGCCCCGCTGCCCGGGGTTGGCTCGGCTCGCTCCGCACCATCCTCCTGGGCCGCCTGACGGCCTTCCTCATGCTGTTGGCCGTCGGTGGCCTGCTGGCCGCCATTTTCCTGGCCGACATAGTGCGGGCGGGCATCCGCTCCTATGTCGTGCAACTGCCGGCCGGCCGAACCGTCTGGCACTCATGGGAGCTCGCCGTGATGTTGGCCGGGAACGCCTTGCTCTTCGCCGTACTCTACAAAACACTGCCCAAGGTGCCGATCCGCTGGCGAGACGCCTTGGCCGGCGGCGCCTTCGTTTCGGTGGTCTGGTTTCTCGGGCAGCGGCTCCTGGTGGTGCTGCTGATCGGCGAGGGTTACTCGGCCTACGGGGTCGTCGGATCGTTCATCGCCGTGATGTTGTGGCTCTACTATGCCAGCGCCACGGTGTTCCTCGGCGCCGAGTTCGTCCGTGCGCTGGGGGGAGACGGAAGGGATTGAGGAGACGAGCTTTCTTGGATTTGGGACTTCAGACCGGGAGATTGGGACCGCTTGCGGCTTCGCATGGCACGGCACCGCCCGGATTTTCTGCTCCCCAGCGCTTGACAGGCCCCCGCGGCGGTCTTAACATGATGCGTTCCATCGAAATTGGTAGGTGTTTCCCCGGGGCAGCGGCGGGCGAGCCCATGCCCGGCCCGGCCCGGTAATGGAGGCAAGTCATGGCCGTTCCCAAACGCCGACATTCCAACGCCCGCACCGGCAGCCGCCGGGCCCACGACGCCAAGCAGCCCCGGCACTTGGTGTACTGCCCGCAGTGTAGCACGGCGGTGCCGCCGCACACGGTCTGTCCGAAGTGCGGGCACTACATGGGTCGCAAGGTCGTCGAGACGGAATCCTGACGTTGGGCAAGATCGCGTTCTTATTTCCCGGGCAGGGGGCGCAGACGGTCGGGATGGGGCGGCGGCTGGCCGAGTCGCTGCCCGCCGCCCGGCAGCTTTACGATCGCGCCGCCGAGGTGCTGGGCTACGACCTGGCGCAGCTCTGTTTCGAGGGACCGGCCGATGTGCTCGACTCGACCATCTACAGCCAGCCGGCACTGTTCGTGACCAGCCTGGCGGCGTTGGAGTCGTTGCGGGCCGAGTCGCCGGAGGTGGTGTTGTCCTGCGAGGCGGCCGCCGGCCTGAGCCTGGGGGAATACACCGCGATGGTCTTCGCCGGCATCATGGACTTCGAGGCCGGCCTGATGCTGGTGCAGCGCCGCGGAGCGGCCATGCAGGAGGCCGCCGACGCCACGCCCAGCGGCATGGTCAGCATCTTGGGCCTGGAGCGGGTCCAAGTCGAGGCCCTTTGCCAGCAGGCCCGCCAGGGCGACGTCCTCGAGATCGCCAACCTGCTGTGTCCGGGCCTGTTCGTCGTTTCGGGGACCAACGGGGCGTGCGAGCGGGCGGCCGAGCTGGCCCCCGCCCTGGGAGCGATGAAAGCCACGCCCCTGGCCGTCGCAGGGGCCTTCCATACCCCGATCATGCGGCCCGCCGACCAGCGCTGCGCCGCGGCCCTGGCCGAAGTCCCCATGCACCGCCCCCGCATTCCCGTCATCTTCAACGTCGATGCCCAGCCCCACGACGACCCCGAAGACATCCGCCGCTTGATGATCCGGCAAATCGTCCAGCCGGTCCGCTGGGAGGAGTCGATGCGCTACCTCCTGGCCCAGGGATGCGACCTGTTCTACGAGGTCGGTCCCGGCCGGGTGCTCCGCGGACTGCTGCGACGGATCGACCGCAAAGTGGAGTGCCAGAACGTCGAGGTGTGAGCCTATGGATTCAAGCAGCCGCATCACCGTCGATCTGACCGGCCGGCCGGCGATCGTGACCGGGGCCGCCCGCGGGCTGGGCCGCGCCATCGCCATCAGCCTGGCCCGCGCCGGGGCCAAGGTCGCCTGCGTCGACATCAACGCCGAGGCTTTGGAGGCCACGATCCGCGCCATCCGCGACCTGGGCGGCGCCGCCGAGCCGCTGGCCTGCGACGTCACCGACCCCCAGCGCGTCGGCCAAGTCGTCGACGAGGTGCTCCGGCTGTGGGGCGGACTGGAAATCCTGGTCAACAACGCCGGCATCACCCGCGACAACGTGATCCTCCGCATGAAAGACGACCAGTGGGACGCGGTCCTGGCGATCAACCTCAAGGGGACGTTCCTGTTCACCCGGGCCGCCGCCCGGCCGATGCTCAAGGGACGCCGCGGGCGGATCGTCAACATCGCCAGCGTCTCGGGCCTGATGGGTAACCCGGGCCAGGCGAACTATTCCGCCTCGAAGGCCGGCGTCATCGGACTGACCCGGACCGTGGCCAAGGAACTGGCCGGCCGCAGCGTCACCGTCAACGCCGTCGCCCCCGGCTTCATCGCCACGGAGATGACCGCCGCGCTGGGCGAAGAACTCCTGGCGAAGATCCGCCGGGAGATCCCCCTGGGCCGACTGGGGGACCCCCAGGACGTAGCCGATGCGGTCCTTTTCCTGGCCAGCGACGCCGCCGCCTTCATTACCGGCCACGTCCTGACCGTCGACGGGGGGCTGACCGCCTGATGGGATTTGGAGTGCCCGGAAAATTAGGGCATTCTCGGGGGAAAAAATCGGCCGGGAGATATGGACAGCGACCGGGAAAGTCGCTATGTTTCGGAATTACTTGGAAGGCTAGGCGGTTCGGACGGGGGGTGCCCTCGGCCGTCATTTCTGTCTGCATCTATCGCCCAGGAGGAGCCTCAGGTGGCCTCAGTCGAAGAACGTGTCATTGATATCGTTGCCGAGCAGCTTGGCGTCAGCAAGGATCAGATCACCCGCGATACCTCGTTCGTCAACGATCTCGGGGCCGACTCGCTCGATACCGTCGAGTTGGTGATGGAGCTCGAGGAAGAGTTCGACATCAACATCCCGGACGATGCGGCCGAGAAGATCCAGACGGTCGGGCAAGCCATCGACCACATCGAGAAGGCGGTCGCCAGCAGCGAAACTTCGTCGAGTTGAGCCCCATGACACGCCGCGTGGTCGTAACCGGCATGGGGGCGGTCACTTCGCTCGGCTGCCGCGTGGAGGACATCTGGAGGCGGATCCTCAACGGCGAGAGCGGCATCCGCACGCTGTCGCGGTTCGACGCCTCCACCTACCGCGTCCGCTTCGGCGGCGAGGTCCTCGACTGGTCGGTGGCCGGCTACGTCGAGCCCCGCGACGAGAAGAAGCTGGACCGCTTCACGCAGTTCGCCCTGGTGGCGGGCATCAACGCGGTCCGCGACGCGGGCCTCGACTTTTCCCGGGAAGATCCGTTCCGCGCGGGGGTGATGATCGGCTCGGGGATCGGCGGCCTGGGGGAGATCGAGGTCCAGCACACCCGCCTGCTGGCGAAGGGCCCGGACAAGGTCTCCGCCTTCACCATTCCCAAGCTGATCGCCAACGCGGCCAGCGGGCAGGTTTCCATCCAATGGGGGCTCAAGGGGCCAAACGCTGCGCTGGTGACCGCCTGCGCCAGCGCGGCCAACGCCATCGGCGATGCCTTCCGCACCATCCAATACGACGACGCCGACGTGATGATCACCGGCGGCAGTGAAGCCGCCGTGACGTCGATGGGCCTGGCGGGCTTCGCCGCCATGCGGGCCCTCTCCGAGCGGAACGACGACCCGGCCGGCGCCAGCCGCCCCTTCGACCGCGACCGCGACGGCTTCGTCCTGGCCGAAGGCGCCGGCATCCTCGTGCTCGAAGAACTCCAGCACGCCAAGGCCCGCAACGCCAACATCTATGCCGAGATGCTCGGCTACGGCATGAGCGCCGACGGCGGTCACATCACCCAGCCGGACAAGGACGGGATCGGGGCGGCCTATGCCATGACCCAGGCCCTCCGCAATGCCCGCATCCCGCCCTCCGAGGTCGACTACATCAATGCCCACGGCACCAGCACCCCCCTGGGCGACCTGGCCGAAACGCGGGCCATCAAGTCGGTCTTCCGCGAGCACGCCTACAAAGTGAGTATTTCCAGCACCAAGAGCCAGCTCGGGCACCTGTTGGGCGCCAGCGGCGGCGTCGAGCTGATCTTCTCGATCCTGGCGATCCGCGAGGGGGTGATCCCGCCAACGATCAACTACCACACGCCAGACCCCGCCTGTGACCTAGACTATACCCCCAACCAGTCCCGCCAGCGGAACGTCTCCGTCGCCATGTCCAACAGTTTCGGCTTCGGCGGTCATAACGGCTCGCTGCTGGTCGGCGCACTGCGAAACGACAAGTCTGGTGTTTAGCGGGCGGGCCGGGCACCAGGCGGAGTTGATCGGCCGTGCTCGGTGGTACATGGGTCCCATAGGTCTTATGGGACCAACGGCGATCCCCCTGACACCTGTCCACTGCCCTTCTCCTATTGCCCGGCGCGGGTCGGGTCCCTATACTGGCCGGCCGCATTTTTCTGAGGTGGCTGGAGGCAAGGAGGCCCGGGCATGGCGACGCGAATTCTCTCGGCAGCCATACTCGTTTGCGCTGCGGCGGGTGAGGTCTTGGCGCAGGCCGCCGGGCCGGGTCTCCAGGCAGTCCCCGCCGGGGCGTGGGGCTCGTCGCCACGCGCGGCCGCCCGCGTGACCGCCGGCAGCGGCACGCTGCCCAACGAGCAGGGGCAGGTGTGGCGCGAGTACGACATCAGCCCGTACACTACCCGCGTCACCACCACGAAGCGGCCGGAACAGGCCGTGGTCGACTGGATCCTCCACGAGACCGGCTACGAGGTCTGGCATGGGGAGCCGCTGGGCATCCTCAGCGCCACGCCGCGGACGTTGCGGGTCTACCACACGCTGCAGGTGCAGGCGGTCGCGGCCGACGTGGTCCAGCGGTTCGTCGCCGCCGAAACGCAGTCCCCGGCCGTCAGTTTCCGCATTGTCACGGTCGACAACCCGAACTGGCGCGCCCGCGCCCAGCGAGCCCTCCGCAGCGTGCCCCTACAAACCCCCGGCGCCAACGCTTGGCTGATGCCCAAGGAGGAAGCGGCCCTCCTCCTGGCCGACTTTCAGCGCCGCAACGACTACCGCGAGCACAGCTCCGCGTACCTGCTGGCCGCGAGCGGGGAGTCGACCATCGTGTCGCAGATGCGGGCTCGGGCTTACGTCCGCGACGCCATTCCCCGGCCGGGTGCCGGGTCGCCTTTCACCTACGAGCCGGGACAGGTCGTGGAGGGCTTCTCGCTGGAGCTGAGCCCGCTGGTGTCCGCCGACGGCCGCACCGTCGACGCGATGGTCAAGTGTACCGTCGACCAGCTCGAGAGGCTCGTCCCCGTCGTCCTGGATCTGCCTGTGACGTATGGCTCCAAGCAGCGGGCCAAAATCGACGTGCCGCAAATGACCCACTTCTGCTTCCAAGAACGGCTCCGCTGGCCGGTCGGCCAGGTGTTGCTGGTGAGCCTGGGCATGGTGGCCCTGCCGGTGCCGCTGGACGGCAAGCCGCCGGCGGCGGGGATGGCGTTGCCGTTGCTGAGCACGCCGCCACGGGCCGACCTGCTGCTGTTTCTCCAGAGTGGACGGTAGCGGGCAGGCGATGCACCCCGGGGTACCCGCGGAGCGGGTCAGCGGGGCGGTGGGCATCGCAAGCTCAGTTTGCAATTTACGTTTTGCAATTTGCAATGCGCCCTCCCCCCTCTATGGTGGAACCGCGGACGTGACGCGGCGGAATCGCTCTTGTACCAGGCCCAGCATCCGGCTACCTTCTCTGGGTTTTCGCTCACGTCACTTCTTCCCAATCACCTCGTTCGGTGCAATCCCTCTGGCCCAAAGGTGGGCCGAGCACGAACACCACAAACACGCCGCGGGCGCAGGACGGGTGCGTCGATGGTTCGCTACCTGGATACGGGATGCGGGGCCCCCAGTCAGTGCCTCGGGGCCTGGTTTCAAGAGAACGTGGTCCGGGGCATCAAGGGGTTCTATTGTCAGTTCGGGTATTACGGATACAGAGCGTTGTACCCCTTCGAGGAAGTGATACGGGAGACGGCCGCCGCCGGGAACCGGGTCCGTTTGGTCTTCGGCTCGAATAAGGCGTCACTATGCGACGCGCACCTTCGATGGACGTTCGACCTGATCGACGGAGCGCGCGACGCCGTCCTTGCGGTCGTGGTGTTCTCCAACGCGGAGTTCCACCCAAAGACGGCCTGCGTCGAGCGGGAGGACGGCTCCATGGCGGCCGTTGTGGGATCGGGGAACCTCACTGAGGGCGGGATGGGGCTGAATGTCGAGGCAGCCATGAGCCTCGACACCAAGGACGGTGATGATCGGCAAGTCATCGTGGCTGTGGCTTCGGCTGTCGAGCGGTGGTGCGATGGCCGGGAGGGTGGCGCATTCCATATCAGGAGGTACCAAGATATTGACGCCCTCCGGGATGCGAACCTCATAGATGTTGCGCAACCTCAACCCATCCGCCCGGGTGGGGGGGCGGGCGGCCGTGGTGACAAGACTGGTCCTATTCCTGGTCGCAGGGCTCCGCTTTGGACCCCGAGCAGGAAACCAGTCGCGGTTCGCCGGGCCAAGGATCGTGAGATGGGGAAGAGGCCCGGCAAGAAGGCCGCGCGTAAGGGGTATGCATATCCCGAACGGTGGTGTAAGCTTCTGAAGTCTTCGGACGCACAATGGGTGCGTACGGGCACGAATCCCATTGGGAAGCTGCGGTTAGCTCAGGCCGGACACCCGATCGACCAGCGGCGATACTTCCGGTACCAGCTCTTCGGCGGCGAGGCGTGGAGCGGCGAGACGCGGCAGGGCAAGAGCTATGAGGTCGCTCAAGTTGAGTTCGAGGTGACGATCCGCAATCAGCACCTGGGCAGAATTTCGCTGGTCCTCGACCACGCCGCGCACCGGGAGGCCGGCCAAAACAACGTGCCGACGGTTCTGGCGTGGGGGACTACGATCAACCGGATCCTCGCGAGCGAATCCCACATTGGAGATTGGGTGATCATGGCGCGCGGCGCGGACGGGACCTTCAAGCTCATCATCCAGAGCGAGAAACCCACGTGGGCCCGGTAGGGGTTCCTCCGTGCAGCCTCCGATTCCGGAGCCGCATCCGAGCTGCGACGAGGTCGTGCAACAGCGGCTTGAGCTTCGGGACGGCGCGGCAAAGCAGGTCATCCGTGGCGGATATGAGGGTATCGCCCGCATCAAGTTGGCCACCGGCTCGCCGGCAAACCCGGTCCAGATCCTCCAGGTGGTCGTGGATTTGGGAGAGTGGAACGGTGAGTCTGGCAATCTCAGACGGCACGAGTTCCAGGACGCCGCCACCGTAGGATCGGCCCTCAAGCTCGGACGACAGAATGGTTAGCGAGTTATGAAAACCTGCGACCAGGGACTCCTTCCAGGCCGCGAAAAGTGGCCTCATCCTACCCCTGTAGATGGTGTCGGTCGTGTATGCCTTCGCTCTGTTAAGAATCAGGCGGTGGAACTGGTGGGACCGTTTGGACAGCATGAAATAACCGTGGCGAACGCCCGGCACCCTGTACCATGGCTCGCGGACGCGGCACTTGAACCGGGTTGGCAGCCCCACCTTCTCGCCACGCTGGAGATACTGCCGGGGCTTTGAAAACTCCATCGGGTCCGGCGCTTCAGCCGAGAAGTCGAGCATCCACGCCTTCTTGCCCAGGCTCCGGGCAGTCTTGTGGTCCTCCGTCGTAAACACAATTCCAGGGCTTTCGGACGTTCTCCCCAGCAGTGGCCTTGCCCAACGTTCCAGGTCGTAGGCGCTCACGATTCCGTCGTCGACAGTGAAGAAATCATTCGCGCCGGTGACGACCGACACGCCAATCGTCGCAACCGTACCGAGGGCGTGCATCTCCGGCAGGCCCCGGGCCACGTGAAATGCCGCAAGCTCGCGGGCCGTGAGCAGGTACCGTGTCCAGGAGTCCGTCGAGCCCCTCACGGTGTGAGTCCATTCTTCGATACCCCTCGAAGAATGCTCACGAAACTTCACCGGACGCTCGGACTTGGCGTTCAGGTCGCGGATGCCGCTGACGACGATCACGTCCTGGAGGATTCCGCGGAAATCGCCGCGCGGGTACATGTCGATCTGCAGGCAGGCGAAGTGCCTCACGAGTTCGGATCGCACGAGCCCCGCAGACATGATCGAAAGGAGTTCGCACGGCAGAACGAGCGCAAACGCGCCCTGATTTCTGAGCAATTCAAGACTGCCCAAGGCGAAAGGAATCCACAGGTTCGACACCCCGGCGATCTCCTGTCCCGCTTTGGCAAGAAGAGAGTTCGCGTTCGCGCGGACCATCTCGGATATGAACTGGTAGCGGACAAACGGTGGGTTGCCGACGAGGGCGTCAAACCGCGGCCCTTGGCCCTCAGCCCATGAGAAGAAGCTGTCGTTGACAACCGCGCCACGCACCTTGGCGTTGCGGAGCTCCAGTCTGCACTTCTCGGCTTCCTCCCGAATGACTTCCACGCAGGTGAACCGCGGATCGTGGAACCTTGATGACAGCGGAGCCCCCGGAGAGCACCGCAGGAACGCCCCGTCGCCAGCAGAAGGCTCCAGGATGTGGACTGGCCGCCCCCCCCCGAGGAGCTTTTCGAGCCGCCCGTAACACGCGTCTACTAGAGCGGGGGGCGTGTAGAAGCCGCCGCGAAGCTTCTCGGCGGACACCTCGTCAATGAACTTCATTTGGGCGCACTCCGTTGCTGGCCACCTGCGGGCACACGCAGACCCCGCCAGTGGCACAGGCACGCGTTTAAGCCTGATTGTAACGGTCGCAGTGCCCGCGGCAATGGGCCGTCGCCCCCGCGGCACCGCGCCCACCGGCTGGTCCGGGAGAATTGCACCCGGGGCCGCGTCCGGTAAGTATACATCGGATCAGTATAGCCAGTCAAGGGGGCGACGGCGACTGCAGGACCAAATTCACTTCGGGAAGCGTGCCCGCGCGTCCGCCCCCAAGGCCCCCAGTTTCGCCGCGGCTCTTTGCGGCGTTACGTTAACCGATCTTCCCTTCTCTCGACGCTACGCCCGGTCGCCGATAAAATAGGGGGATTCTACGGTCAGCCCCTGGAGCACTCATGAGTTCCCAACGGCGTCGTGTGGTCATCACGGGCATGGGCGTTATCAGCCCGCTGGGCAATACCCAAGAGGCCTTCTGGGAGTGCCTTGCGGTCGGCCGTAGCGGGGTCGGCCCGCTCAGGGGCCTCCAGCCGGGGACGGTGCCGGTGCGCGTGGCCGCCGAGGCCGGCCAGTTCCACGGCGAAATCGAGGACTTCGGCCCCTTGGAGAAGGAGCAAAAGAAAGCGATTCGCAAGGGGTTGAGGTTGATGTGCCGCGAGTGCCAGATGGGGGTTGCCGTGGCCCAACTGGCACTGAGCGACGCGCGGATCGCGTTGGGGCAGCTCGACCCCGACCGGACCGGCGTCAGCTACGGCACCGACTACATGCTCAGCGTCCCCGAGGAGTTCACCGAGGGGATCGTCGAGTGTCTGGATGCGGAAGGGCGGTTCCATTTCCCGCGCTGGGGCGGGCAGGGGATGCCCAAGATGTCGCCCCTCTGGCTGCTGAAGTACCTGCCCAACATGCCGGCCAGCCACGTGGCGATCTACAACGATTTTCGCGGGCCCAACAATTCGATCACGCTGCGGGAGGCGGGGGCCAACCTGGCTGTCGGCGAGGCATTCCGGATCATCCGCCGCGGCCACGCCGACGCCATGCTCTGCGGCGCCGCCGGCACCCGAATCCACTCGGTGAAGATTATCCACGCGGTTCAGCAGGAGGAGGTCGCCCCGGGCGACGGCGATCCGGCGAGCATCAGCCGCCCCTTTGATCGCCAACGAACCGGGATGGTGCTGGGCGAAGGGGCCGGGGCGGTGATGCTCGAAGAGCTCGGGCACGCCCAGGCCCGCCACGCGCCCATCTACGGCGAACTCCTGGCCGCCGCCAACCGCGCATCGGCCGGCCCGCGGCTGTCGGCCCGCCGCGACCAGGCCGTGGCGGGCGTGCTGCGGGCCCTCTTGGCAGAGGCGGGTGCCCGTCCGGAACAGATCGGACACCTGCACGCCCACGGACTGAGCACCAGCCGCTGCGACATCGACGAGGCCCGGGCGATCCACGACGTGTTCGGAGGCCGGTCGCTTGGGTTGCCCGTGACTGCCGCCAAGAGCTATTTCGGCAATCTTGGGGCCGGCGGCGGGATGGTCGAGCTGGTCGCCAGCCTCCTGGCGGTTGGCCACGGCCGGCTGTTCCGCATCCTCAACTACCACACCCCCGACCCCCAGTGCCCGGTCGCCGCCGTAACGGACGACTGCACCCCCCCGGGCGACCTGTTCATCAACCTGAGTATCACGCCTCAGGGTCAGGCCAGCGGTGTGCCGGTTGGGCGGCTCGCCTGAGCCAGGCAGCGGGGGGAATCGTGGGCGGAGGGGCTCCGTGTGAGACCCCACCCGGAATTGTCGGGCATAGGCTGCCCGACGGGGCTTGACACTATAAACTGCGGCCGATATGCTTACGACAGGACCGAGATCGCTAAGTCATGGTCTCGCAACATTTTGGAGTGTCTCGACGGCAACGGCTGCGTCGGGAAGGCGAGATGTTGTTGACTTATATCGGGGAAGACAGACTTCGATGGATCCCAGCGAACTGCTCCGGATCGTAGACACGATCCACCGCGACAAGAACATCGACAAGGAGATCGTCTTCGAGGGCATCGAGGCGGCCTTGATCTCCGCTGCCAAGAAGCACTACGGCGAAGACGAGGATGTCGTGGTGACGATCGACCGCGCCGACGGCCACATTTCCGGCACGCACAACGGTGTCCCCCTGGCCCCCGAACAAATGTCCGAGCGGATCGGCGCCCAGACGGCCAAACAGGTCATGATCCAGAAGATCCGCGAGGCCGAGCGCGACCACCTGTTCGCCGAATACGAGGACCTCAAGGGCCAGTTGGTCACCGGCACGATCCAGCGCTACGAAGGGGGCGCGGCCACCGTGGCCCTGACCAACGTCGAGGCCATCCTGCCCCGCGGAGAGCAGATCCCCGGCGAGACGCACCACGCCAACGAGCGCGTGCGGGCGACGGTCTACGAAGTCCGCAAGGCGGGCAGCCGCGTGAAGGTCATCCTCAGCCGCACCAAGCCGCAACTGGTCCAGCGGCTCTTCGAGCAGGAAATCCCGGAGATCGCCGAGGGTGTGATCGAGATGCGCTCCATCGCCCGCGAGCCCGGCTACCGCACCAAGGTGGCCGTCAGCAGCACGGACCAGCGGGTCGACTGCGTGGGGGCCTGCGTGGGCGTCCGCGGCAACCGCATCAAGAACATCGTGGACGAGCTGGCCGGCGAGCGGATCGACATCGTCCGCTGGAGCGACGACATGCAGGTGCTGATCCCCAACGCCCTGCAGCCCGCCGAAGTGGACGAAGTCATTCTCTGCCAGATGCTCGGCCGCGCGATCGTGCTGGTGCGCGAGGACCAGCTCTCGCTGGCCATCGGCCGCCGCGGCCAGAACGTCCGCCTGGCCAGCAAGCTCTGCGGCTGGGACATCGAGATCATGACCCGCGAGGAGCTCGACGATCAGATCGAGCGCGCGGTCGTCGGATTCTCCTCGCTGGCGGGCGTCGAGCCGGAGCTGGCCGAAAAACTGGTCGGCGAGGGATTTCTGTCCTATGATGACCTTTCGGTGATCGAGCCGGACGCCCTGATGGAAATGGGCAGCCTGACGGCCGAGCAGGCCGACGCCATCGTCGCCCAGGCAGAGGTCAAGGCTGCCGAGGCGGAGAAGGCCGCGCAGGAACAGCGGCGCTTGCAGCGCGAGCAGGAGCGGTTGGAAACGGCCGAAGCCGAGTCGCCGGAGCAGGGACCGCCCGGGCAGGGTCTGGAGGAGCACGCACCGGAGGATCGCGGGTTGGAGGGGCACGTACTGGAGGAACACGGGCCGGAGGGGGGGGTACGGGAGGAGCGGGGGTTGGAGGAGCACGGGTTGGAGGGGGAGGCGCTGGAGGAGCATGGGCCGGAGGACGACCAAGCGCAGGCGGGCGCCCGGGACGAGCCGCCCGCCGCCGAGGCCGCCCTCGAACTCACGGAACCCGGTGCGGCTGTGGCCCCGCAGCCGCCCGGCGAAATCGAGGCCGAGCCCGGCAGCACCCCACACCCCGACGCCCCATAAAGCCGCGACCGCCGGTCGCGCCGTAGGTCCGCGACCGTTGGTGGCGCGGGAGGCGGTCGCGACCCACGGTCGCGGCGTTATGAGTGGAATATGTCGTCCAAGCGAGGTCCGTTTTGGCCATTCGTATCTATACGCTCGCCAAAGAGCTGAGGATCGACAACAAGAAGCTGGTCGATATCTGCACGAAAGCGGGTATCACGGGGAAGGGGTCTGCGCTGGCCAGCTTGACGGACGAGGAAGAGGCGCGCGTGAGGACGCACATCAGCGGTCTGAAGGGGCCGCGGGAGACGGCGGCCGGCGGCCGCTTCGATGCGGGAGGTGCGGGCCCGCGGAGCATCCGCCGCGAGGACTACATCGCGCCGGGGGGCATGGTGGGGGGCAAGGTCCCGGTCCTGCCCAGCCGGCCGCCGGAGCGCCCGCCGCTGGCGCGGAAGAAGCCGGAGGAGGCCCCGGCAGCGGCGGTTCCCGTGATCACGGCCCCGCCGGCCCCGGTAGAGATCGCGCCCCCGGCCGAGGTCGCGGCCGCGCCGGTCGAGGCGGCAGCAGCCGAGGTGGCGGTGACGCCCGTGGCAACTGCGGCTCCGGTGGCAACTGCGGCCCCCGTGGTCACTGCGGCGCCCGTGGCCACTGCGGCCCCCGCGGCACCGCCAGCGCCCATGCCGCCTGCAGGTCCCGCGGCGCCGCCGGCAGCCCTGCCCCCGTTGTTCCGCCCCCGCGAGGGCAAGGTCGAGCCGGAGAAAGAAAAGACTCGCACGGAGAAGAAACCGGCGGAGAAAAAGCCCCGCCTGGGGATCCACTTGGCGCCCATGCCGGTGTCCGCGAAGCCGGCGGGCAGACCGAAGGCGAAAGAGCCGACTCCGCAGAAGCCCGATATCAAGCTGCCGTTGGATGCGATCCGGGCCGGCAAGGCCGGGGCCAAGCCGTTGCTGGAGCGTGTTCGCAGGCACGAGGAGAAGAAGCGGGAGGACTTGGCCGCCAAGAAGGGCGGGCGGAAGGCCACCCCGGCCGGCCAGCCCGAGGCCCCGGTGCCGGCGGAGCCGGGTGCGGGCCGCGAGCGTCCCCGCCGCGGCCGGGCCCCCGCAGCCG
>Ga0187848_10002245_pt1 | contig 15498 bp, 14 predicted proteins | sample June2016WEW_4_40_FD_132424 | JGI IMG/M metagenome (GOLD analysis project Ga0187848, IMG submission 132424) | Peatland microbial communities from SPRUCE experiment site at the Marcell Experimental Forest, Minnesota, USA - June2016WEW_4_40 | ecosystem: Environmental > Terrestrial > Soil >... | reverse complement strand
TAGACGTTAAGGTGAAATTTGAATGGCAAGCAATGTTCTCGTGAGAGACATAATGTCTAAAGATGTTAAAACTGTGCGCAATGATACGTCAGTTAAAGAGGTTATTGCTTTGATGAATAAGTTTGACAAAGATGCAGTGCTTGTTGAGCAAAGCGGGAAACCGACAGGAATCATTACAGTCAAAGATGTGTTGGTGAGAGCTGTTGAGCATGGTGTACCCTTGAGTACGATTATTGCAAGAATGGTTTACACAAACCCGCTGGTTACAATTGAGGAGACGGCTACTGTTGAAGAAGCAGCGCATCTGATGAAAGAATGGCTAATCAAGCACTTACCAATCGTTGACAAAAACGGCTGCCTCATAGGCATGCTCAACGACAGGGACGTAATCTACGCAGTTCCATCTTTAATGTCAACGATGGAAGAGTTCTGCAGAACAAAATAATACCCAGACCCTATAACTCTTTTTTACCCACAACTTTTTGAAAAACAAACAATTACTATATTGCCTTAAAATTAAGGGTTATGCTCTTTTCCGAGCACTGTAAGTTTTTGTTTTCGTAAGTTCCTGTACCCCGTGCTACTTCTCCGATGTTTAACAGGGGATGGCATCGAGCTTTGTTTTAATCCTGAGCTTGCACACAACATAAGAAACAGTAAACGTAGAAACAAATGTAATTATAATCCCCACTCCGACGTAACCCCAGTATTGACCGCTTACCACATTTATTGCGCCCCAGAAAGGCCCTCCCAAGTTTAGTTGAGATCCTACCAAACCGATGGTTTCGATAGACGCCGCTAATAACGCCACCAAAACAGACACTGATGTCATAGTAATATTATACCACAGTTTTTTCAGAGTGCCCCTAAACGCCCAACCATATGCGAAGTTCATGAAAAAGCCATCCGTACTATCAGTAAGGACCATCCCAGTTGCAAAAAGAAACGGAAAAATAAACAAAGTGTAGAACGGAATGTTTAGAACCAAACTTCCTACAGTTACGGAGATTGCAAGAAGAGCCACTTGCGTAGCAGTGTCAAAGCTTAACCCGAACAAAAACCCGATCGGTAACATATAATATTGTTGGTCGACAATTTTGAGTAACTTTGCGATGTATTTGTTCATGAATCCTTTGGTTGTAAGTAAATTGTCTACTTCGACATCTGAACACTGTTTGTTCTCAATTCTTTTGAATACGCCCAAAAGATGGAAAACAATTTGAACATTCAAAATGGCAATTAAAAAAAGAAAAACTGCGCTAACTAATGAACCTATAATTGAAAGTGTAGGAACGAAACAAGTTAGGTACTTTGCTGCCAATATCAGCCCGAAAGCAAAAATAAAGACAGCTCCAGAATGTCCTATGCTAAAGAAGGTGCCAGTGAAGGTTGAGGGCTTTTTTTCCTGCATTAATTTTCGGGTCGTGTTGTCGATTGCGGCTAAATGGTCAGCATCTAGGCCGTGTGTTAATCCAAGGATCCATGCTAGAGTGCCTATCGCCACAAAGGTGGCGAGTTCTACTGCGCTGCCTGTTTTCACGTTAAATTTTAGGTTGCCAGTTGAGGTTGTAAGATTATATAACCATAGAAAAAGTGCTGCAGTTATAATTAATTCTATAGCGTAGAAGATTATGATAGATTTTCTTGATCTCAAGATTTTGAACATGTCCCTTTGCCACCCTAGTTGTCCTTCCCCTGTTGGATGATTCATCCAACATACCAACATAGTGCATATTTACTTTTGCTTAACTAAAGTTAAGTCCAGGTTGAATTAACTTTGATCAAAAATCCCAAACTACCCTTCTGCTGGAAAAGGGCGAATTCACCAAATTCCAAATCCTCCTTGAAATCATGCACAACCAACCCCACATAAAACAAAAAGACATCGCCGACACAATGGGAATCACCATACAAGCCATCTCAAAATACTTCAAAAAACTCACAGAAGAAGGACTCCTTGAAGCAGGCTCAGGACGCGCAGACTACCGCTTAACCCAAAAAGGCATAGGTAAACTTCATGAGGACCTAAAGAGCCTGGAACGCTACGTTACCTCCATCAGAAGCGAGATGAAGATTGAACGCGCTCTGCCAGCTATAGCTACTCAACCCGTTAAAGCAGGGCAAACCGTTGGCTTGATTGTCAAAGAAGGCATCACGTGCACTTTTGACTCAAACAGTCCAGTTACAGAAGCAAAAGAGATAGCCATGACAGACGCTGCAGTGGGAGAAGATTTGGGGGCTAAGGAACTTGCAAGACAAAATGAAACTTAAACAAGGCAAAATCCTAATCGTTAAGTTGCCTAGCATAAGACAAGGCGGCTCAAGGGCAGTAGACATCGCAGAAGTCCAAACACTTTATGAGGAGTTCAAGCTGGACAGGATAGCAGTCATGGGTGCAGTTGGCAGAGCGATTCTGAACAAGCTGAAGCTAAAGGCAGACATCGAATTCGGCATCAGCCGTGCCGTCGCCATAGCAGCTTCGAGGGGGCTAAACTTGTTTGTGCTTATTGTAGGCAGAATGACCAACCGCATGACTCAGGAAATAGAAAATGTGAACATGAAAAGCGCAGCCAACATAAGCTACGAGGTAAGAGACACAAAAACCCCCTAATTCAACTCCTCTCGCGAAGTGACGCGAACGTTATTTTTTCCATTGCGTTGGCTTGTCCCTTTATTATGTGTTAAAGTATGTGGGTGAAACTGCTTTGTCTGCTCTATTGAGTTTTTTTGCTATTCTTTCTTCCTTTTATTGGTTAGTGTGAACGCTTTAAATCTCATAGTCATGATGCCATTTTCTTGAGTGACCTCAACCCCCACAAGAACACGAGGATTGCAAGTACGCTGATGACGACGAACCCCTCTACAATTCCGATGTTTTGAAAGTTCCCGGCGAACAATGCGCGAGCAGCATTAACTGTGTATGAGAATGGGTTAATCTTCGCTAGGTCCTGAAGCCAGATAGGTGCAAGCGCGAGGGGAAGGATGATACCTGATAGCAGAGAAAGAGGCAGTGTTATTGTGTTTAACGTGGGAGCGAGGGGATCTTCAATTTTGTAGATAAGGGCGAAACCGTATGAAATAGATGCCATAGTAATTCCGATTAAAGCGTATAGCAATAGAGAGAGCAAAAATCCGTCTATATTTACATTCAGTCCAAATGGAAGAGCGACTAATGTAATTAAAACGCATTGAAGAAGAAGGATGATTGCATCTCTTAAAACCCTGCCTAAGAGGATTGCTGGGCGTTTCACTGGAGTTACTAAAAATCGTTCTATAACTCCGGTTCTAATATCATCAATAAGTGAGAATCCAACGAACGCTGTGCCGAAGAGCGCTTGCAGAACCAAAAGTCCGGGAATGAAAATATCTACTGTTTTTCCAGCGGGTAGCCCGGGAACACCGCCGAGAGCGTTTAGGAGCGGCATAAACAGAAGCAAGTACATGAGGGGTTGGAACATGCTTACGAAAACAAAAACGGGGCTTCTGAGCGTGTGTTGCATGTTGCGGATAAACATCAGCTTGGTGTCGTGTAGCATTTTCATTTTCATTTTCTTTCATCCTCCCTTAGTGAACGGCCTGTGTACTTTAGGAAGACATCATCTAGACTTGGCCTGGACAGCGTAACGGTTTGTGCCTCCAAGTTTTTGGCGTCGAGTGAGCGCAGAAGGTCAGGCATCATTCTCTCTCCATCTTTAATGTTTAGATAGACTGAATTGTTGTTAGTCTGAATTCTCTCTACCTGAATCTTCTCGGTTAACAAAGTTTGAGCATTGCAAGCGGTTTCCTCTGATAGAAAACTAAAAACTATCGTATCGCCGCCAACGTAACTTTTTAACTCTCCTGGCGTTCCAGTCACAATAATTTTTCCGTTATCTATAATTGCAATTGTATCGCAGAGCTTGTCAGCTTCATCCATGTATTGAGTGGTTAAAAAGATGGTAACGCCCTCAGCTTTCAGTTTTTTTATTTCTCCCCACAGATATGCTCGACTTTGCGGATCAAGGCCTGATGTCGGCTCATCGAGAAGAAGTAGTTGTGGACGGTGAATCATCCCAAGCGCAATATCTAAACGGCGCTTTTGACCACCAGAATAGGATGAGGCCGCTCTCTCTATAAATGAACTCATTTGGAAACGCTCCACGAATTCGGCCGCATATTTCTTTGCAGTCAAAATATCCAAGCCATATAGTTGAGCTTGGAGGACTAGGTTCTCAACACCTGTAGAAGTCAGATCTGCTCCGCCTACTTGGCTCACGCATCCAACGTTCTGTCTAATCTGTTCCTGCTGTTTTGCTAAGTCATATCCAAGAACCTTGGCTTCCCCACCAGTCGGACACAGTAATGTAGAAAGCATTTTCTGTGTGGTAGATTTGCCAGCACCGTTTGGACCGAGAAAACCGAAGATTTCTCCTTTTCTAACAGTGAGATTTATACCCTTAACTGCTTCTACCTCTTTTTTCCCACCCTTCTCTTTAGAAATGAAAGTCTTTCGAAGCCCTTTTGTCTCAATTACCAAATCTCCAATCATGTTGAGTCACCTATGAATAATGTATCTGATTTCATGACCATGAAAAATGATAAACTCATCTTTTCGATGTCGCCTACTCGATATCGAATTATGAATTTTATTCCCAAAAACCCAAACCTTCCTGACCCCTTACAAAAGAGACATATATAAGAATTCTTGTACATTGCGTGCCGCGCTTGGTACTTTTTGATTAAAGAGGCGAAGGCATCTTACACATCTTGATTTTCCAGACGGCAAAGCTTGTGGAAGCCTTGGTTATGTTAATTTCGGTATTCTATCCAGCAATAATTATGTAGATTCCAATTGCAGCAATGACAAAGCCCACAATAGAATCGTTGTACTTCTCTGGAAAATGCTCAAACGTTTTGGCAAGTCCCTTATTACCAACTTGAACTAGAATCATTTGAGACAGAATTGAAGTTACAACAAAGATGATGAGAAGATAGAATGCAAACAGCACACCATTTGGTATGGACGCGAGGAAGATAGGCGTGATGCTTAGATCGGGAGAAAGTGCCGCTCCAAGGACAGCAAAGTAATCAATTCCATTGAGGCTTGATATATTCTTTGTTTTCTTCTCTAGTAATTTCTCTCCTGGGGTAACCTCTTCTTTCTTTTTAGACACAAGAGCCCTGATGCCAATGAAAAGCCCAACTGCAAGCATTACGAATCCAACAGCGTATGAAATGTAGGAAGAAATCAACCTTGAGAACGCGATTCCTGCTACTGCGATTCCAAATCCCAACACCGCCGAAAGAGCAGCATGACCCGTCGCTGTTACAAGGGATATGCCAAACAATTTTTTTCTGTTCCAACCCGATTTCCGACTGAGAACGCAGAGGGTAACCCAGTGGTCTGGAGCTGACATATGCAAAACTCCAACAAGCGCAGCACCAACCAACAAAGGCAAAACATCAGTCATGCGAAACGTATCAACCTGTGCAGTTCACAGATTAGGTTTACGCTTGTTCTAAAAGTTTTGCATCAATTGTTAAATTCGACAAGCCTGGCAATTGTGTTTATGAAATCCGAAAAGGTGACCGGGGTATAAATTAAATTGGCTCAAGATAGTAACTCCACTGACCTATATCATGGTTTTCTCTTGTAACCTAAGCACGTTAGAAGAATCATGCGTGTTCTATAAATGTCTCCTTTGCCGCTTCTTTTTTCATGTACTCCTTGAGTTTTTCTGGAGGTATACAATTCTTGAGTTTCGGACAATATTTGTTCGTATGAAAAGCTAAAAGCTCAGAAAGTGGTGCAACGATTTCCCTGTTCAAAGAGTACAGCTTTTCTTTTCCGGAACCCTCTGAGCACAATAGAGCGCTATGTTCTAGTCGTTTAAGGTTATAAGCGACTGTGGTTTCGTCTTGTTCCAGAGCTTCTGAAATTCCTGAAATGTTTTTTGGGCCTTCGCTTAGAACATCAATTATGGCCAGACGCGTTCTATTTGACAGGGCAGAGAAAAACATGTAATATGCTTCGTTGGAGAAATTTTCCATTTAATTCACCATAGGGGAAATTATTGCTAACAAAATAAGCTTGTGCCGTAGTACTTTAATTTTGCTTAATGTTAACGGTTGTGTCCTTAAAGTTGAAAAATTGCTTATGGGCTAAACGAATCGAGAATACAGTGAATATGTCAGCATGATTCACTTTAAAGATTGTGACTTTGAGAGTGCAACCGCTACCACAGTAGATGAAGTTAAAGAGGCTATCTATGCAGGCTTTGAATTTGCAAATGAAAATAAAGGACGCTTTTTTAAGTTGCTTTTTTGATTTGGGGTTTGAGGTGTTTGCAGGTTGCGTGTTTTCGCGTTTTTCTGCGTTTATCTGCGTTTGTTTGCGTTTCTAAAGGCTTAATTATAGGTGTTAGAAGCAAGAATCTGTATGCCGTTAACTGGAAAGGTTCGCTTTACAGCAACGCTTTGCAAAGAAGCAGGGAGGAAAAATGATTTCTAAGACTTTTTTAAATTTGCGTTTGGAATTTAAACTTATTTCACACGGTATTACGCATGCGTGCGAAAAGATGATAAAGTTGCATGGTGGGTATCCAAAGAAAAAGTAAAGTTAAAAGATTCAATAGTTGGTACTATCGTTGAGAGGGAACATAATAATGAAATCACCGATTGTTATAGCATTAGTTGCTATACTGTTTAGCACATTATCTTAACGGTAATGTTCTAAAGTCCAAATGATACTGCGGCATAAACGTGTTGACAGCACAATGAAGTACATTCAGATGCTTAATTTAGAGGACGACGAGTTTGAAGTGACCAGTGCAACAACAGTCGACGAAATTAAGAAGCTAGGTATGGTAGGCTGAATCAAGTACGAAGAAGCGACCGTCAGCGGAGTGCAATTGCATTTATATAAAAAGCAAAAGAGGTTCTCAAATGTTTAAGGCTTGCACATCTTCAACCCATGCGTATAAACATAGAAGTAATGGTATAAGCTTTTATACGCATGTTGAGGTGAGACTTAACAGTCAAATGGTCAGAGCTATATGAACAAACTTGGCGGCTTCATCTGGTTAATGCGACCAGTCAACTGTGTCATGATGGGTTTTGCCGTGCTTGTAGGTGCAATTCTTGCCAGTTCCCAATTTGCAGCTCTTAACTGTCTCAGTATCTTATTCGGTTTTTTGACGGGCTTCACTTTTTGCGCTGCAGCCATGGTTATCAATGATTATTATGACCGGGCCATTGACGCCATCAATGAGCCATCCCGTCCCATTCCAAGCGGCTTGGTGAAAACCCGTGAAGCTTTGGCTTTAGTTGTTGTGCTTTCAGCTGTAGGTTTCTTTTTCGCTTTTAAGGTAAGTGTCCTATGTTTTGCTGTGGCGGCGGCCTCTCTGGCTATAACTGCAACGTACCTTACAGTAGGCAAGCGAAGTGGATTACCGGGAAACTTTTTGGTCAGCGCCTGCGTTGCCATTCCCTTTCTTTACGGTAGCATAGTTGCTTTTGGTTTTGTTAAGTTGAACGTGGTATTGTTTGCATCCATGGCTTTTCTATCAAACACAGGCAGAGAAATTACCAAGGGAATTGTTGACGTGAAAGGCGACAGTGCAAAAGGCGTAAAAACTTTAACGGTGCGCTATGGCGAAAAGAAAGCCGCCATTGCAGCCACAGTTTTTTACATCACTGCAGTAGCTCTGACGCCTGTTACTTGGCTTCTAGGTTTGGTATCAATCTGGTTTGTGCCGTTTGTTCTGGTTACTGACTGCGGGCTTGTAGCCTCTTCAGCGCTTTTGCTTAAGGATTATTCGCGCGATAATTCTAGGCGAATAAAAAACATGGTTCTTTTATGGTTCATTTTTGGGTTGATAGCTTACATTTTTGGCACTTTCAAGTGAAAAATGTGCCTTTATTTTGTACATATATACGTGCATGTTAGCAACAATTAAATCCTTATTGTGTTGCATCATCATTCAAGGATGTTAACATGTCTGAAAATTTCGCTAAAAAATGGGAAAATAAAAGAGAAGACGAATCACTTGGTACCGCAATACGCAACACAATTACGCCGGTGCCACCTCTAAAGACAGCCTTAGACTTAGCCGTCAGAAAACTTGACTTGCAAATCAACAAGCTAGACCAGGCCAATGAACGCTTTACTCAGAAAGACAAGACTCTATTCGCTAAATTAGTAAACGCTTACACTCAACATGATACGGCGCACGCTAACATTTACGCTAATGAACTAGCTGAAATCCGTAAAATGTCAAAACTTGTCATGAACGCAAGACTTGCACTAGACCAAGTATCTCTACGAATAAAGACAGTAACCGAGCTGGGAGACGTCATTTCCGCACTGGGGCCATGCATCGGAGTACTACGCAGCGTCAGCGGTGGATTATGCGGTGTTCTGCCTGAAGCAGAAAACGAACTGGGCGATATCGGCAACATGCTAAGTGGGTTAATGTTTGAAGCCGGAACAAGCAGTGGCATGTCACTAAATTTCAACTCCGTAAACGAAGACGCAGCAAAAATCCTTGATGAAGCAGCAATTGTTGCAGAACAAAGAGTAAGCTCGAATTTCCCTGATTTGCCTCCTGGAATGCCAGCTGGTACAGCAAACAACAAATCAAGAACTTAAAGCAAAGTATCTTCTTCTCTTAGCCTCTTCTTTTTTTCTTATTTCTAACTTTAAGTTAAGCATCATGCATTAAGGCAGTTACTACATACATTGGAACCAAACAATTGGGCAATTAACAATACCTTTTTCACCGGCACAGGTTTTCACTAGATACATTTGAGCATAGACCTTAAAGTACCGTATAAAGATAGAAGCTTAGACTGTCGTTATAATCTTAGATTCTTTGTTACTTGCAGTATTTAGAATGCAATTTTCGCCGCCTTTTTTCTTCTCTTCATTGCTAATTATCTTAAGTTTTATGTTATCGAGAAACTAGACAATTAAGCCAACACAGACAGCTCAACTAACAGCCCCAGAACTCTTTAAAACATTACCCATCTTATACACTAAATCATAATTTGCGTTTTAAAATATGATTTTGAAGACCTCAAAAATTATTAGAACAGAATGTTCTAACAATTGGACTTATATGTTCCATGCAATGTTGTATGTTCACTGAGGGTTCCGCTGGGTGAATGGGAAGGAAGAAACAGAGCTTGAGTACGCACTACGAGGTAAAGCGTGGAAGGTTTACTGGTTTCTTCTCAAAAACGGCAATCCAGTCGGAGTCCGCGAAGTTCAACGTGCCCTGAATTTTAGCAGTCCCAGCATCGCTTTTCATCATCTTGAGCAGTTATGCGAGTTAGGCTTGGTTCAAAAACAGGAAATCGGCGGTCACTACTCACTGGTTAGTGAAGTAAAAATTGGTGTGCTTCGCCATTTCGTTAAGCTGGGTAAGCTGCTTTTTCCAAGATATTTCTTCTACGCATTGTTCTCAACCGTGTTTTATGTCGCGTATTTGGCGGTTTTGTTTAGCGGTTTTACCCGTGATAACCTGTTCATTCTCTCGTTTGGAGCAATTGTTTGCACAATATTCTGGTACGAGGCTTACCGAGTATGGGGAATGAGGCCATTCTAACTATTAGAACAAGCTGTTCGCAGGCTTAGCATAAAATAAAAAAACTAACTTACCTTTAGCATGGAGAAAAAAGTATGGTACAGAAAGAAGTTAGAAAAAAAACGAAAATTTACGGAGCCGTCGCAATTCTCTTAGCAATAGTTTTAGTTAGCATGATTTACGCTTTCGGCGCAGCTCCGACGATATTTCCGCCAAGTAAAACGCCCCTTGTGTCGGGGATGACAACTTTCACTTCCCTGCAGGAACTCAAAAACTACATAAATAATACGTCGCGGCAAAGCACCTCGTTTGCTGGAGGACCATTGGATTCTCAGTTTTTCGGTGAGCAAGCTCCTGTTCCGGCTCCAGCTGTGCCTTCCGCTATAGGAGGCAGTTCAGCGAACGTGCCCTCTGTTTTGGGGGCTCAATCAAGTGAAAGTTATTCCACAACTAATGTTCAGGTCGCTGGAGTTGATGAAGCAGACACCGTGAAAACAGACGGCCAATACATATACACTGTATCGACAAGCCAAAACCCAGGATATTATTTCGGTGGCTATCCTCCTCAAGCAAGTAATGGCGTTGCAGTTTACATCATAAACGCTGACCAGCAAAACCCACAGGTAATTTCAAAGATACTTCTTGGCAACGATACCGAACCGGCAGGATTGTTCCTGAGCCCAGATGGCAATAAACTTGTAGTCATAGCAAGTAAATATCAAACTTACACTTACGGCAATGGAGGTATCCTCCCGCCCAGTTCAGGAGGTGTTGCAATGCCGATGATTTTAGCTTACCAAGCCAATGTTTATACTTACATTAATGTCTATGACGTATCAAACAAAGCTGATCCTATTCTCACCAGAAACTTTACTGTCAGCGGAAGCTACTTTGACTCCAGAATGATAGGTGACTACGTTTACGCTGTCGTCAGCCAACCTGCAATGGATTATAACAACACTGTTACTCTTCCAGCAATCTACAACGGCAGCAATGGATACGACGTTGCGCCCACATCTATTTATTACGCTGATATGGTTGCACCCAGCTACTACACCTTCACTAGCTTCTTCGGCATCAACATCTCAAATGACACACAGCAACCTACGAACATGACTGTTATGATGGGGGGAGCCAGCGCGATGTACGTTTCCCAAAACAACATGTACATAACCTACCCCGCATGGACCAACTCGGGAGAATTTACCTCAATTTACAGAGTTAGCATAAACGGAACACAATTAAGTTTTGAAGCACAGGGCAGCGTGCCAGGCTACACAATAAACCAGTATTCGATGGATGAATACAACGGCTATTTCAGAATAGCAACCAATTGGCAAAATACGACTCAGATTAACAATGTTTACGTTTTAAATTCGAATCTAACCATCGTAGGCAAACTTGAAGGTCTTGCACAAAACGAAGACCTCTATGCAGTTCGATTCATGGGCGATAGAGCTTACCTTGTAACGTTCCATCAGACTGACCCATTCTTCGTAATTGACCTAAGTAACCCAGATGCACCCAAAGTTGCTGGCGAGCTAAAAATCTCAGGCTACTCAAGCTACCTGCAACCATATGACGCAAACCACGTTATCGGTATAGGGGAAGAGACCACTATCATTTCAGGAGTGGAAAGCAATACACTCAAACTCTCGCTTTTCGACGTTACAGACATCAATAACCCAACGGAAATAGCAACTTACAATGTTGAAGGCAACTATTCTACTTCCACCGCACTTAATGACCCGAAAGCTCTCCTCTTTGACCTGCAAAAGCAGCTGCTAGTTATCCCTGTTTCAATAAACAACTATTACTATAACACTGTCGTGGGTAACAATACTGGCAGCTCTCAGATAAGTCCGCCCTCAGCACCGTTAGCTAAGCCAGGAGTCATAGTCAGCAGCAGCAACACAGAGAATTGGCAAGGAGCATATGTTTTCAACTTAACTTTAAACAGCGGCTTTATGCTGAAGGGCACTGTTACCAACTTAAACTCGACGCAACTTGACAGCCAAGGATTCATGACTGACAGCTCTGCTTACTATAGTAGCCAAAACGACTGGATAACAAGGTCACTATACATCGGCAACACGCTCTACACGATATCAAACTCAGAAGTACAACTAACCAGCCTAACAAACATGACGCAAATAGGCGAAATCGACCTAACCTAAACTTTTTTCTTTTTTTCTAAAAAAATGTATCTTATTTATGCAGTTTACAGTCGATACTACCTTTTAACTAAAGATTTTCTATACAGTACTGGATTTAGCATAAACTTCAACCTCAACCTTTTGAGCGGTCTTCCCTAAAAAGTCAGACAACGAACCTTTCCACTTGGGGTTAGCCTTTGCGGTGAAGCCTACAGTTTGGGCTATCCCTCTCCACAGTAACGCTTTGTCGTAGTCTTTGGCGTCTTGGGGCATGAATTCAAAAATTGATCGGCTGGCAACGATTACAAGTTTCTTTTTCATTCGAGAGATGGCAACGTTTATGCGGTTTAGGTTTAGTAAGAAGTCACTTTCTGAGCGCACGTAGTCAGGGTCGCTGACAGTTGAGGATATGATTATGAAGTCGCCTTCGCCGCCTTGATACCGCTCAACCGTATCAACCCTTACATTTTCGTAACCGTCAACCAACAAATTCTTGACCACGCCTCGCTGAGCGTTATGCGGAGTAACTACACCCACACCTTCCGACTTTACACCACTACGGATTAGAGCCTCGACAATCTTTGCCTCGACTACATTTGACTGAAAACTCTCCGTCTCATCATGGACAACTAGAACAAAAATATTCTCCGGCTTCAAAACAACTTTCAACCCTTCTGTTGAAGTAGACACAGAAGACAGAGTTTGCGTCTGGTCAGAACGAAAATCAATCCCGTCTTTATGGTATACCCATTCTCTTAGAAACTGCGCAACTACTTGGTGGCACCGATGGGTTTCGCTTAAGCGTTCGGTAGGAATATCAGCCTTATGCAGAGATATAACATGGTCAATCCCCAGGTCTTCTTGACGTAGTAAACGAAGGAAATCCATAGCAGACAAGAATGAAGCCATCTCCTCAATGGTTCGCCTATCCTCTTTTTCCCAATTATGCGATTGAATTGGAGGCAACTGCCGATGGTCTCCCGCAACCAGAATCTGAGCATTCTTGTTAACAAATGAGCCTGAAAGAATCAACTCGGGAAGCCGCATCATACTCGCTTCATCAACTACTAGTAAGTCAAAGAAGCCTTCGTCCCAAGATGGCTCCTTGCCGCCAATTTTTTTCATGAGACCGTACAAACCAGGCGGCGTTACACATAAAACCAGCGGAAAAGCATCCGTTGAATCAGAAACTAATTTATCTTGACTTGATAGTGCATCTTTTAGTTCCGTAATTACCTGTTCGTCTTCGTTGTAATTGACGTATTTGACGCCGTCAACAGCTTTGTATGAAGAATTTAGAACCCGATAAATTCTAAGATTAGCTAAGTCACTGCCGCCTTCTTTGCGGTAATTCCGCCAAGACTTAGCTAGCTTGTTAACAAATTCATGAATCGCCTTATGCGTAGGCGCCACCATCAACACACGGCACCTGCCAGCTTCATTATGCGCGGCAATATGCGCAAGCACCGCTAACTGTAGAGTTTCAGTTTTACCAGTGCCGGGTGGACCTTGAAGCATAACAACCTGCTCCTTGCCAAAAACACGGGCAATAAAACGGTTCTGTTCGGGTTTAGGCGGCAAACTTGTGTGTTCAACCCAATGTAAGAAAGCCTTCGCGTGATCATTAGCTAATTCATTACGTTCTAAAGGTTTGTTTGTACCAGCCAAAAACCCTTCCAGCAAACAAAATAACTCGTTGTTGCTTGCGTAGTCAAGGCATTTAGCTGCCCGCTCCGAAATAATATCATCGGCTAATTCATCTAAAATATAGTTGCGCCCCACTTCAAAGAGCTGCATGTGTTTACTATTTCTAGCTTTGTCTTTGTCAGTAGTTGGAAGATCATGCCAAGTACTATACCGCCTACTTTTGCCGCTGGGCCAACTGACCACTTTAATGGTTAGCTCCATTTTTCGCAGATCAACTTTTTCAACGATAACACGAGCTGATTTTTCCACCTGCGAAGGTGACTTTTGCTTGGCTTCCTCAAACTGTCCCTGCTCATTTATTCTAATTTCAGTGGCAACCATCCAATCGCCAGAGCCTGAATCGTCAGACCCCTTGATTCTGCAAGCATTAACAATACACTCCGACTTTGGTAACCCAAGCCCCTCATAAATCAACTTGCCCCTAACCACAAAATCCCGATCCGCCTCCTCAGCGCTTAAACACTCAAAAATCACTGATCTGCCAGTGGCTACCCTCTGACTTGGAAGCATAATGTAATGCTGATACAATTCTTGTCGCTTGGCAAAATACTCCAAATCCAAAAATTCCCTGCAACTTCTCTCCAGCGTTGCATGTCCCAAAGTGAACTCGGGGATTTTTGGAACATCTATCGGCTTTTTGCCTAAGCGTTTATTGCGTATAGTCAGCGACCGCTCTATATGTTCAAGAGCCAAGCAAAGCCTTGCACCAAGCAGGGTTAAATCCTCGTTGCTGATTCTTCGCGTCTTATGTGGATAATCACACCACATACGTTTCTCTATCATAAATTTCTCAAGAAAGCCTTTTCCTTGGCTACTGTCAAGCCGACCTTTGGCAGCCCATAAATATTCAATTGGAATTTGGTTTCCAAAACGGGCTCGCGCAGGATAATAACCTTCTTTGCATCTTAAATCTTCAGATCCAAGTATAAATGAAATGGAACCTGATGGAGTCCGTGTGTAAGGCATTTCAAAGTTAAATAAGCCATCCCGAAAAACTGAACGCAGATCTAAAAGCGATCCATCTTTGCGTTTAACAACCCATTGATTAGTATCGAAAAAGCTACATAGCTTAAGAACAGGCAAAAGCCCCGTGCTGTGATACCCCACAGCTTTTCTTAATACAATTTCATCCTGCAAAATAGAAAACATAGGCTGGTCGATTGCTTGCCTCAGACCCAAAAGGTCTTGCACTGCACGGGCGGTCATCAAAGAAGGTTGACGCCGAACTGCATCCATAAGTTGATCCCTCTCTCGTCGGGTATAGAAGTAAAGATGAATCGGAGCCTCGTCTGGACTCCCAACCTCCAAGGCTACATCAATGATAGCCTTAGCAACGTCTGCAAAAAATGCCTCCAGCATGTTTTTTTCTTCGTTTAAGCATTCTTCTCGTTGATCAGGAAGACTATTGACAATTTTTGATATGCTTATTGATTCCCGTTTGTACCGTGTGCAACTTACTCTAGCGCTTATCATTGAAAGGACATCTAGCATGTAATCCCATTCAATGTGGAAGTACACTCGGATCATGCCATCAGGTTTAAACGAAAGTGCTGTATCTGCGCCAAGCTGGGGGCTATCTTCAGGCAAATTTCCGTAACCAGCGCCTGTGAGCCATGGCATCGCTCTAACCTTATTCACATATAGACTGGTGGGTCGTATCCCGTACAGCATGAATTGGGCTCTTTGAATTATTTTATCAAGCTTGGCACCTATTACAGGGTCAGCGGACAACAAATGGACTTTTTGTGGGTCTAAGGCTGGAATCTCCTTAAAGTTGTAGGGACGCTGATCATATGAATTAGGCACGACCTTTAGCTTAGCAAGGTCTTCCAACTGTAAAATCCCATAAAATTTTAGTGCCTTCTGTTCCCCTCGACTTAAATTAAGCAGTGCAACACTTTCTTTTTCTATCGCTCGAACAACACAGCATTCATTAAACCCGCAGTTATCACATCGCCAAGATAGTTGATACGCCACTTCCGAGAGGGGAATTTGGTGGATGCGGTAAAGTTCACCGTTTCCGCTGAGAAGTCTTTGAACATCTTGGATTAGCGGCTCAAGTCTAAAGG
>Ga0187848_10002244_pt1 | contig 15503 bp, 15 predicted proteins | sample June2016WEW_4_40_FD_132424 | JGI IMG/M metagenome (GOLD analysis project Ga0187848, IMG submission 132424) | Peatland microbial communities from SPRUCE experiment site at the Marcell Experimental Forest, Minnesota, USA - June2016WEW_4_40 | ecosystem: Environmental > Terrestrial > Soil >... | reverse complement strand
GGGAGGAAAAGAGGGGGGCATCTCATCGCGACCCCATCCATCTCACTGCGCCTGTAGCTCAGTGGACAGAGCAACGGACTTCTAATCCGTGGGTCGCAGGTTCGAATCCTGCCAGGCGCGCCAGTAAGTTCAATTGATTAGGTAGTTTCATTATAAACTATGGTTCACTTGGTCAACGATATGGTCAACACTTGCCAAAATAAGTTGACCATCTAACCACTCGGTGTATCTCTCCATGGCCCGGTGCAGATCGTCTTCAGAGGGGGCCATATAGTGAACGTCCATCCCCTGCAAGCTGTGGCCTAAGATCGTGTCCCGATAGACCTTATCCACTCCGGCGCTCAGCATATTGGTTTTGACCGTGCGCCGTATGTCGTGAAAGGTGATCCCGTTCGGATCGGTGTGGCCCTGGGGGATTCCGGCTTTAACACATGCTGACATAAAGGAGTTTTTCAGCCCGCCAGGGGTTACGATAGGCTCATGGCGATAGGTGAGCACATAATTGTGATGGATCGCCCTGGGGAGGTCCGCTAACACCCGTTTGACGTGATTGTTAATCGGTATCACCTTGGCCTTGCTTTCTTTGGTGAGGTCCGCCGGTAGCCTGATAACCCCTTTCTCCCGGTCGATATGTGACCAGCGCAGCCCTCGGAGTTCCCCGGTCCTCATGCCGGTGTTAAATCCCACAGTCAAAAATGCCTTTAGGTGATCCGGGGCCACGGCCAGCAGCTTGAGATATTCGGCAACGGTGAGGGTCCGCTTCCTGGCATTAGCCGCCTTTTTCAGTTTCCGCTTAACCACTCTGAAAGCCTTGACCGTCCTGCCATCCACCAGGTCATTATCAAAGGCTTTCGTGACCATGGTTTTGACCAGGCTGATCTCCATGTCGATGGTGGCGGCGGCTCGGCCAGCCTCTTGCCGCTTCTCCTGATAGGCTTCCAGGTCCATGGGCTTTAGGCTGCTTACGATACGGCTTCCGAATACCTGGTTAAAATTGGCGATTCCCTGTTTAATCCGGTTATAGGAAGAGAGCTTTTTGACCGGGCTCAGGTCAAGATACCACTTGGCAAGCTCGCTAAAGCCCATACGTTCCGCTGGCACCTTTTCCAGAATACCGGGGTTTTCAATCTTTTGAGCGCGGCGCTTGCCCTCGGCTGCCTTGGCTTCTTCAATTCCGGCGGGGCGGCCATCGGGGAGCCCCACAAATTCCCGGCGCTGCTTACCATTGGGGAGACGGTAGTTTACCCAGTAACGGACCTTTTGCAGCCTCTTCTCTTTCACCATGTCCGCCCCGCAATCACAATTGCGATTCTTGACGGCCTGCTTCTTATGACACCGTGGGCACTCAGCTAAAATTGCCATTAGTTCCTTTCACCTCCTTTTAAAAAAGTTTCCAGGTCGCTTTCACGGACCCGCCACAGGCGGCCTACCTTCACCCCCTTGAGCTTACCACTCCTTAACCAATTACCGACAGTCAGATGGCTTATATGCAGCCGTTTGGCCACCTGCTCAGGAGTTAAAATAGGGTCTTTCTCTGGCATAGGGTAGGCTCCTTGCTCTCGTTTGGCTTATCTTAAATCAACTTAAATTAATTGTCAATATGTTTGATTAATTATTCGTATATAAAATGGGCAGCGTGGAAAACTCCCCCGCCGTTCCTCAAGGATTCTCTTTGTCGCCCTGCCTGGGCCTATTCTATGCCCTTCCCCCTTATCGCCTCAAATTGGGGCCATTTCTGGGTCTGTACCCCGTTATTTTCCCCCTTAAATCGGTATGCCTTACCCAATTCTGACAGCTTTGCTTTTTGGGCCTCAGTTAACCTTCTTTTCATCCTGGCCCCGGCCAGGTGCGCCACGGTATGAACCGCCTCCAAGGGGAAGTGAAGCACCGCCTCACCGACAAAGTGAAAGTCGGGCCTGGCCCCCGGAATGTTCTTTATGGCCTCCCAAATCGTCTTGGCATTTTTTACCCGCGGCGTGTATAGCTGCAAAATGAGGGGTTTAAGAGAATAAAGGCCGATGAAAGCCCCGCCCCGACAGGGGATTTGCTCAATCCACAGCTTATCGGGATTGCGAACCTCCGGCCTCTCATGGTGCCAAGATTCCTCTAAGGCAATCCGGTATCGCCCGCCCGTTAAGGCTGTTAAACTTGAGTTAGGCAGAATTAACACTCAATCATCCCCAATAAAGGGATACCGTATCCGCATGTCGGTTAAATCTCCTTGCCATTGCTGGCTATCCCGGCCTTGGTCAACAGCTTGTCAACAATATCCAGGTTCGCGCATCGAAAAAATTTCATGAGTTTCCTGTTTCCTGGGGTAATACCCCCCCCAGGAAACTACAGGGCCGGGTTTCATCAAGTTTCCAAAAAGTTTCCTAAGACATTTTTATATGTAGTTAATTTTATTTGATATTTAAAATTCCAATTTCCTATAGTTTCCAAAAAGTTTCCTTTCCCTTCCATCTATTTTTAGGGGCCTGAGTTTCCTATCGAGTTTCCTATTTTTATGCACCATGGATCAAAACATATCCCGATTGTGTGAGTTTGCCGCCGGAGGTGATATGCCCGCCTTTTTCGGCTTTTGATATGATTTTGCTGACATACCCTTCGCTGAGGTCCAGAGTGTTAGCTATCCCTTTTTGGCTTTGTCCCTTATCAAGTAATTCCAGGACAGCCTTTTTATTACTAGCCCTAAGATTTGCATAGGTCCAGACATGACTATTGTTTTCATCAGTTTCAAGTGAAAATTCGGTATCAGATATTAAGTGTAAGTCCCGTTGCCTGATTCTGGCCTTTTCAAAGGTCGCCACAAATTTACAACCGTCCTCTTTGAAATATCCTTTGGGGTAGTCCAATAAAATCGAAATATCAATATTATCTTCCCGGCCAGAAGTACCCCGTTGTAATTTTTCTTTCCCTGCATGGTGCTGAAAAATTGTGCTGATTCCCGCAAACCGTAATTTCAAAAACCATTGATTGATGGGGTCCCATGCGTGTTTTAAGTTTTCGTCTATTCCAGGAGTAAGCGAGGCGATATTATCAATTACCCACAGTTTTACTTGTAAATACTTAAGCACATCGGCCATTTCTTTTTGCCATGTTTCATCGCCTAAGTTTGCGTTCCGGAGCCCAAGTAAATTGAGATGATGAGTCGAATAGACATAGAATTTTGAAGGATAAACCTCTTGTTTGAAGTAATTGGCTCGCTCTTGAAGATCAGCCATCACTAGTTCGCCGTCCAGGTAGAGGACGTTGACGGATTCACCCGCCCCCCACGGGCCAAATGCCGCCCTACGCGCCACGGCCTCAAGAATTGAAAAGCCAAACATGGTCTTGCCCACACCTCGGGGGCCGTAGATCATGTTGATAGATGATTCCAAAAGCCAAGGGTCCAGATATTTTTTCCGTTCGGGTAGGTCGAGAGCAACAAAATTTTCCAGTTCAAGAATGCCCTCTATTATGCGCGGTAAGGGATTCTCCGCTTGTATGGCCTCTCGCTCTTGCCGGTCATAATCTTGATCCGGGTCCGGTTCCGCTTGGGGCTGGATCCGCTCAATCCCCAGAGTTTCAGCCGCCGCCTTTACAGCCGCCTTAAGGTCTCCCCCATGCTCAAGGATTCGGAACACATCAAAGGCATCGTGAGAATGGCCATCATTCAAGGGGTCATTAGCATGGTGCGAGTAGCACCGTCCGGTATCCTCGAAAATATGCACCCCTGGCAGGCCGGTTGTACTATCCGGGGCCAGGTAGCGATTGCCCCGCCGTTCATATTTATTCCGTTCAAGGATAGTCCTTATATTATAGTTCCGGTTGAACGCATCAATGACCCCCTCTCCCACGTTTCCGTTCCGATTCGGGGGCAACGGGGCCGCCTGCATCTCCTTCTTCGTGAGAGGCATCTCATCCAGGCTACGCGCTATATCTAAGAGTACGCTGGCCTGTCGGTCGGTTATGGTGGGGATTTTGGCAAAGTCGCCCTGGATAACTCGATAAGCTTGTTTGTGCTTTACGCCGTGTTTTTCAGCCTGGGGGCAATGAGACGGTGCCACGACTGCGTACCCGCCCTCTGCCCGTGTTTCAATGGCCGCCTCCCTGCCTTCCTTATTGTCTGCCGGGACATAGGCCAGCTTGTCGCATCTGAGAGGCAAGCCACATCGAAAGACGATCTGATAGTTGCCGCTTCCTGTCTGCTGGATCGGGAGCAAATAAGCGAGTTCCCGCACTTCCCGGTTTTGTTTCACTTTTTCGATAAATCTCTCAAAGAACCCCGGCACATCGAAATCTTGGTCAACGAGTCCCCCGGAAATCTTGCCACCAATCATCGCCAAGCCGTGCACTCCGGGGATATTAACCCACTTCCGGAGAAGTGCCTCTGTTACTCGCTCTTTCTGGTATTTCTTCCATCTCTGATGAGGCAGGGGCGGGTCTGCCGGGGTTTTTCTGGCATCAATCGGGATGACACTCACCCCGCCCCTTAGCAGAGCAATTCCGGCGCTCACCAAATTTGGATAATTAACGGCAGGAACCTCGGTAATTTTTGGAGTAGCCCGCCAAGAAAAAATTAAAGGGGGGAAGGCTACGGGCCGGGCTTTTAATTCCTTGGGGATTGCCTGAAAGTTCATTCGCTCACCCCCAGGCCGTCAATGTATGCGTCCAGGGATTCTTTTTTGAATAGCACCCGCCCGGAAACCTTGACCGGCTTAATCGGAAAGGGCTTCGTTGCCTTTGGACCTAAGCCATTGCGGATCGTCTTTGGGCTTATTCCCAGGTAGGCCGCCGCGGCCTCAACCGGGAGTAGTCGGCGTTGGGTAGTTCGAAGCTCGGCCCGGAGTTGGCGAATTTCGGATAAGATTAATTGGAAGTCTACCATTAGCTTTTTCCCCGGCTAGGTTAGGCTAACAGGCTTTTGTGTTAATGAGTTGACGGAGCTTTGTCTCGGGAACACCAAGAACCTTAGACAAGGCGATGAATTCATCATCCGAAGGAACTTGCCGTCCGGTAATGAAACGGCTAAGCCGTGATTCCGTCCATCCTAACCGCCTTGCTACGTCCCATTGGTTGAGCCCTTTGCCATAAATCAAAGCCTTGAGCCTCATAGCGCCCTCATAATTCGATTAATAAAATTATTAACGCCACACTCCATGCAAAGGCATTAAGCGTGCCAATATCGTATCTAATTGATATGTTAGGTTAATAAAGGAAATAGAAAAATCTGTATGGGTTATTAGAACGGATTTTGCATAAATTAGAACGGATTTATAAGGAATTCAGAACGGATTAAAGGGCAGGCAGATTTTTAGGGATTGGGTTCTTTGGATCGAAGGATATGTGCCCAATAATATGAAAAACTTGGATAAAGCTTCCAGGGCTCGGTATAGTTGACCATATCATCTTTTATAGAGAAGTCGAAGCCAAAGGTTTCTTTGAAGCCGTTAGGAGATAATTTTTCTGTACTGATATGCAAAATCAGCCTAATATCATCCCTTGATAATCCAGGACACAGCTTTAACGTCAAAATTTCATAAGCTTCAGCAATTTTGGAGCAATCATTTTCTTCGGCAAAAAAGGTAGCCCTAAAGAATTCATAAGCATCTGCATTTTCACTCAATCTTTCCCGAAATAATGATTCTCCTTCAACTTCGTCACCATTTCGCTTACGAAACATATCGTCTGTAGTTCTATTGGTATAAAAGTCATAGTCTTTCAGTGATTCGAATCCTGATATAAATTCCGCAGGTATCCCAACACTTGAAGCCACAATATTTCTCAAAGCATTTTTTATATATTGAAAATCATCGGAGCTATAAATTAAACTTTCGAGTTCCCTAACATTGCCAGGAAAGTCATATGAATATAGTAGTAATTTCACTTTTGGATCAATCTTAACCTTGGTATTATGGACGAAATGATTAACCAAACAGATAATATCCTCACGCCTATTCTTCAGTGGTATGGTCTGAATAATACGATGATTTATCCTGGTAAATAAATCTTCCCTAAAATTTCTTTCACTTACTGCCTTTGTGAGGTCTTTATTGGTTGCAGAGATTATCTTAACATTTTTTACAAACCTTTGAGTATTATCCCCGACGCGCTTGAAGCTCTTATCTTCCAAGAATCTCAGAAGTTTGGCTTGATGATGAGGTAGTAGGTTTCCAATTTCATCTAAAAAAAGGATTCCGTCTTGTGCTTCTTCTACTAACCCTTTCTTGGTCCGAAGAGCGCCGGTAAAAGCTCCCTTTTCAAACCCGAAGAGCTCAGGTTCAAATAATTCCGGCGGAATTGCACCGGAATTTACAGTTACCAGTTTAAGCCCACTTTGTTTGGCAATGGCCTTGGCGATAAGTTCTTTGCCGGTTCCACTCGGACCGGATATTAAAACAGCCATATCTAAGGTTTTGATTTTTTGGGCAACTTTTTCGATTTCATTCTTAAGATATTTGATGTGCTCAGATACCCCGATCAGCTTCGAATTTGATTCTTGTTTTTTGCTATTCATAAAGCCGCCCCTCCTAACGGCTCCCCAAAGGTCCGGCCCCCCGAGACGGCGGAGATTACCGTCCTGTCCCTCCGGTGATCAGCCGGAGGTAAGGGGGAGCGCGGGTTTAATTTTTCATAAACCAATCAGGCGATTATTTCAAGGGCGAATAAATCATAATAGCTGGTGGGGTTGTGGAGGGCGGGTTACCTCCCCCCTACTGTCAGGACACGGGCAAAGGCCGGGGATAAGCTCTTAAACCACGCTTAATAAAAGGTGAATGGTAGGGGAAGGGTTCCCCGATGGCCACGGCCTGAAGCTATCTCCACCCTGAAAAAGACCGGATTTTAGGGGCAGTATCATAATTTATTTAGTGATTGTAATAGGTTGGCCTGGCCGCGAGGGTTGAGGATGGCGATAAGACCCCGGATCAGGCAAGGCTGGCTGTCCTGGCGGGGTTAGGTTGACCTGCTGCTGGCCCCCGTCAAGGGCCTGGATGATGACGGTAATTCCTTCACTTCCTTGCTCTTTTTGCTCAAGCATACCAAGGGCTCTCGCTGCAAGCTCGTGAGCACGAAGTCTGACAATTTCGGACTTACCTTTTTGCGCTAACCTCTTGATTCCCTCTGCAACCGTCAATTCCCCGAATTTGATATCCCGGAATATTTTTCGCGCTCCTTCCCCGAGTGCTTCATACTTTTTGACTATCTTCGCCGCAATCCTATATCTCTGTCTCTGCGAATATCCTTTATAACCTGCTAATTCAACAGCTTTTTCCGGTTTTACTTCCCCCGTAAACAAAATCTCCATAAATGTCAATTCCTTAGCTGTAAGCCCATTCTTGCCATGATTTAACTCTTTGGAATCTATAGTCATTTCAGTTTCCGGTTTATCTTTTTTAGGCACTTCTCTTACCTCTCCAATTAGCCTTGCTCCTGGCCGTTTCCATCATAGTGGTCATGGCAGGTATTTCATCAAAATGCGCCTCATGGGTAGTCTCTGGTATAGGTTGGTGCAAATCCCTGATTGAGTAAAAGTTTCAAATCCTCATCTGAAAATTTTCTGCCCATAATAATCTCAATTTGCACTTAAGTTTATGGAAAGTCAAGGGTTTTCTTAGATCAGCCGGAGAACCCCCGTTACCATCATGGAGATTTTGACGGCCCATACTCCCCAAGAAAAAGTTAACCGATTTGCCCTTACCCGTGGCATAATGCCCAGGGAGAGGCCCGATGAACCCCCTGGGAACCTACCTCAAGGAATTATCCGAAATCCGCTCTTCCGGCGCAGCCGTCAAGGAGACTTCCTATTACGGTCCCCTGGCCAACCTGCTGAACGAGATCGGGAAGACCATTAAACCCACCGATGGAGTTGGTGGAGGTGGATATTGGCCTTGCAGATAAATTAAAATCATGATTAAGAGGAAAGACCATGGCAAAGAATGGCCCAAAGGGAAATGAGGTCAAGCAGACCGGCCTGTATTGGCCGGAGAAGGGGACAGAAGTAGAGCGGGTGATTCTCCCCTTCCAAACCGTGGAGACAATCAATGAGTCCAAGGCAGATCGAGAAAAGCTGACCCTCTTCCGCCAAAAGGGGGAAACGGCCCCAGGGTGGAGAAACAAACTCATCTGGGGTGACAACAAATACATCATGGCGAGCCTGCTCCCGGAGTTTGCCGGGAAGGTTAACCTCATTTACATTGACCCGCCTTTTGCCACCGGAGCGGATTTTTCAGTAGATGTGAAGGTTGGCGACCAGGAATGGACTAAGGAGGCTTCAATTATTGAGGAAAAAGTATATCGGGATACCTGGGGCCGTGGATTAGATTCTTACCTCCAGATGATGTATGACAGATTGGCATTAATGAGGGAACTTCTGACGGCTGACGGTAGTATTTTTGTTCATTTAGATTGGCGAGTAGTGCATTTTGTTAAAATTATAATGGATGAACTTTTTGGAACAGGAATTAATGATAGTCCCGGATTTAGGAATGAGATAATTTGGTTTCACAATGTACTCGGGACAGGCAAGAGGACATTCCCAAAAACACATGAAACTATTATTTGGTATTCTAAGTCATCGAAATGGATAATAAACCCTGATGATGATAATGTAAGGGTTCCTTATTCGGACAGAATTACTAAAACACTAAAGAAGGACGAAAAAGGTTGGTATTATGTTAGGGGTAATAGGGAAAGTAGCGGTAGTGCTACTGGTAAATGGTTTAAGACATATGTTGATCCTAAAGAGATAGAAAAAGGCAAATTTGCCGCTGATGTATGGGAGGATATTAAATCATATCGAGCACAAGGAGTTGACGAATTTACGGGATTTCCAACTCAAAAACCAGAAAAACTTCTATATCGAATAATCTCTGCTTGCTCCACTCCAGGAAACCTTGTGGCGGACTTTTTTAGCGGTGCAGGTACAACATTAGCAGTTGCGGAAAAATTGGGCAGACGCTGGATTGGGGCAGACTTATCAAAATTCGCCATTCATACGACCCGTAAGCGGCTGTTGGACATTCCCGGGTGTAGGCCCTTTGAGGTTTTGAATCTGGGAAGATACCAGAAGGCCAAACTAAAAGAAAACGGGGTGAGCCGGTATCTGGATTTCATCTTGAAACTCTACCGAGCGGAGCCCTTGGCAGGTTACCCCGCGCTCCACGGCAAAAAGGCGGGCCGGATGGTACACATCGGGGATGTGGATTCCATTGTGACAGAGCGGGAGATAAGGGAAGTGGTGAAGGAGTGCGCCGCGGCCGGAGTGAAGGCTATTGACATTCTGGGCTGGGACTTTGAAATGGGCCTCCATGACTTAGTGGACAGAATCGGTGAAGACTACGGGGTGAAAATCCGGCTGGTGCAGATTCCCAGGGAGGCCCTGGAAGTCAGAAGTCCAGACCGGGAGGAAGTGAAGTTCTTCGACTTGAATTACCTGGAGGTAGTCCATGACCTGAAGGGTAAGAACCTGACTGTTTCTTTGAAAGATTTTGTCATCTCCAACCCCGAATATTTGCCGGATGAAGTCCGGGAGAAAATCAAGAAATTCACGGATTATATAGACTATTGGGCGGTGGATTTCGATTATAAAGACGACACCTTTCACAATATATGGCAATCCTTCCGCACCAGGACGCACCCCACCTTGACGCTCAAGTGCTCCCACTCCTATGACCAGGCTGGAACTTATCAAGTGCTGGTGAAGGTGGTGGATATTTTCGGCAATGACACCAATAAGTTGCTGAAAATTAAACTAACCTGAAGGATGGCGGGGGCTGATAGAGAGGGGTAATGGGACATGGCACTCATTGATTTAGACCAAAAAATTAAGCAGGCCGCCCAGACCTGGCGGGAGAAGAATTATGAAGGGGCCAGCCCGGTCACTAAGAGGCTCCTGGAATTTTGGTTCAAGGAAGAGCATGTCCTCCTCGATGGCACCGGCTTTGCCTTCTGGCGATGCCAGAGGGAAGCCATAGAATCCCTAATATACATTTACGAAGTCTGTAAATACCAGACCCTTTATGAACTGGCCCGTGGCTTCACCGTGAGCCTGCCGGTTGACCCCACCAAAGACCTGTGGCCCAAGTATTGCTTCAAGATGGCCACCGGGTCCGGGAAGACCTGGGTGATGGCCCTGGCCATGGTCTGGCAGTATTTCAACAAGATTTTTCAGACCGACAACGGCTTGCGTTATTCCAGCCGGTTCCTTCTCCTGGCCCCTAACCTCATTGTCCTTGACCGGTTGAAGGAGGGATTTGGGGACAATCGGGTGTTCAGAGATTTTCCCTTCCTGCCACCGGAATGGGAGGCCGATTTTGACTTACAACTAATATTTCAGAGTGAAGTTGTCCCTCGGACGGCCAGGGGGATACTGCACCTGACCAATATCCAGCAACTTTATGAACGGGAGCCGGAGGAACCGGCAAATGCCTTAGACGAACTTCTTGGCCCCAAACCCAAGCCGAAAGAAGAGGCCATGTATGACTCTCTGCGCCAGGAACTCTCCGGGTATGACGACCTGCTGGTGCTGAATGACGAGGCCCACCATGTCCATAGCGATGACCTGGAATGGAATAAGGTCATTTCTTTCTTAGATTCAAGCCGAAAAAATCAGGGCGGTCTCGGATTGGTGGGGCAATTGGATTTTACTGCCACCCCCAAAGACCCATTTTTGGGCAATTTCTTCCCCCACATCATCTATGATTACCCTCTTGCCAAGGCAATTACCGATAAAATTGTGAAGCGTCCCCGGATTGGGGAAATAGAAAATGTCCCGGAATCATTGAGCAAGGACTTTCTCCAGAGGAACCGCCTCCAGATAGATACCGGAGTAGAGATTTTAGGGGAGTTCCAAAGAGACTTTCAGGATGCCGGGAAAAAGCCGGTTCTCTTCATCATGGCGGATATAACCAAAAATGCTGATAAGGTGGGGAGGTATCTGGAAGAGCGGTGCGGGTTTGCCGGGAAAGTCCTTGTAATCCATACGGACACCAAGGGGGTTATCACTAAAAGGGACTTGGGGGAAGCACGGGAGGCCGCCAGGAAGATTGATAGCTCGTGGAGCCCATATGAGGTCATTGTCAGCGTGATGATGCTCAAAGAGGGCTGGGATGTGCGAAATGTCTGTGTGATTGTGCCCCTCAGGGCCTTTGACTCCCCGATTCTCCCGGAGCAGACCCTGGGGCGGGGCTTGCGGCGCATGGCCCCCCAGGATGATACCTGGGAGGAAAAGCTCATTGTCATTGACCATCCCCGATTCAGGCAACTATGGCAGGCTGAGATTGACAAGGGGGAACTCATCGCAGACTTCACCTCTGCCAAGAAAGCCTATGAGCCGAGCAACCTGGTGATGGTTAACCCAGACAAACTGCAATATGACCTGGAGATTCCGATCTTGACTGGGGGCATCACCAGGGCAATGCCTGACCTGACCCAATTGGATATTACCAGGCTTCCTGCGAGATTGTTTAAATTCTCAGAAATTGAGTTGCCGGAGATCAGGTATCGGGAGCGTGATCTGCTGGAGCAGAAGATTGTCAGGGAAAAAATCCTGGCTTTCGATTACACCGAGAATTTTTCTCTCTACCTATCCTATATCTGCAAAGCCATCACCACCAAGACAGCCGCTTCAGGGGTATTTGTTGACCTGGTTCCCAAGGTAAAAGCCTACATCGAAACTTGCCTGTTTGACCAAGGGGTTGACGGGGAGGCCCCTGAGATCACCAAGAAGCTGAATTTCATACCGATACGGGAGAAGCTGGTGGAAATCTTCTCCCGTCAGATTAATGCCCTGTCAAAGAAGGTGGAAAAGGTCACCCTTCAGAGTTCCTTTAAGGTCAGCAATACCGACCCGTCTCACACCTCAGAGCCGGTGACCAAAACAAGGAAAACGGTATTTGATAATCTGCCTTACCCCAAGAGGAGTGACTTTGAGAAAAAATTCATGGCCTATCTTGACGAGAAAAAAGATGAAGAAGTTCAGGAATATACCAAAGTGCTTTCCCGGCACCCCCTTCACATCCCCTACCACAATCCAGAGGGTTATTTACGGTATTACCGGCCCGATTTTGCGGTAAAGTGCCCTGAGGCCACTTATCTTGTTGAGACCAAAGGCATGGAGGGGATTGAAGTTCCCATAAAAGACCGGGAGGCTTTGCGGTGGTGTGCGAATATCAAGATTTTGACCGGGCAAGAATGGAAATATCTAAAGGTGAGCCCGGAAGACCTGGAGACTTACAGGTCTCATGATTTTAAGACCTTGGCCTTAGCAACAGCCCAGCGTTGATTTTGGATTCAGGAAGGCATTGAGGATTGGGGAATGAAATGGGTTGCGCGGTTCTGCCTATTTCAGTATTTTTTCTTCCAGCGCCGGCCGCCAAAGGCCACCACGACGATAAACACAAACCAAATCACGGCTAAGATGGTTTTCATGGTTTCACCATTTTTACACATCCCCGCAAGTGGAGTATAAGTCAACTCTATCAAAAAAGTCCAGGAAATAATGAATAGGAATTCCCTGATTATTAGATGAAATTCCCCGAAAATTGGTTACTTTAAAAGGGGAGAACCGTGATGAAAACCACCTGCAAGGCAATTGGGCTCATCCTGGCTTTGGCGATGGTGCTCCCTTCTGTGACGCGGGGGCAGCAAAGGCAGCAGCAAGAGCGTTTTCTGGTGGATGAAAATGGCCATGTAGTGAGGGACCTGGGGCCGGACCGGAACGGAGAGGATTTTTATGTGACCGACAACGGCAAGGCGGTTATCGACTTGGGGCCGGATAAGAATGGAGACCCTTTTTTAGTGACGGAAGATGGCAACGTGATAATTGACTTGAACAAGGACCGGGAGCGTGGCGGGGACCGGTAGAAGGGTTTAGTCAGCGCCAGGATAGACAGCAGCAACAGGACGGGGGGTCCACTGGCCCTCAATAGACACCCGCAACCGCCACAGGAGGTTTTCCTGATCGACTTGGCTAGTTTAATTATTAAGAATAGCGATCATAGCCCCATGTGCATTCTCACTTGTAATAGTCCCTTTCTGATATAATCAGGATAAACTTAAAATAATTTGCTTGACATTCCCCAAAATCTTTGTCAGTATTGATTCTCAGTAGCGATATAGGTGCAATTAGTTCTCAATTGCAGGGCCACCGGAGGGGTCTGCTGTTTTCCCGCGATCAGGGCATAATGAGCACTCAGCCAGAAAGTATAAATAAGAAAACCAGAAAAGGGGATTTGAGGCTTCCTCTCCCCGTAACAGTCAAGTTAGACCCAGATGTGGAAGCCGTTTTAGCTTTTATGCAGGAAAACTTCAAAGCGAGTAAGCTGGTGGATATTGCCAACGGCGTAAAGGAATTGGCTGAACCCCTATGGAATCATCATAAGACTGAACCAGGACCTTGCGAGAAAAGGTTTATTGCGGTTTATTTGACAATACCATCCACCTCATAAAGATGAGATTTCATTTTCTGGAGTCCAGTCGCTAGTATCTGGAATGTCATCTATAGAAACTATCAGCATCCATGCGACCTCGGGGAAGCCGTGGTCATCACAGAAAGGAAACTTTTCATTTGCATGGCAGAGTATTTCACGGTTACAAATACATCGGTAAATTCCCGAGCAAGTAACTTGTCTACCGGGTTTATATGAACGATCGAATAGAATAGAACGCCGTTCATTCAAAATAGGGGGCTTACATGAACCTTTCTTAATGTAGGCCATGGCTTCTCACCTCTTATAGGAAGCAATCAAAATGAGCACCAAGAAAGATCAACTCAAAGAGAGAGTAGTAGCCTTGGTTAAGGAGTTTGTGAAAACCGAGGGCGGCATAACTCTAAAAGATTTAGAGGCCCTTTTTGGGCTTTATCCTCATCAAGAGGTTATTACTGCTCTATATAATACCTTGACCTTACAATAAATTTACTTAGTAATTTGGATTGATGGGTTTTTAAATTCATGATAAAATCGCTGCAAAAGTTTCTCAATTCTTACAAGAGAATTTGCAGTAAAAACGAGAGCACATTCGTCTTCTAATTCAATATAAAAATGGCAATTTTCAATAGGACAATCTTTTTTGGGCTGTAAGGGGCATTTAGCCATGGCTTCTCATCTCCTTAGATATGTGATTCCGCAAAATCAGCATAGCATAAGCTGAGATGAGGAGCCATGATAATTTATTCTCTTGATGCAGAGGGTATGTCGTGTTAACTTCGATGACATGGCGTGCTTCGACAGGCTCCGGTCACGAATATTCACAATCAAACGGGTCGGCCAAAATTTCGAGTGGCCGGGCCTTGTAGGCGTTTTTGCGTTTCTCTCATTGGGCTTTATGTCATTAACACAGGGTTATCCAATTTTTGCCTTAATCATTCTACTCATTGGGTTATTTTGTGTAGCCCTTGCTTGCTACAATTCATACAGATATAAATCTACGGAGTTAATAGATAGATATGAAGAAAGATTTTTTGTGAGAATGAAAGCCGAAAGAAAATATGCCGCCCAATATTTGTTGGGGGAATATCCAAATAGTGACCAACTTGAATTTGTTCTTGATTATTTTGAAGCCCCGATAGCCGATAAAATGCTTTCTAGGTTAATAATGGAAAGCCAAATCTATGAATATTTTCGCCATTGGATTATACTGTATTATTTGGCAGCGCAAGAATATATTGAAATTTACCGTAAAAATGACGATGTTGTGTCGTGGAGCCATTTAAAACCCCTATATGATAGAATGATTGAGCTTAAGAAACAGCAATGTGAAAAGGAATTAGGAAGAAAATGCACAGAGAAAGATGTGATACCTAATCAGGAAAAGCTGAAAGAATATTTACTGCAAGAAGCAAGATTACAGTAATTAATCTACCAAGACTGCGATTTCCTCTAAGGTCCAAACATGATCCGTTACCCCTGCCTCCATCGCCGGGGTCACTCTTAGGGTCTTGTGGATTCTCCCGACATTGTAATACGACCGCCTCTCATAAAATGCGTGATGCATTTGCGGGGGGTGTTCACGGGCATAGATGCCCAGCCGAGCGGGGATAATTTGCCATCAAAATTTTTTAGGCCGGCCCCATACCAGGGGGGGGCTTAAAAAGAAATTATGAAAAATTTGGCGGACAAAGCATTGACTACGGGGGGGCGGTAGGAGTCCCACTAGGGGTTCTGGTCTTGGGCCGGAAAAACTATGTGGGGCAGACGGGGCCGGGGGAGAGCAAGGGTGGGGCCAATGGTTGCCCACTGGCCCCGCTTGGTCAACATTTGGTCAACAACTATCCGAATATAACCCCCCATTTCCTTGAGTTTCCCGACATGTCCCTTTTAGGGATGATTTCCATAACCCCTTGATTTTCCTTTATCCTTGACAGTCCCAGCCTATCCCTGTATATCCCCCCTTAAGAGCTTCTAATCCGTGGGTCGCAGGTTCGAATCCTGCCAGGCGCGCCATAATATCAAGGACTTACGGTTCAAGAATTTTAACCGCCTGCGTCGGTGAGTAGGTTGGTGAGTAGGTTTTTTCTTCGG
>Ga0187848_10002239_pt1 | contig 15541 bp, 11 predicted proteins | sample June2016WEW_4_40_FD_132424 | JGI IMG/M metagenome (GOLD analysis project Ga0187848, IMG submission 132424) | Peatland microbial communities from SPRUCE experiment site at the Marcell Experimental Forest, Minnesota, USA - June2016WEW_4_40 | ecosystem: Environmental > Terrestrial > Soil >... | reverse complement strand
TCGATCCGGGCAACATTCTGTCGCTGATTCAGAATGTGTCGATTCTCGGCATTCTCGGCGTGGGGATGGCGATCACGATCATCGGGCGCGGCATCGACCTGTCGATGGTTTCCACCATGGCGCTGTCGGGCGCCTGGCTTCTCGACATGCTCAACCGCGGCGCGCCGGCGCCGGTCGCGACTGCGCTCGCGATCGGCTTCGCCGTGGCGGTCGGGTTGATCAACGGGTTTCTCGTGGCCTACGCGGAAATTCCGGCGATCTTCGCCACCCTCGCGATGGGCGTGGTCATCTACGGTTTTGGCAAGACCTTCTTTTTCCCGCTCGACGTGGCTTACCTGCCGCCCGGCGACGGTTGGTTCTATCACATCGGCAGCAGCGAAATTCTCAGTGTGCCGACCCCGGTCATCATCTTCGCGGGGGTCTGCTTTCTGGGATATCTTTTCCTGCGCCACCTGAAAGTCGGGCGCTTCATTTACGGAATTGGCGACAACCCGCTGGCGGCGAGGATCACCGGCATTCCGGTGCGTCCGATCATCGTCCTTCAATACGTGATTTCGGCGGCGATCGCGTTCGCCGCAGGCCTCGTCAGCGCGACCGCGGTGGCGAGCATGAACACGCGCATCGCGCTGTCGACGCTGGTGTACGATGTCATCCTGGTCGTGGTCCTCGGCGGCATCGGTCTCAGCGGCGGCAAAGGCGGCATCCGCAACGTCATCGTCGGCACGCTGCTGATGGGCGTGCTGGTAAACGGCATGACGATCATGGATCTCAGCTACACAACCCAAAACGTCGTGAAGAGCATGATCCTGTTGGTCGCACTCGTCATCGACACGCTTCTCAACCCCCGGGACGAACAGACGGCGCAACATGGGGACATCTGAGGATTGGGGGCGTTTCCCGGAATTGCGGCGCCGACCAAACAAGACGACGAGGAGGAGGAACGATATGAAGAGTCTGACAATTTTGACGCTGGCTGCGGCGGTTTGCGTAGCCGGTCCGCTTGCGCCGGCGCGCGCCGCCGACGACGTCGGTTCCGCGAAGGTCTTCTATCAATCGTTGAAGGGCAAGCATGTCGACTACGTGCCCATGTCTTTGGGTTTCGACCTCAGCCAGGGGCTCGACACCGCGCTGAAGGACCAGGCCAAGGCGCTGGGCTACACCGTGAAGTCGGTGGACGCGAACTGGAACGTGGAGTCCGCCCTGCAGGCGGTGAACGCCTTCATCGACGAGAAGCCCGACGTTCTGATCCTGCAGCCGCTGGACATGCAGACCTATAACCGCATCATTCCAAAGGCGATGGCCGCGGGCATCAACATCGTTCAGATGGAAGTGAAGTCGGCCGCCAACGGCGACGCGTTCGTCGGCCCCGACTTCGGCCGGCTGGGGTCGGCCGAAGTCGAGAAACTCGCCGACGTCTGCGGCAAGGACGGCAAGAACGGCAAGATCGCCATCATCACCGGCATGGTCACCGATTCGGCGACGATCGATTTCGGCCGCGAAGCGAACGCGGCCTTGGCCAAGCATCCGGAACTCCACTTGGTTTCGACGCAGGCGTCCGATTTCGACGCGACTAAGGCGCACGCTCTCACTACGACGATCTTGAAGCAGAACCCGGACCTTTGCGGCATCATGGGCATCTGGGACGGCGACGACGTCGGCACCGCCGCGGCGGTGCGCGAGGCCGGCATGCAGGGCAAGGTCTTTCTCGCCACCAACGGAGGCGGCGCCAAGGCGAACGCCTGCGTCAACATCGAGAATGGCAATTACAGCGCCTATCTCAGTTATGACCTTCCGGGCATGACGCGCGACCTGAACGACGTCGTGAAGATGCTGCTCGAGACCCATCCGAAGCCGGGGAGCGCGCCTTTCACGCTCTATGCGCCGATGCGGTGGGTCACCAAAGACACGCTCGCCTCCGCGTCGTGCTGGGCGGCCGACGATCTGAAGGGCTCGGCGCCGGTGGCGGAATAGTCGTCTTCGCCAAGCCAGGGCGGCGCGGCGCTCGTCGCGCCGCCCGCCTATTCCCATGAGCGGAGCCATCGCAGATGTCGGCATCTGAAACCTTTACCCGCTGGAGGTACCGGCTGATCCCCGATCATCTGGTGGGTGAAATTCTGACCAAGACCTGGATCGACACGGCAATTCCATTCCTGATCCTCGGCATCGTGGTCGCCTACTTCGGATTGGCGATGCCGGAATTCCTGTCGATGAACGCCGTGTCGGGCGTCGCGCGGGTGTTCGGCGAGGATATGTTCATCGCTGTCGGCATGACATTCGTCATGCTCGGCGGCGGCATCGACCTCAGCGTCGGCTCGAACTTCGCACTGTGCAATTTCGCCGCCCTGACGCTGATCAACTATCAGCAATTGCCGCTCGCCGTCGCCATTCCGATCGTGATGCTGGTCGGCGGCGCGGTCGGCCTGGTCAATGGCGTCTTGATCGGCTTTCTGCGCCTGCGCGCGTTTCTGACGACGCTGGTGACGTTGATCATCTTCCGCGCCATTTCCGATGTCCTGGTGCTCGCCTACGCGATGACCGTCGGCCCCGCGTTCAATCCCTCGGACACGTGGGACTTCCTCGGATTGGGCTCGGTGTTCGGCGTGCCGTCCAGCGTCGTGTTCGTCGCCATTGCGTGCGTCGTCGCGCATGTCGTGCTCACGCGCATGCGTTTCGGCTGGCACGTTCTCGCGGTCGGCGGCTCCCGCCGCTCCGCCTACAACGCCGGCATCAGAGTGCGCGGCACCGTTTGCGCCACCTACGTCATCTCAGGAATGCTGGTGGGCGTGGCGTCGGTCTTCTATGCCGCCCGCCTGTCGAGCGCCGGTTCCGAAGTCGGCATGGGCATGGAGATCACGATCCTCACTGCGGTCGTGCTGGGCGGCGTCAGTCTCGGGGGCGGGCGCGGCTCGATCTTCAAGGCCGTTCTCGGCACGATCATCGTCGTCCTGGTTCAGAACAGCCTGATCCGCATGGGATTGAGCAGCGGCCACAGCTCGCTCGTTCTCGGCAGCATCCTCCTGCTCGCGGTCGCGATCGACGTGCGCTGGGTCAAGAACCGCCACAAGGTTCTGGCGCGGGCCTATGTGTCGCCGACCTATTACCGGCTGGGGCAGTTGCCCGAGACCGCGGCCGGCTCAGGCTCGCCCTATGCGATGAACGACCGGCTGCGCGGCGCCGAGGCGATCGGCCTCGGCGAACTCGACGGGCCGGAAGACGTCATCTTCGACCGCGACGACAATCTCTATTGCGGCAATCGCGGCGGCGACATCGTGCGCTTCATGGCGCCCGATTACAAACGCCGCGAGGTCTTCGCCCATATCGGCGGCCATCCGCTCGGCCTGGCGATGGACGCGGGATGCAATCTCCACGTCTGCATCGGCGGCATGGGCGTCTTCAAGATCACGCCGCAGCGCGAGGTGATCAAGCTCACCGACGAGACCAACCGGACGGTGCTGTCGATCATCGACGATTCCCGCCTGCGCCTGCCTGACGATCTCGATATCGCATACGACGGCCGGGTGTTCTTCAGCGAGGCGACAAAACGCTATGAACTGTGGGACTGGATGGTCGACGCGCTGGAGTCGCGGCCCAACGGCCGCATCATCTGCTACAACCCGAACGACGGGACGACGCGCACGGAAGTCTACAAGGTCATCCTTCCCAACGGCATCTGCATGGAGGAGAACCGGCAGTCGTTCCTGTGGAGTTCGACCTGGGGCTGCAGCATCCATCGCTATTGGTTCGAGGGGCCGAACAAGGGCAAGCGCGAAGTCGTCGTCGACAACATGCCCGGCTATGCCGACAACATCAATCGCGCGTCGGACGGGAATTACTGGTGCGCGGTGGCCGGCATGCGGTCGGCGGTGTTCGACCTCGCCCTGCGGATGCCGGGGTTCCGGCGTCGGATGTTCTACAAGCTGCCGAAAGACGAGTGGCTTTATCCGAACATGAACACCGGTCTGGTGGTCAAGTTCGACGCCAAGGGAACGATCCTCGACGTTCTTTGGGATCTCGGCGGCGAATCGCATCCGATGATCACGTCGCTGCGCGAGCACAAGGGCTACCTCTATCTCGGCGGCATCTACAACAATCGGGTCGGCCGAATTCGGCTGCCGGACGCCGATCCCAACTGGACGTCGATGGATTCTTACTGGGGGAAGAAGTCGTGATCGGCGCAATTCTCAGGGCCTGGGACAATTTCCGCGGCATCGGCGAGGCGTCGGTCTCCGTCCCGCCGATGGACGGCGCGCTGCGCCCGAACCAGCGGCTGGAGGAAGCCGTCGCGGTCATTGCGACGCCGACGCCGGACAACCTGGCGTCGCGCGGCGGCGGCGTCTGGTTTTCAAGCGGGAAGGCCGTGTTCGAACTCGACCGGGCGGCGGGACGTTGCGCCGAAGTCCATCGGTTCGACCATGCGGTGACCGCGCTGGCCTGCTCGAATGAAACGCTCGCCATCGGTCTCGACAGCGGCAGGGTGGTCTTTCGCGGCGGCGCCGACGACGGCCGGGAGATCGCCAATCTGGCCGGCAGGCCGCTGCTTTGTCCAACGGCGCTGATGTTCAAGCCGTCTGGCGAACTGCTGATTGCGCAAGGCTCGGCAATGCGGCCGGCGCGCGAGTGGAAGCATGACGCCATGGATCGCAACGCCAGCGGCTCGATCTGGGAGTTCGAACCGGCGAGCGGAAAGGCCGTCTTGCGCGCCGACCGGCTGTCGTGGCCCTATGGGCTGGCGATCGCTAGGGACGGCGCCATCGCCTTCTCCGAGAGTTGGCTCCATCGCATCGCCGTCATCGGTCCAGGCGGCGCGATTACGCCCGTCTTGGAAGATATTCCCGGATATCCCGCTCGCTTGGCGCCCGGCTCGGACGGCGGCTATTGGCTGGCGGTGTTCGCGCCGCGCAACCAGCTCATCGAATTCGTCCAGCGCGAGCGCAAGTTCCGTCGACGCATGATGGCGGAGGTCGATCCGGAGTATTGGCTCGCGCCGACGCTCAAGCCGTCGGAATCGTTCCTGGAGCCTCTCCAGGGCGGCGCGCAGAAGCACCTCAACAGACTCAAGCCTTGGGCGCCGACCCGCTCTTATGGGCTGGTGGTTCGGCTCGACCGCGATTTTCAACCCGTCGAGAGTTTCCACAGCCGCGCCGACGGACGGCGGCACGGCGTGACGAGCTGCATCGACGTCGGCGGAGAAATCCTCGCCGCAACGCAAGGAGGCAACGCAATCGTTTCGCTCGGTCATTCGACCGGCCAACCGACCCTCGCCAATGGAGGAGAGTAGCGATGCATCCGCTCGTCCAAATGCGCAAGGTGACCAAGGAATATCACGGCATTCCGGCGGTCACCGCCGTCGACTTCGTGCTCAACAAAGGCGAAGTGCATGCGCTCGTCGGCGAAAACGGCGCGGGCAAATCGACGCTGACCAAGATGATGTGCGGCGTGACGCCGCTCACCCATGGCGAGATGCTGGTCGACGGCAAGCCCGTCACCTTCAATAGTCCAGCGGAGGCGCTCGAGAGCGGCATCGCCATGGTGTTCCAGGAGACGAGCCTGGTGCCGACCATGACGGTCGCCCAGAATCTCTATCTCGGCGACGAAAAACCGTTCAATCGCCTGCGTGGCTTGTACATCGCCGCCCAGACGTTGTTGCAATCGCTCAACTTCGACGTGGTGCCGACCGCGGTCGTCTACGGTCTCGGCGCCGCCCACAAGCAGATGGTCGAAATCGCGCGGGCGGTGCGCAAGAATGTCATAGTCATCATCTTCGACTAACCGACGGCGACGCTTACTCCCGAAGAGAAACACCATTTCTTCGCGCTGATCGGTCGGCTGAAATTGCGCGGCGTTTCCATCATTTTCATCTCGCACGCGCTTGAAGAAGCGTTGGAGATATCCGACCGCATCACCGTGATGCGCGACGGCGAGGTCGTCGCGAGCGACGTCACCAGCGCCTTCGATCGCGACAAGATCGTACGCGCGATGGTCGGGCGCTCGCTCTCCAAGGCGCTCTACCGCAAGCACAGCAGCGGAGCTGCGCGGCCGCCGCGCGAAAAGGTCCTCAGCGTCCAGAACCTTTCGGGGCTGGGCAATGTCGTGCGCAACACCTCCTTCACCGTCTATGCCGGACAGATCACCGGCATGTTCGGACTCGTCGGTTCCGGGCGCACCGAAACGGCCAAGATCATCGCCGGCATCATCAAACGCAATTTCTTCAATGGCGGGGAGGTGCGGTTGCGCAATCGGCGCATACGCTATCGCGTGCCTCGCTCGGCGGTGAAGGACGGCATCGTCTACGTCACCGAGGACCGCAAGGCCGAAGGATTCTTCGAGACGATGTCGATCGCCGAGAATCTGCATATGGGCGTCCTCGCCGCAGGTCTCGAGCGCAGCGCCGTGGTCAGCATGGCGGAGATGAAGGAACTCGCGGCCGAATGGACAAAAAAGCTCGGCGTCCGCACGATCGACAGCAACGCGCGCATGATCGAGCTCTCGGGCGGCAACCAACAACGCGTGGTGATCGCGAAATCGTTGATCCAGAAACCGCAAGTCGTGATCTTCGATGAGCCGACGCGCGGCGTCGACGTGGGCGCGATCGCCGAGATTCACGAATTGATCAACCGGCTGGCCGACGAGGGGCTGCCCGTCGTCGTGATCTCCTCCTACCTACCCGAGATCTTGAACATTTCGGACCGGATACTCGTCTGTCGCGCCGGGCGCGTCGTCGAGGAATTCTCGCCGGAAGAGGCAACGGAAGAAAAGATCATGTTCGCGGCTGTGCATTGACCCGTGGGGCGATGCGGCCCGCTGCGGCGCGGGATCGGGTTCCAAGCTCCGCGGATTGGCGAGACTCTTAGGCGATGAGGTATGAAATGGAAGTCGGACTAAGCAAGAAGTCGGTTTTGATCACCGGCGGCGCCTCCAACATCGGGAGAGCGATCACGCTGGCGTTTGCGGCGGAGGGGGCGAATATCACCATTGGCGATATCGACGAGACGCAGGCGCAGCGCGTCGCCGAAATAGCAGTGGAAAAAGGCGCAAGCGGAGTCCAGGTCGTCAAGACCGACGTAACAAGGCTCGACGACGTCAGAGCGATGTTCGCTGCTGCGGTCGAAAAATTCGGCACGGTAGACGTTCTGGTCAACAACGTCGGCTGGGACAATCATTATTATTTTGTCGAAACGACTCCCGAATTCTGGAACAAGGTCATTCAAATCAATTTCGTTGGGCTGCTCAATTGTTCCAAGGTCGCCCTCGAAATCATGATTCCGAAACGGTGCGGCGCGATCGTCTCGATCGGGTCCGACGCCAGCCGGCAAGGCGAGCCGCGCGAGGCGGTCTACGCCGGCGCGAAAGCGGCGATGAACGCCTTCATCAAGACCATCGCTCGCGAGAATGGGCGCTTTGGCATTCGTTGCAACGTGGTCTGCCCCGGCATGACTCCTCCGACCTCGCAGGACGACGTGGGACGCGAAAGCATGTGGTTCGATCAAGAACATATGTACGATAAGAATCTCTACGAGCGCATCGCCAACAACATGCCGCTCAAGAAGCTCGGCAAACCCGACGACGTCGCGAGCGCGGTTGTGTTCATGGCCTCAAACGAGTTGGCGGGTCACGTCACCGGACAGGTGCTCTCCGTCTCCGGCGGCTATAGCATGGCCGGGTGAGTTTCATTTTGCGCGACGGCATTGCGGAAGAGACAAGGAACGTCGGCACGAACCGTCAGAATCGATCCGAAGAAGGGCGCGCGGGTTGGGTCATTGCTGACAATTCGTTCAGCGCGCGTAGCGGGCGGACGCCCCTGCAAGTTGACGTCGGGCCGTCGCCAGTCGCCGCGACGTATCCACAACGACGACGGGTCGGAACGACGGTCGGAGCTTTGGCGGGCATTGCGTGCGCCCGTCAACAACGGTAGACGTTCGTCAATCCATGCGGCCTGTACTTCTTGAGATGTCGATTCGAACCTGAAGCGGGTGTTCAAGCGACGACGCCAGCCTCGGCGGCACCTGCGCAAGTGATGCAACAGGATGATGATGGCACGCGCTACAACCAAGACCAAACAAAATGCCTCGGCGCGCGAGATGGTCGAGCGAATCAAGAGCACGATAGACGATCCTGCTCTTGTGGAGCGGCGCCGGGCCCAAATCACCAAAGCGGCGATCGTCGCCTTCAGCCGCAACGGCTTCCACGCATCCACCATCCGCGGCGTCGCCAAACAGGCGAAAGTGAGCGTCGGACTGATATACCAGTACATCGGCGACAAGGAGGATCTTCTGTTCATGGCCCTGGTGGGGCTTCTGCGCGCCTATCGGGAGCAGATTCCTCCGGCGGTCGAAGGGGTCGTCGATCCCTTTCAGCGCTTCAACAAGATCGTGCGGTCGTACTGCAAGGTTCACGGCGCCTCGACCGAAGCGACGGTGCTGGCCTATCGAGAGACCGCCTCATTGAACAAGGAACGGCGGAACGTCATCAAGCAGCTCGAGGTCGAGACGAATCAGCTGATCATCGACGCGATACAGGACTGCATCCGAGCTGGGGTGTTCGAAGAGGACATCGACGTCGACTTGTTCTGCTACCAGATCGTCATGTTCTCGCAGGCGTGGGCGCTGAAGGCGTGGCATTTCAAGTCGCGCATGAGCATCGAGACCTACCTGGAACGCGGTCTGCGATTGATGCTGGGCGGCGTGATGACGGCCAAGGGCCTGCGCCAATACCGGGCTTTGTTGCGCAACGAAGAGTGAACCGGGCACGCCGCCTGACGCCTGCGATTGCGCCTCGAAGCGCTTACCCCCGTCCCTTCCCGGATAGCCCCCCAAGCGCGTTTCGCGCGCGCGTCCGTCAAAGGCGCTCGCCAACGGTCGGTTCGACGTTGACGGCTCGGCGCGCGTTCAATAGGGTGACTGAATGAACGCTCGGTCATATAGGTTGTTCCGGACAGAAGCTGCGCGTGGCGGGCTTTGCCCGTGAGCCTGCTCGAGGCGACGCTGGCGCCGTCGTCGATCCACGATCCGAGCGCCAATTCGGGGAGGAGCGCAAGATGAACGACCAGCTCGTGCTATGCGACGTCTACGACGGCGTCGCGAGCGTCACCCTAAATGATCCTGCGAAACTCAATCCGATTTCCGCGCTGCTGCAGGCTCGACTGCGCGAAGTGTTGGCGCAACTTCGCGACGACAAGTCGGTGCGCGCGATGATCGTCACTGGAGCGGGCAAGGGCTTTTGCGTCGGCGCCGATCTCGGCTCGATGGGCGCCGGCGGGACGCGGAGCCTCGGCGAGGCCACGGCCGACTCGATGGACCGCCTGAGCAACCCGATCATCCACGAAATGCGCGATCTGCCGTTCCCCGTGATCTGCGCCGTCAACGGCCCGGCGGCCGGAGGCGGCGTCGGCGTCGCGCTCGCCGCCGACATCACTTTGGCGGCGCGCTCCGCCTACTTCTATCTGCCTTTCCTGCCCAGACTCGGCATCGTGCCGGACCTCGGCTGCACCTGGTTCTTGCCGCGACTGGTCGGACGCGGGCGGGCGCTGGGGTTGGCGCTGCTGGACGAAAGGTTGTCGGCGGAGCGGGCCGAGCAATGGGGCTTGATCTGGCAATGCGTCGACGACGGCGCGCTGCTTGACCGCGCCCGAGGATTGGCTGCGCGGCTGGCGCGCCTGCCCTCGCATGCGATCCTTGAAGCGAGACGCGCCTTCGACTCGGCCGAGCGTCACACGCTGAGCGAACAGCTGCAGTACGAGCGCGATCGCCAACGCGAGCTGATCGATCGTCCGGCGTTTTCCGAAGGCGTCCGCGCTTTCATGGAGAAGCGCGCCGGCGGTCCGAAACAGACGGCGCCGAAATGACGGGAAGAGCGCCATGATTCGCGATCAGGAGATTTTGAACGCCCTGCTCGACACCGTTTCCCGTTTCGTGCGCGAGCGTCTCGTCCCCGCTGAGACGGCGGTGGCCGAGACCGACGAAATCCCAGCGGACATCCTCGCCGAAATGAAAGCCATCGGGCTGTTCGGCATCACGGTTCCCGAGCGGTTCGGCGGCCTCGACTTGACGATGGAAGAAGAGGTCCTCGTCATGATGGAAATGGGCAAGACGTCTCCGGCCTTCCGCTCCGCCTTCGGCACTACCGTGGGGATCGGTGGCATGGCGATCGTCCTGGACGGGACGCCAGAACAGAAGGAGCGCTACTTGCCCAAACTCGCGTCGGGCGAGTTGATCGCTTCGTTCTGTCTGACCGAACCGGGGTCGGGCTCCGACGCCGCCTCGTTGACGACCAGCGCCCGGCGCGACGGCGATTCGTATATCGTCAACGGCGTAAAGCGCTTCATCACCAACGCCCCGCACGCGGGAATCTTCACGGTGATGGCGCGCACTGATACGGGCAGCCGCGGCGCCGCCGGCATCAGCGCGTTCATCGTCGACGCCGATACGCCGGGCCTGAGCCTCGGCAAACGCGACAAGAAGATGGGTCAAAGGGGAGCCCATACCTGCGACGTGGTCTTCGTCGACTGCCGCGTTCCCGCCGAGAACATCGTCGGCGGCAAGGAAGGGCTGGGCTTCAAGACGGCCATGAAGGTGCTGGACAAGGGCCGCATCCACATCGCGGCGATCTGCGTCGGCGCGGCCGAGCGCATGCTGCAGGACGCCCTTGTCTATGCGTTGGAGCGCAAGCAGTTCGGCCAGCCGATCGCCGAATTTCAGCTCATCCAGGCCATGCTGGCCGACAGCCGGACGGAGATCTATGCGGCCGGATGCATGGTCCTGGACGCCGCCCGCCGACGCGATCTGGGCGAGAACGTCAGCACCGAGGCGTCATGCGCCAAATTGTTCGCTTCCGAAATGTGCGGCCGCGTCGCCGATCGCGCGGTGCAGATATTCGGCGGCGCCGGCTACATGGCCGAATACGCCGCCGAGCGCTTTTATCGCGACGTGCGATTGTTCCGAATCTATGAGGGCACAAGCCAGATCCAGCAGCTGGTCATCGCCCGCAACATGATCAAGGCGGCGCGCAGATGACGCCAGCGTGAGGCGCGGCTTCACGGCGCGCCATCCGCATTTGTCGCGGACGCGTGACCGTCGGATTGCAGCGACGCTTTCCGATCGCTCGCCGCCGAGGCTAACCGGCGAGCTGCCGCGTCCCGTCCGTAGCGCGCTCGGCGCCGACGCCCTATCGTCCCACGGCGGCCGCGGCACGGTCGATCCAGGCCCCGATGTTTTCGTGACCAGAACCACCGCCGTAGTCGTATTCGGCCGTATACGTGGCGAGAGGCGTCACAAAGCCTTGGGCAATCGACGGCATGTAGCGGGGCAACGGCACAGGGTCTTTGAAGTCCTCGTATGGGCGCCAAGCCCAGCCAAGCTCTCCCGTCCGCGCGTCAAGAACCTCAGCCAGTTTCTCATATAGGTAGAAGCGTCCTTTCGACGAGCTGTAGACGCCCATGCAATGGAGGGGGCTGTATCCGCGTGTGTCTGGTGTTTTCCGCTCTGCGGGGCGCAGGCGATTTATGTGCACGCCCAACAGTCCTCGCTCATCGATCACCGCGCGAGCGATCTCATACTTCACCCACCGACTGTTCCAGGTGTTGGCGCCGATCAGCACACATACCGCCGAGCTGCACTCGACCCCGTGCCGCATCAGCGTTTTGAGCGTCTCGTCGTCCCGCGGCGCGTTGGCGCCCCATATGCTGCGGTCATAAAAGCTGCGCAACGCCGCGCTGTTCGGGTGATCGACGCACCATGCTTGACGAACAGTATTGACGCGCATGATGTCTTGCAACCTGAACGCGAAGTAAGCTTTCCTCTTTGTCTTCGGCTTAAGAAGGCCAAGCGCGAGCGCAGGCGAACCACTCGGGACCGGCGGCGGCGGAAGACCAGCCAACGCGTTCGCAACCGGATGAGGAGTCGGGGAGAGCGGCAAATAATCCGAGAGAGCGTTGCGCAGTGACAGGCCGCCGAAACCTCCCGCATTCGAGAGTTCGGACCGAGAAGGTTCCGTCAGCGTCTCGGCCAAAGATTTCGTTCCGAAAGGCAATGCGTTCAGCCTGTTTAGCGAAGCAACCAAACCAGCCATCGGTCTATGTCCTGCAGCCGCACATCTAGCGATCTCTCGCAAGTCGCATCCCAAATATGGTATTTATTTTCCACAGTCAACCGCCGTCATGTTTGCTGTTTGTCCCAGCCGCCGCAATTCGCCGGTCATGGTTGTGGCGCTCGACGAAGCCCGCGACGACGGATGGAGCGTCACCGTCCACTGCGCCTCGGGCAAGGGCGTGGCCGTGAAGCCGATTCGCGAGCGCGAGGCGAGCATCCGCTCGACTTGGACGCACCTGTCAGGACGCGGCGCCGCCATGCCGATCTTGACGGTTGAGGGGAGGTCGCTATGTCGCGCGCCGCGAGTCTACCATAACCGTACTGTTATTCGGTTTGCTGGCGAGGCCGATGGCGAAAAGGGCTTCACCGACATTTCGCGCCAAATCGGCGCCAAGAACGCGGAGTCATGCAGCCGAGCGTCGACCGACTGGATGCAGGCGTTACGAAATGGGACAGTCCAGCGCGAACGCTTGCAAGTCGAATCCGCTCAGATCGGGCAACACCAGCGCGGCCCCCTCGAACGATTCGTGACTCGTGTAGAAGCTCGGCGTCACGATCGTCGTCAGGCCCGCCGCCAGCGCCGCGGTCAGGCCGTTGTGCGAATCCTCGAACGCGAGGCAACGCCCGGCCTCGAGCCCGAGCGCGTCGATCGCCCGCAAATAGGCGTCCGGCGCGGGCTTCTTGCGGCGGACCTCATCGCCCGCCACGATGACCTCGAACAACCCCGGGCCATCGGCGCCGAGCGTCGCGGCGACGAGTTCGTCGATGTTGACGCGGGTGGTGGTGGTGCAGATGGCCAAGCGGTGGCCGCGCGCCCGCGCGCCGCGGATGAGCCTCTCGACGCCGGGGCGAAGCGGGCAGTCGCCGCCGCGCACCATTTCGCCGTAACGAACGGTCTTGAGCGCGTGGATCCGGGCGATTTCGGCGTCGGGGATTTCATCGCGGGAGAGGCCGCGCTGATCGGCGTAGAGCCGCATCCGCTCCTTGCCGCCGGTGACGCGCAGCAGGTCGCGATAGACGTCCCTGTCCCAGAACCAAGAAAGACCGACCTGAGCGAATGCGGCGTTGAAGGCGAGGCGATGAATCTCCTCGGTTTCCGCCAACGTGCCGTCGACGTCGAAAATGAGCGCTTGGATGGTCATGGCCGTCTCTTTGCGTTGCGGTGGGGGCATGGTCAACCCAGAGGCGACGGCGGCCCGGCGCGGCTCGCCGCTGAAACCGGCGCGATCTTTTGAGCTGGATCAATCGCGGTTTGCATTGATTCGATCATAAAAGAACAATTCGATCAAATCAAATCGATCAAACGATCGCGCGGCCACCATGGACATCGTCGATTATTTCTTGAGCAGCAACGCCATCAAGGCGGCGATCGCCAAACTACGGGGGTGAGACGCCGATGAACGAGCGTGTGCGGCCTCCGATCGGCATTTATGAAAAGGCGCTCCCCATCGGGCTCGACTGGCGCCAGCGACTCGCGATGGCCGAGAGCCTCGGTTTCGATTTCGTCGAAATGTCGATCGACGAGAGCGATCGCCGTCTGGCGAGGCTCGACTGGTCGAAGGCCGAGCGCTGCGACTTTCGCGACGCCGTCGCCGACAGCCGCCTCACGGTTCCCTCGATCTGTCTTTCGGCGCACCGTCGCTTTCCCTTCGGCAGCGCCGACCCGGCAGTGCGCGCGCGCGCGAAAGAGATCATGCTCAAGGCGATCGACCTTGCCCAGGCGACCGGCGTGCGCACCCTGCAACTCGCGGGCTATGACGTCTATTATGAACCCTCGACGCCCGAGTCGGTCGCCCGATTTCAGGAGGGGCTCGCGTGGGCCGCCGCGCAGGCTTCGTTGGCGCAGGTCATGCTCGCGGTCGAAATCATGGACACCCCGTTGATGGGGTCGATCACCAAATGGATGGCCTATAAGGCCGCCATCGCCAGCCCGTGGTTCGAGGTCTATCCCGACCTCGGCAATCTCTCGGCCTGGGGCGCCGACGTGGCGGAGGAACTCGCCAAGGGCATTCGCAACATCGTCGCGGTGCACGTGAAAGACACGATCGCGCCGCACGACGGTTTCGCCGGTCAGTTCAAGGGCGTGCCGTTCGGCGCCGGCTGCGTCGATTTCGTCGCCGCCTTCGCCGCGCTCAAGCGTTTAGGCTACCGCGGCGCCTTTCTGATCGAGATGTGGAGCGAGACGTCGGCCGATCCGGCGGCGGAAATCCGGGCGGCGCGCGCCTTCGTTCTTGCCAAGATGGAGCAAGGCGGGTGGCGATGAGCCTTTTGCGCCGGCGTGGGACCGCGGCCTATTAAGGGCGGAAGCGACGGCGCGAATTTTGCGATACGCTTCCCGCATCGTTGTCGTCAAAGGCGAGAAGCATGGCAGCGCCACGAGCCTGTTGAGCCTGATGAAAGTCGGCTGCTCGCAGGGCGATCGCATCGCCGTCCCGTAGAGGTCGAGCGCGATGAGCTTGAACCGCATGGGCGCTTCGTTCCGTTCTGGGTCTTGAGCCAGACGCCCGTGCAACCGATCCACCACATGCTGAACACGTTCCGGGCGCGACCTGCGTCGCGTCGATTTCCTCGTTAAGCCAGACGCCCCACTCGGGGAAAGCGTCAAGACCCCACTTCTCGCGTGTGATGTCGTCGATCACGCTCACGGTCGAGCCTCTCTTTCGCTGAGAGGCCCGACCATTCGCAGTTTGCGCGTCTCAGATCGAGTCGAGCGACATGCCTTTGGTTTCCTTGGCGAACAGGTACGCAATACCGCCCAAGAGGAGCAGCGCCGCGAACACGGCGAAGGGGAGCGGGATAGAGCTGAGCGTCACCTGTGTCCCGAACAGAGCGCCGACAAGCGCGGGGCCAAAGATCTTCGCGGTGGCGCCGATGCCGTAGCCGAGGCCGAGACCCGTCGGGCGGGCCTCATTCGGGAACTGCTCGGCCCCGAAGGCGTTGAGGATGCCGAACGCGCCGTCGCCGAACGTCATGGCGATGAAGATGCCGACGAAGAACACCCAACCGGCGGTGGAAACGTCCCAGTTGGCGGCGGTCGTAATGATCGCCGACCCCGCCGCGATCAACAGTCCGAGAGCGCCGACGAGGCCGAACCCGAACATCGTCCAGCGCCGCCCGATCCGGTCAGCAAGCCACGCCGAGGCGAGCCGACCGAGCAGGTCGCCCAGCGACACCACCATGAACAGGGCGCCGATCATCCCGGGGGTGAACTTGTATCCCGAGCCGAGAATGGACTGGCCCCAGCTCTGGATGACGAACGAACCGAGAATGAAGCAGAAAGAGCCGAGGGTGATGATGATGAGCGACCGGAGGTACTTGCTGAAGATGATCGAGTAGGACGCGGACTGGACGGACTTGATCTCAGGCAGGGCGCCGAGCTGCTCGACCGGGAATTCAAGGGCCCAGGCGAGCGCGTTGCGGGCCTCGGCGGTGCGGCCCCGCGACTGCAGGAACCGGGG
>Ga0187848_10002238_pt1 | contig 15541 bp, 11 predicted proteins | sample June2016WEW_4_40_FD_132424 | JGI IMG/M metagenome (GOLD analysis project Ga0187848, IMG submission 132424) | Peatland microbial communities from SPRUCE experiment site at the Marcell Experimental Forest, Minnesota, USA - June2016WEW_4_40 | ecosystem: Environmental > Terrestrial > Soil >... | reverse complement strand
ATCATGGAACACGAATTATCGACGCTTGCCACCGTCCGGCGGCTACCACGCAAAATCCTCCATTTCGCCCAACGCTTGATGGCTTTGGCCCTCTAACGTAAGTCAGGTTCTCGGAAAGTGCAGGCTGGAGGCAAAGACGCCGAAACGCACGCTTCCGATACGACCATAAGGTTGTGGGATTTGGGGGCTCTTGCGCCGAAACGGGTGGATGGCGATGCGAAGGGCTCGCCCAGCCGTGTCGCCAGGGGCGATGGCGGCCGGCGTCAAGATGGGCAAGACCGTTAGATCAAGAACTCCTGCGGTTCGCAGCCGGTCACGGCCCGATTCCTTGCGTCAAATGCCCCGTGTGGCGATGGTGCCGGCCCATACCGACAGGCCACTCAGATTCTTGGTCGCATCGTTGGCCCAGTTCGCGGCCGGGCGGCTCGGCCGCCGTGGCGTGATCGGCACGCAGAAGGCGTAGAGCATTTGCCCTGCCGCCGTGGATCGAAGCGTCCTGGCGTCGGGCCGCAGGTCAGATGGGCCGCAGGCTGCGCCGATGCCCAACGCCTGCGACAGTGGTTCGTCGCCGCAATGCGTCGGTATATCTGGCGTCGGGCGAGCCTCGCATCGCCCAACGAAAACGGCCGCGAAGGTAAGCACGATTGCCTTCAGGACCGGCTGAGGCCCGCACTTCGCGGCCGAACGGGTATTGTAGCAGAGTGAGAAGACCGGGTCCGCAACGAACTGCCACGCGACCGAATCGCGGGACGTTGTTCACGACCCGACTTGGCACAGATGTTGGCACAGAATCCTTCAAGAGCCTTGCAAAACACCGTAGAATCTGGAAACTATGGAAAGGGTCGAGCGAGTGCCTTTGTTGTCGAAACCCTTTGCCAGCAAGTGCTTTACGCAAGTCGTGTCCCACTCGGAGTCCTGGCCCTCCGGAGCCGAAGGTCACAGGTTCGAATCCTGTCAGGGATACTCATAAAGCCTTGTCAGATAAGCAGTTCTGGTCCTCGCGCGGTCGGCCGCCTAACGCAGTGCCGGCGAACTCGCAAGCACGCCCGCAGGCCCCTCAATCTCCACGACGACCACGCTGGCATTGGCGTCCGGCGCCGCGGCGGGGATGGTCAGCGTCTGGCCGGCGTCCGATTTTTCCGACTTCAGCTCGACCGCCGGTCGGGCCAGGAGGTACGCCTTTTTCACCTGGTTGGCGATCGGCACCAGGAGCTTGCCGTCCCGGGGCCACTGGAAGACGTGCAGGTAGAGCTTGCCCGGCTTCTGCGTACACTTGCCGAAGGCCAACTTCTTGAACGGGCTGGCGGTGGTGCCGTAGATCGACTCGCCGTTGACCTTCATCCACCGGCCGATCTCGGCCATCCGCTCGACGCTGGGGCTGGGGATGAGCCCCTCGCTGGTCGGGCCGACGTTCAACAGGTAGTTGCCCCCCTTGCTGGCGCAGTCGATCAGGTTGCGGATCAACGTTTGCGCCGACTTCCAGTTCTGGTCGGCCTTGTTGTAGCCCCAGTGGTTATTCATGGTCATGCACGATTCCCAGTCGACGCCCGGCCCGAAACCGGTGGCGGGGATTTCCTGCTCGGGCGTGCCGTAGTCGCCGGCGCGGTCCTTGCCCTGATCCATGCCGCTCATCCCGGCCCGCGCCTTGCCCACCCGGTTGTTGACGATGATGCTCGGCTGGAGCGAGCGGACGTAGCGATAGAGGTCCACGCCGCGGTCGTGGGTCCAGGGGGCTTCCCACTCGCCGTCGAACCACAGGATGCCCAGCGGGCCGTAGCCGGTGACCAATTCCTTGAGCTGGCCCTTCATGTACGCGGTGTAGCGGTCCATGTTCGGGGGCGTGGACGGGACCTTATCGTTCCACTTCCGCCGCTCAGCCCAGTCGGGATGATGCCAGTCCATGATCGAGTGATAGAGGCAGAACGTGATCCCCGCCTCCTTGCAGGCGGCGGCCAACTCCTTGAGCGGGTCGCGCTGGAAGGGGGTCGACTTGATGCACCAGTCGGTCAGCCCGGAGCGGTACATGCCGAAGCCGTCGTGATGCTTGCTGGTGATGACGATGTACCTCGCGCCCGCGCCCTTGGCGATCTCCACCCACTGCTTGGCGTCGAACTTCACCGGGTTGAACTGCCGGGCGAACTTCTCGTACTCGGAGACGGGCATCTTGGTCTCTTCGAGGAACCACTCGCCGTAGCCCTTGTTGCCCTTCCACTCGCCGCCCGGCACGGAGTAAACGCCCCAATGGATGAACATGCCGAACCGCGCGTCACGGAACCACTTCATACGGGCGTCGCGCGCGGCCGGTGTTTCCTGGGCGGGCACCGCGCCGGCCGCCAGGCATGCCGGGAATCCGGCCGCAGCGGCAGCCAGCGCCAAGATCAATCCCATCGCTGTTCTCGAAAGACGCATTGCAGTACTCCTGGGGGTGTCCAGCCGGGCGGGGCCGGCCCGCAGCATCCGAAACGACTCGGATTATCATAGTTCAACCTGCTGGGGTTGGCAAATCGCGGCGCCCCGGGGCTGATAGGGCTGGAACGCGCCAAATGACCTTGCGCGATCCCGGGAGGAATGCGACTCAGTTCTTCTCCTGATACACCCGCACGTAGTCGACGTACATGTCGGCCAGGCCGTGATACCGCGACAAATCGACGGGCCAGCCGCCGCCGGTGGCAAGATTGATCAGGAAGAAGAACGGGCATTTCTTGGAGACCGGATACGTCGCGTGGCGGCCGACCTCGATGTCGTCGCAATAGTAGATCGTATCGGTCCCGGTAATCTTGCACCCGTAGGTGTGGAACGTCTCGTACCAAGTGGAGGGGATGCCGAACTTGCGCATGCGAATCGGATTGTGCATCCCCTCGAATGCCTTCTTCTCGATGGCCTTGCCGGCCTCGCCCTGGTTCCAGCAGTGGGGGCAAATCATATAGGTGTCGAAAGCGTTGGGCTCGCGAGGCCCCTCTCCGCCGTAAGCCTCGATGATGTCCAGCTCATCGCCCGGCGACGTGGTGCTCAGGAGCCAGAAGGCCGGCCACGTGCCGATGGCGTTCGGACCGAAAAACCGGCATTCGAAATAGCAGGGTGCCTTGGCGGTGATGCCGGTGCCGTCGTTCTTCAGCGAGGAAATCAGGCCGGAACTCTTGGCCTTCTCACTCGCCCTGATCCGCAGATAGGAATCGACCTGGCTAAAGGGATTGTTGGGCTGATCGAAACTCGTGAAGCGAAGCGTACTGAAGTCCTGCCAGCCGTTGGGCGGCTTGTGGTCGTAATAGGTAGCCTTGGAATCGGTGCTGGAGATCGAGAGCGGGCCCTTGAAGTCGTCGGCAAAGACCAACGACATGCCTTTGGCCGCCGGAGGCGGATCCTTGGGCATCCCCTCGTTCCAGGACACGCCCCCCTTGTTGTAGAGCTGGAGGTAGCAGTTGTCGCGGACGGTACCGTTCCGGCCGCTGATTGTCAGCGTGACGGGGCCATGCGGGTACTGGTCCGCGGGAAAGACGAACGAGCCGTTGCCTTTCGCGTCGAGGGCGACGGTGGCGACGGTGGAATCGGAACCGAAGCCGTCACCTTGCTTCCAGCATCTCACGGTCACGCTCCTAAAGCCGGGGGCCGCCAGCGTTACGGCGGTGTCCCCCTTCACGTCCGAGCAGTATTCCGGCGAGACCACGGACACCTGGCAACCCAAGGTCTCCTCCGCGCTCTTCTCGGAGTCCACGCTGAGGGAGTCGAAGCACAGGTCGCCCTCGGCGGGCAACAGTTTCTCCTTTCCGCCCGCTTTTTCCACCGGCTGGCCGACGGTGAAGATGATCGCGGTGATGGGATAGTCGATCCTGCCGTTCTTGTCCCCACCCCACGTCTCATGGGGAGCGTCCAGGTCGAAGACGACCTCTTTCCAGCCGGTGAAATCGACGATCCCGCCCTGGCCCGTACCGCTGGACAGCGACCTGTACTGGTGCGTCTCGCCGCCGGCGTCGGTCACCTGCAGCCCATAGGAACACTTCGAGCTGTCCCCCTTGAGCCAGTAGTGCAGCTTGTGGACGGGGGCTTGGATCCCGACCTTGTTGGGGATGCCCAGGTATTGGAAGCCTCCCGTGCCGAGGAAGTGGTAGTGCAACTTCAGACACTGCTTCCCGTCGTGCGGCTGATCGGTCGACAATCGGACCGACGCATTCTCGTTTGGGATGCCCACCACCCACACGCTGGGCTCCGGAGTAGCCTTCTCGAAATCCTGCACCATGACCGGCGTTGATTTCCGCTCCTGGGCAAACACGCGGTTTCCGCCGCCATTGAGAAGGAAGGTCTTGCCTCCAAAGTCGACCTGGACCGTGCCGGCGAGCACCGCCACAGCCAACATCGCAGCATGCATCTTCATAGCTGAGTCTCCTGGATCTCGGGGGGGGTAGCCGGAATCTCCTCGTCATCGCAGGCCGCGGCGAGTTGTTGAGCGATCCATTGTACCATTTCCCGCCCGAATTGCGAACACGCCCTGGCGGACGAACGAGTCGGCTGCGCTGCTGGTCTCCTCAGTACAAGTACAAGGAGCTGCACCGGTGGACCCAAAGCTCTTGTCGTAGCCCCCCTTGCGTAATGGCACCCTGACCGGGTACACTTGCTCCAATGGACGGCGACCGGCCGGCAATCGTAAGCCGGGCGGCGTCAGTCCCAGCAATCACTACGGGAAACCCACAAATGGCCGAAGGTACAATCAAGAGGTTGACGGACAGGGGCTTCGGATTCATCAACACCGGTAAGGAAAAGGACTTGTTCTTCCACTCATCAGCCCTGCAAGGCGTCAGTTTCGAGGAACTGCGCGAGGGCCAGAAGGTGTCCTACACGGAAGGCCGGGGTCCGAAAGGCCCGTGTGCCGAGAACGTGAAGCCGATATGATTCCGCCGGGACGTGCCGGGCGTTGCCGGCCATGAGGTGCTACGGAAAGATCGGCTCGGACTTCTTGGCGATCTTCCCGACAATCTTCAGCTCGTCCTGGCTGAGCGGCACAAGCGCCCCGGCCTGAGCCAGTCCCAGGGCCATCCGGAACAACTCCCAGTGGCCGGGCGGCAGCATGGCGGTTACGGGCAGGTGCAGGGTGAATCGCAGGCCCAGGGCCGCCTCGTCGATCTCGTCAAACGGCTCGTAAAATGTCTTGTTCCATTTCCGTTTCTCGCCCCTCGGCCACTGCTGGTGGGCCATCGCCTTCAACGCCAGGATGGTCATCCCCGCCTTTTTCGCCCGCTTGTACACTGACGGGCCGAACTTGGCCTTGATCCAAGTCGGGAAGCTCAACGGAAACAGGATGGAATCGAAGTCGAAGCGATCCATCGCTGCGTGGGCCGCTTCCTCGCTGTGTGCAGAAAACCCGATGTGCCGAATCTTCCCGTCCTCCTTGGCTCTTAGGATCGTTTCCATCGCACCGCCGGGGGCAAAAGCCTGCTCGACCTCTTCCATGCCGGTGAGGGCGTGAAGCTGATACAGGTCGAAGTGGTCGGTCTTTAGCAGCTTGAGGGATTGCTCGAGTTCCTTCGCCGATCCGGCAGCATCCCGCTCCAGGGTCTTGCAGGCCAGAAAGCACTGTTGGCGGTAGGGCTTCAAGGCCGGGCCGAGCCGCCGCTGGGCGTTGCCGTAATAGGGGGCTACGTCGAAGTAGTTGACCCCTCGATCCACGGCCTCGGCAACGAAGTTGGCGGCCTCCCTCGGCGTCACGTCCTTTACCACCATGCCGCCGAAACCGATGATCGAGAGCTTTTCCTTGGTGCGTCCATACTGCCGCTTCGGGAGTGGCCGCCCAGCGGCTTTCCCGGCCGCCAGTTTCCCCTTGGCGGCGAGATAGGCAGGATCAAGGCCCGGCAAAGTGCTGGTTTCGCGGCGTCGCATGGGCACCCCTCCTTCGCCGTCAATTCTACCGGGCTGACCCGGGCTTGCAAAACCCCTTCCCGCCGCCGTGCGGCGAGCGGCCGCCCGTCTACGCAATCTCCAAAACCCGCTGGATCTCGGGGCGCCCGTACTCGGCCGGGCCGGTCATGACCCGCAGGTTCTCCAGCACCTGGATCTCGCCGCCGCCGTGGGTGTGCCCGCACAGCACCAGCAGCTCGCACTTGGGATACGACCTCGCCGCCTCCAGCAGCACGTCGCCCACCGCCTTGCAGGAGAAGAAGGGCAGGAAGTCGTCGGCGGAGGGGCGGCCCTGGTGCCAGGCGGCCTCGCGGAAGGGCGGAACATGGGTGGCGACGATTACGTGCGGATAGCTTTCTGCCGCGCGGGCCAGGACGCCTCTCAAGTACCCGGCCGCCTCGTCGCCCAGGGCCTCAAGCGCCCGTCGCAAAGCGGGCTTGTCCAGCGTGCGGGCGTCGCGCCAGCATCGCAGCTCGTCGATCAGCAGGAAGTCGTTGAGGATCACGCCAGACCCCTCGAAATCGCCCAGCCGGGCATCGGCCCAGCCGTCGTGGCCGACCAGGGCGGTGCGCGGCGTCAGCTCGACCACACCCGCGAGGTTCAAGTAGACGAGGTTCTCGGCTTCGCCCACCAGTTGGACGACGTAAAAGCGAGTGTCGGCAATGGAGCCGTGGTAATAATCGTGGTTGCCCAGGACGAAGTAGCACGGGCGCCCGGCCAGCATCGCCATCGCCATCAGGAAGCGGCCGATGGTGGGACTCTCCGCAATGTCGCCGGTCAAGACGAGAGCATCGGCCCGATCCTTGACCGCCTGGTAGAACTCGTGCTGGACCGTGTTGGTCGCGTGGTTGAGATGGATGTCGCTTGCCCAGGCCAGTCGCATGTCTTCCTCGACCTGCTTTGATCATTCGAGTTTCAGAACGGCAACGTGCAGCGTGCTCGGTCCGATGGCGACCAACCTCAGCCAACCCGGACGGTCGCAAATCCCTTCCCACGATCCATCATCGGGCGGCGAAGGTTGTGCAGTGAAGGCGAAACAACCGTTCGCCGTTTCCGAAGCCTTGTTCGCCTCTTCGGCGCCGGCCGGTTTCTGATCTTGTGACACGGGCAACGCTTGGGGCTTGCGAAAGCCGACCTCCAGGTGCGTTGCGCCCGGCGGCCTTCTGGCTCGCCAACGCCAGCCGGTCTCCGCGCGCTCCACGCTTGCCTCAAGCGGTTCCGGCAAGCGGAGCCGCGTGGCGGGATCGCCCAGCAGGGCGTACATCAGCATCTGATCGCGCCGCAGCTTCTCCACGTTGATTTCCTTCTCCAGGCTTCCTTCCACGTCGCGCAACAGCATCTCGATGAGGAAGTCTCGCTTTCGGCTCGCCTGCCGCTGGGCAGCGAGCCAGATCGCCCCGAGTCGCTTCTCCCCGCCGCCGAGAGCCGCCAGCAGACACACGCCGGAGAAGTAGTTGGGCAAGGGGTGCGACTCGGTGCTGGCTCCGATGGTTGCCACCGGCCCGCCGGGAAGGAACAGAAGGGATTTGGCCTGGCAAGGTTTCGGCCGCGCAAAGTTCCCGGACTCGCAGGAGAAAAAAACCATCGGGGGCACGGGAGGACCTTTGCCGAGTTCTCCGGCCGCATCGCCGGCGGTATAGAAGATCGGCTTGCCAGCAAACTGCATCGAGTAGAAAGCATCGGTGCTGGCGTGTCCCATGAGGACGCTCAGGATCCCCCCCTGCTGCACCTGTCTGGTGAACCTGGCGGGTTGATCCGGCGGCCAGCCGCACAGCGGGTCGCCCGGGTCGCCGGAGACGAACCAGGGACGCAGCCATTGCGGCCCCTTGGTCTGGACCATGGCTACCCCGAGCCCGGAGGCCATCGCGTTGATGGCAGCGTTGTATTCCGGCGAGCCAAGCCAGATCGCCAGTTGCAGGTCGGCGGCCGTCGGCGGCTGCGACTCGAACGCAAGGATCTTCCGGACTACCAACGCGACCTGGGCACGGCTGCGCGCCGGAATCCGCCCCACCGGGATGTCGGGAACGCCATCGCCGTCGAGATCGCCCCACGCCGCGTCCGAAGCGAATTCCTGCGGCTGAACGTTGCGCCAGCGATAGAGCTTCATCCGTTTGGCGGGCAGGTACCACGGGGATTCTTCCCGTCCCGGCTCGTCGTCGCCCACCAGGAGCAGGAAATCAGGACGGCGCGAGGACGTCGACAGAGACGCTTCCACCGGCTTGCTGGATACCAGCACCTCGAATCCATCGGCTCGCCGCTTCTCGGCCAAGGGCTTCAAGGGTTCCGTCAGGTCCGGCTTGCTCACCGCGAGCCAGAGGAGCTTCTTCTCCGCCGCCGGGGCAAGGCCGCTCGACAGCAAGAGCAGAGCGATCACGACTTCCAGCAGCCCGAAGAGATAACGGTGCGGAAAGGGGCGATTCATGGCTCGGCCTCCAGCGCGATGCTTGCAGTCGGCGGCGGTCTCATTGTGCCTGGTGTTTCGGCAACACGGGCTTGCCTTATGGCAACGGTGAGTGTATCTTCTAAAGGAGTCCTCCGCCATGGGGGGACGCCGGACGTTCTTCCATTCCCCGTATCGCGCACCGCTACGCTCGGTGCCAAAGGATGTCGAGTGATAGGATTCGTCGCCGGGTGGCTTGGGAAGCCGCCCGGCTGATGTACGACCGGGAGGAAACCGAGTACTTCCGTCTTGACGGGGGAAGCAACAATGCGTGAAAGCAGAAACCGGTGGTGCACGTCCTTGGCCGCCATGCTGGTTGTAGCCACGTTCGGGCTCCCGCTGGTCAGGGTCTCGGCCGGTGAGCCGAAGCCTGCGGGGGCGGGTCCGGCCACGCTTCGCATGGCGAGCGTGACTCGTGGCGACCTGGTGGCAACGGTCAACGCTAAGGGAACGCTCGAACCGGAGGCGGTGGTCGATGTCGGCTCGCAGGTGGGTGGCATGGTCGCGAGTCTCGCTGCCGACCCTCACTCCGGCGGCAAGTCGATCGACTCCGGTTCGCTGGTCGAACAAGGCGCCTTTCTGGCGCAGATTGACGACGCGACGTATGCGGCCCAAGTCGAGCAGGCTCGGGGAGGCTGCGCGCGTGCCGACGCCGAATTGGCACAAGCGAAAGCCAAATTGGCGCTGGCCAAGGCGGAATGGCAACGTGCCCAGGATCAAGTCAAGAGCCAGTCCGTTTCGGCTTCCGACCTCGACGTGGCAAGATGTGCCTACGAAGTGGCCCAGGCAGGCATTGCCGTTGCCGAAGCGACTTCGGCCCAGAGCAAGGCTCTGCTGAAACAGGCCGAAATCAACCTCGGTCGCACCCGCATCCAGTCGCCGGTCAAGGGCGTCATCATTGCCCGCCGCGTCAACGTGGGCCAGACGGTGCCGGCCGGCGTTGACGCCGCCAGCCTGTTCTTGATCGCCAGCGATCTCAAGAACTTGCAGGTCTGGGTGTCGGTCAACGAGGCCGACATCGGACGGATTCGTGCCGGGCAGCCGGTTCGGTTTACCGTGGACGCCTACCCCAACGATACTTTCCGCGGCAAAGTGACACAGGTCCGCCTGAACGCCCAGATGACGCAGAACGTGCTGACCTACACGGTGGTGGTCGAGACGGAGAACCCCGATGGAAAACTGCTGCCGTACCTCACTGCCAGCGTGCAGTTCGAGGTGGGACGCCGCGATAACGTGTTGCTCGTACCCAATACGGCCCTCCGTTGGCGGCCCCAGCCGCAGTGGATCGTCCCGGACGCCCGCGAAAAGGCGCCGCCGGGCGCGGAGGAATCGGGTGGCCGTGAAGGCCGGCTGGGCGGAAAAACGCCACAGCAGGAGCGGCGCGACCGCGTTTGGGTCCAGGAGGGGAGGTTCGTGCGACCGATCGCCGTGCGAATCGGCCTGAGCGACGGAGTAAGGACCGAGATCGTCGCCGGCGAAGTGAAAGAGGGCATGGAAATCATCGCGGGCGGGGCCATCGCAAGGACGGATGCCGGTCGCGCGGCGACGACGCAGCCGCCGTCTATCGCCAGTCAACTCCTGCGGAGTCTCTTCACGAGCCCGGCATCGAGGAAGGCGATGGAGCAGGCCATTGCCAGCATGGGCGCCAATCAAGTGCTGGTTCTGCCGGGAGCAGCCGCCGGCGGCGTCAGTTGGGGCTCGGGCGGCATGTCTACGTTGACGCCCGCCGACGCCGACGAAATCGCCCGGCAGTGTCCGGCCGTCAGCCAGGTCGCCCCCATCGTGCGGGCCCGTGGCCGGGTCGTCTACGGCGGTCGCAACTGGAATACCAACGCCATCATCGGGAGCACGCCCTCCTACCTTGTGGTCCGCGACTGGGGGGACGTGGCGGAGGGGGACGTGTTCACCGACGGCGACATCCGCACCGCCGCCACGGTCTGCCTGATCGGCGAAACTCTGAAGCGAGAACTGTTCCGGGGCGATTCCCCGGTCGGCAAGGAGGTCCGCATCCAGAACGTCGCGTTCAGGGTTATCGGCGTCCTGGGCCGCAAGGGCGCCAACATCATGGGCCTGGATCAGGACGACGTTGTGCTGGCTCCATGGACCACGATCAAGTACCGCGCCAGCAGCGGAAGCCGCGGGAACGCCAACCAAAGTGCACCGGCCGGGTCGCCCGCTGCTGTCAATGGCGTGAGCAGTCTCGATCCGGTTTCTACTTCTACGGCGGCCCGGGCGGTCGACGAGTCGCAGCCCCTGTACCTGGGCGGCGTGGACCAGATTCTCACCAAGGCAGCCGGCGAGGAGCAGATTCCCGAGGCGATCGAGGAAATCACGGAACTGCTCCGACAGCGGCACCGCATCCGGCCCGGCCAGGAAGACGACTTCAACATCCGCGACATGACCGAACTGACGAAGATGATGAGGACCACGCCCCTTCGCTGGTGACGAGCATCCGGCTGCCTCCACACCTGCCGGGAAACGGAAGGAAGGCACGCCCGGGGCGTTGGGCGGGGTTATCTAGTCCCACCACCATGGGTCCCCAGACGGCGTGGTGCCAAGCTGGCGCCGCAACTTCGCGACCTTTCCGTCTTTGTCGCTCAGCAGGTGCTCGGCTGTCAAGGCTTCTTCCGGCCGAATCGACACGCCTCCGCCCGCCGCGGCCAGGAAGCGACTGCCCCGCCAGGCCGCGTTGACCGCCGCCGGGGCTTGCCGGGGTGCGGTGTGGGTTCGCACGGGCATGACCGCTTCGTCGCCGAAGACGGCCATCTTCCAGCCCACCCGCTCCGCGTAGCCCTGTTGCCGCAAGAATGCCGCCGCCACGAGCAGGTCCACCGCGTTGCGCAACTGGGCGTAGACCGGCACCCGCTGGGCCAGCTCGGCGTACTTCCGCGTAAACCCTTCGGTGAACGTGTCGCTGGCCCGGTTGCCGGGGGCGCCCGACTTCAACCGCCCGTCGGGCCCGATCAGCTTCGACTCGGTGAGTAACTGCACGCCCTCGCCCACCAGCTCCATGGCCAGCCGGTCGGCGCTGACTTTGACGCACTCGTAGTCGGGCGTGAACCACCAGCGCTGCAGGGCGCTGGTGCGGATGTTGCCGCCGCTGAGGAGGTCGAAGTAACTGGCGAACCGGACCGGCGGATGCTCCAGTCCCAGGCCGATGAGCTTCATCCGGTAGTCGGCTTCGATGAGGACCTGGGCCAGATGACTTTCGGGCGGGAGGCCGAAGACGCGGATCGGCGCCAGCCCCAGGGCATTTCGCATTCCTTCGGCAATCTTGCGGCCGACCTCGGCCCGTTGGGCCTCCGGCACGGCGTGGGGTACCGTCCGCTGGAACCCTTGCAGCCGCAGCATCGCCTCGGGGGCCGGATCGATGGTACAGCCGACGAAGCCCTCGGCCGGCCGGCCCCGCGCATAGGCCCGCAGCGCCGCCACCAGGTCTTCCAGCTCGATGACCGGCCTCCCGCTGCCCAGCCCCACCATGCGGCCCGACGCGTCGGCGGCAAAACCCTCCGCCGGCCCGGCGATGACGATGTCTTTGGCCTCGGGCAGGAAGAAGACGTATTGAAGCCGCTGGAGGCCGGCCAGGCAGCGGGTCGGCTCGTCCAGCTTCTTGCCGGCCGCCAATTGTGCCTGGACCGCCGCCTCCAGCCGCACGAGCGACACCTTGCGCAAGGGACTTCGCGCCTGGAGGTTCTTGGGCAACCGGGCCTTGGCGGCCTCCCGCCGAGCCGCCGCCAGCCGGCCGGTCGGGTCCTCGAAAGTCTTCACGGCCAGGACGCCCTGGGCGTCGATCGCAACGCCGAAGGTGGGAAGCTGAACGTTGACCTGCGCCCCGGCCCGCTCGGCCAGCGGCCCACAAGCCACGGCTGCCGCCCACAGGCCCGGCAAAAGCCGGCGACACATGATCGCTCGCATGGGTAAAGATCCTCCTTGCTGTTCTCCGCAGTGGATGATTGTTTACTACCTCATCTGCCCGCCGCTGACAAGGGGGTGGCTTTGTCCACGACATCACTCGGCGGCAAGCGGTATAATGGACAGGCTCGGGAAGGTTCCGGCTTCCAGGCGGGAGGCGCTCGATGCTTGTAGCTTTGGGGCATGCCCGCCTCAGTCCCCAGAAGTGAAGTAAGGAGGTTGTTCATGGCCAAGCTGCTTCCAGCCACGCAAGACATCTCGGCGACCGTCGTTGAGGAACTGGCCTTCATGGGGGGGACGGTCTCGGACAGGTTCGACGACGGACGACGACTGTTCCTGCGGGCGATTCTTCCCCTGCGCGACGAGGTGCGTCCGCGGGATGTTGTCGAGGGCGGCATCGCGGTGAGGGCCGCCGGGCAGAAGATCGAAGTCTGCCCGTACGTGTTCCGCCAGGTCTGCCGGAACGGTGCCATTATGCCTCAGGTGGCCGAGACTCGACGCATCCGGCGCGTAGACTTCGCCGCCCCGTCCGAGGCGATCGAAGCCGTGAACGACCAGGTGCGTGAGGCGGTGCGTGCCTGCTCTGCGGCCGAGGTGTTTGCTCACGCCGCCGGGCAACTCAAGTCTGCCGCGATCACGGAAGTCCCGCATGACGTCTCTGAGCTGCTGATGCTCTTCTCCTTCCGGCGGACGATCCCGGCGGACTTGCAGGAGGAGATCGTGCGGACATTCCTGCACGCCGGCGATCGTTCGGCCTACGGCCTGATGAACGCCGTGACCTCGATCGCCCGAGATCAACAGAACCCGCAGATCCGCTGGCGCTTGGAGGAACTGGGCGGGGCTGTGCCGGCCATGAGCTTTCCTGAAGTTTGCCCCGATGATTCTGCGGCGGAACTCGTCGTTTCCGCGTTGTGAGGGCCTTCGCCCGGCTCACGCCGGGCTCGGCTTTCAACCCATACGCTCCGTTGGGGTCGACCCATAGCCCGAAGCAGTGCAGGCTGCCTCCGATCTTTCTTGGGCAACGAGCAGCCCCGTGAGGAAAAAGGGGGGAATCCGGCCACCGCTTGATCGGTCGTTCAGAAGCAGTATGCTTATGTTTAGTGACGGGTGCCTCCTGGAATCAGGTGCCGGGCGTGGCATCGGGTGTTGGGGGGGTCTTGACAGCAGGACGTGAGTGTTAGCCCTGCTGGGACGGAAAGTCAATGGGCTAAATTAGTTAGGAGATTTCTGGAGGGTAAGCGAATGGCTAGCGGCCACACTGGAAATGTGGTGCCCCGCAAGGGGTTGCGGGTTCGAATCCCGTGCCCTCCGCTCTAGAAAGTGCTTATTCAGAAAGGGTTTCCGGCGTTGCTGTGTCTGGAACCCCATTGGTGTTCTTGGCCTTCCGGGGCCGGTTGTTGCCAGAATTGTTGCCAGCTTCCCAATCCCGCCCCCACACCTCGTCGGCCACCGCGTCCGCGTCCATCGTGACGTAATACTTCATCGTGGTGGCGATCTCGGCATGTCGCATCAGCCGTTGCAGCACGGCCGGCATGACCCGCTTGGCCCACCTGGTTCCAAATGATCGCCTCAAGTCGTGGGCGGAGGCAAATTTCTTCACGGCAACGGTGACGAGTTTCCCGTCCCGCTTGCGGCGGCACTCCTCTTCCGCCTCCTCCGCCGTGCCCTGCATGATGCTGGTTTCCGCCTTCCCCTCATCGCCGTCCCAGAAGATGAGCCATGCCGGCTTGCCACCTTCCCGGGTCCGCCGCCGGCCGGCCTTGCGCTTGCGGGTCCTCTTTGCCGTGGCCACCAGCAGCCCCGCCTTCTTGCCGATGTTGCCGACAATGCGAATGACCCGCTTGGGTGTTATCGGGGTGCCCGTCTCCAATCCGTTCAGCTTGAACACCTTGCCTGTCCGCTCGGCTTCCGGCGTTTCCATCAGCAGATTGTAGAAATCCTCCGTCATGGGCAACCGCTCGTCACGGCGGGACTTCTGTGCCGCCGCCGCGATGCGGAAGGCGGGCCGCCGCCCGGTCAGGTCCACAGCGAAGGGGGCATCCTCGTCCCACGACACGGCCAGGGATTCTTCCAGCCGAAGCCCGCCAAGATGGAGGCGCTGGAGGTACCGAATCCATACGGCTGAATCATCGGGCCGCACCTTCGGCACAGCAGCCAGTAGTCGGTCGAATTCTTCAGCCGTAACCGCCCTTGCCCTCGCCCCGCCGACCCCCGGAATTGTCATCTTCGGGACGACCGCCAGCATCCCCTGGTCAACGGCCCACGACAAGGCCGCGCGTAGGTGGCGAAGAGTTGAGCCGATTGTTACCTCGCTCATACCTTCTTCGCGCAACTTCGTTTGGAAGCGCGACAGGACTGTTGGCGTCAGTTTGCACAGCCGGTCGGGATTCAACACTCGCTCCAGGTGGTTCGCGGCTGTCCTGAATGCGCCTCGTGTCTTCGGGGATTGGGTGGGCAACTTGTCGGTCATGTACCGTTTTAGAAAGTCCTTCCAGGTGATCCTGGACGGCGGGGCATACTGGCCAGCCAGCAACTTTTTTTCCAACTCCCCGGCCTGCCGCTCGGCGTCCCGCCAATCGGTCGTGCCACTGGACTTGGCGATCTTCTTCCCGCTGACCGGATCGAAGTAGACCAGAGACAACGCCCGGCCGTGGCCGTAGGAATGCACTTTGACCTTCAGTTCGTCGCTCATATCACACCTTTTCCAGAAAGGCCCCAGGCTGAGCTGGCTGTCGGGGAAGGTTCCCCCCTATCTAATCCATACACACAAGTACGATTCCCAGCGATTCGTTTTTCCCTTCTTGCTCCGTGCTGATGTTGGCCGCTGGTTTTGATACCCCCCGTTAGCATTGGTTACTATCACCCGTTCACAACTACGGGCAACCCGCGCTCCAACACATGCGGTATCTTTGGAGTCGCACCGCAAGCCGCAATAGCATCCAGAGTTAGGGATGATTTCCCCGACACCGACGGTACGCTGACCCTGCCGTGCAGGCAGATGGTATCCATCAAGAGTGGCAGCCGCCCCAAGAGGATCGTCCTTACCCAGCCCGACTGATCCGCCTGTGGAGGGATATCCGCGCCTTGGCCCTGCCGCCGCCTGCATGGCCGCGAGCCGCGTCCAGGGGAAGCCGGCCATACTGGGGGGGGCCGGCCAACCGCCTCCCGGCCCACATGGCGAGTCTGACGGCTCAAAACGCCCTTGTTCACCCCTGGGGGCCTTCTAGCCCATGTTTGACAGGTCTCGTTGTAAGTCCTTGCGGCGCAAGGGCTGAATTTTCTGTTGGTCACTACATCGTCGTT
>Ga0187848_10002234_pt1 | contig 15576 bp, 8 predicted proteins | sample June2016WEW_4_40_FD_132424 | JGI IMG/M metagenome (GOLD analysis project Ga0187848, IMG submission 132424) | Peatland microbial communities from SPRUCE experiment site at the Marcell Experimental Forest, Minnesota, USA - June2016WEW_4_40 | ecosystem: Environmental > Terrestrial > Soil > Wetlands... | reverse complement strand
GATGAGGCTGGCGACGGTATCGCTCGGCTGTGCGCCCTTGCTGACCCAGTATTTGGCGCGGTCGAGTTTGAGCGAGAAATTATCGCCCTTCTTCAACGGTTGATACGTGCCGATTTCCTCGATGAACTTGCCGTCGCGCGGACTGCGACCGTCAGCCACCACAATGCGAAACACCGGAGCGTTCTTGGCTCCGACGCGCTTCATGCGAATTTTTACTGCCATAAATTTGTCAAAAGAGCATGAAGATTAGCCATCCGCGCGCCGGTTTGCAAGCCTGTTTTAATGCAAAAAATGGGAAAAAACGCTCGCGAGGTCAAACATTCCACCAAAGGCGTAATTCAATTGAATGACGAATGACGAAGCCCTAATGACTAAAGAATTCTCAAATGCACGAATACCAAACCTGAAGTTTGGGAATTTGTCATTCTTTCATCATTCGGATTTGGGAATCAGTCATTTTCCCCGGCAAATTCGGTCTGCGAGCTACCGTCGCGACGGGGAAACGGGCAGTCTTGCCCCGCGGATCGGTCGGACGAAAAGGCCGCTTGCCGACCGCACCGATCACTGCTTTGCTGGTGTCAATGAGCGGGCCGTATGAGGAAATTTTGGACGGCGGGTCGCTGCCGCGTTCGGCGCCGGGCGTGCGCCACGAGGCGATTTGCGACCGCCTGCACGCGGCGATGGCCGCCAGTGTGGCGAGCCTGGCCGCCATCCGGCTGCTCGCCTCGCGGGAACAGGTCCGCATCACCCGGACGACGACGCTTTGTCCCGACCTTGCGCTGGTGACGGCGGCCACGGGCAAGCTCTGGCTGGCGGTGGAAATCGTCAGCACGGACGATCACCGCTCCGACACCGTCATCAAAAAGCAGATTTACGAGGACATCCGCGTGCCGCGGCTGTGGATGGTGGACCCGCGTTACGACAATGTGGAGGTGTATCACAGTACGGAATGGGGGCTGACCTTGAAGGGCATCCTGGCCGGCAGCGAAGTGCTGACGGAGGCGTTGATTCCAGAATTTCAAATCGTTGTCGCCGAATTGTTTGCCGCGCAGCCGAAGGCGGGCTGACCGGGGATTAATTTGCTTGAACAAAATCAATAATCGTGGTATCTAACCCACCAACACCGAACAAATCAAAATCCATGAAAAAATCCATAATGTTTCTAGCTGTCGCCGCCGGCCTTTTGCTGGCGGTTTCAACCTCCCGCTTGTTCGCGGCGGACGCTGCGAGCAAGGAAGTCACCATCACCGGCAACATGGTTTGCGCCAAATGCACCCTGCACGAAACCGATAAATGCCAGAACGTCGTCCAGGTCGTGCAGGACGGCAAAACCGTCAATTATTACCTGAAGCAAAATGACGTGAGTAAAAAGGCGCACGACCCCATTTGCGGCGGCTCTTCCGAAAAAGTGACCGTCACCGGCACCGTCACGGAAAAGGACGGCAAGCAGATGATGACACCGGCCAAGATTGACGTGGTCAAATCCTGATTAATTGTTCCCCGCTGAACCGCCGCCGGAGTTTTTGCTCTGGCGGCGGTTGAATTTTACCACGTCGGCGAAAAGAACGCCGGTGCCTCCAAAAATGTCCAGCGCCGAGCCAATCGTCAGATCAATTTTTCCCTGGCCCAGCAATGTAACTTCCTCCAAATCCGACATTGAATTTGCGCCGCCCGCGTAAGTCGTCGGGATGGGCGTCCACTGGCCAAGCTGCTTGACCAGTTCGCGGTCAATGCCGCGGCGCAGACCCTCCTTGTCCACGGCATGGATTAAAAATTCCGCGCAGCTTCCGGCAAGCTTTTGAAGTGTCTCCGGCGAAAGAGTCACCTCCGTCCATTTCTGCCAGCGGTCGGTGACGACGAAATATCTTTTGCCTCGGCGGCGGCAGCTCAAATCCAGCACCAGCCGTTTTTTGCCGACGGTTTTGACCAGCTCGGCCAGCCGGTTCCAATCCACGCGACCTTCGCGAAACACCCAGCTGGTGACGATGACGTGCGACGCCCCGCCGTCAAGCCAGTCACGGGCGTTTCCGGCGCTGATGCCGCCGCCGATTTGCAATCCGCCGGGATAGGCCGCGATGGCCGCACACGCTTCATTTTCGTTGCCGGGACCAAGCATCACAACGTGGCCGCCGGTCAGGCCGGCGCGTTGGTAAAGTTCCGCGTACCACGCGGCGGAGCGGTCGGAGACAAAGTTCGTGCGCAGGCCGGCATCACCGAGCGAGCCGCCGACGATTTGCTTCACCTTGCCTTCATGCAGGTCAATGCACGGACGGAACATGGCGTCAGACTAGAATTGCGGCCGCGAAGTTCCAAGTGCCATTTTGGCCAATCAAAGCCCCCAAATTTCAGGCTGCCTGTGAACTGGAGTACCGTTTGCAAACAGCACTTCACCGCGCAAAACTGGTATTAATAGTGCTGTAAAATCGTTGTTTTCCAGATCAAATAAAATAAGCCAAGCCGTGATGCGCACGAAACCATTCCACGGGTCTTCATTCATCAAGGACAAAACCACCTTGCCGCTCATCCTTGCCACTTGGCCGCAAGAGCGCAATCCATGTCATGACCTTGCTTGTATAACCAGACCACCCGGCTGGGAAGCCGGGCGATACGGCAGCCAGGGATGGCCGCCGCTACGGTGGCGGCAGTGTGCGGATGCGCCGAAAAAAAGGAAAATATTGCAGTTTGCGGATTGCCATTTGCCGGCATCATTTCATAATCACAGTCACCTATGAAAGCCGTTACAAAGGAAGAACGGCGTGTTGCGTATCCGCTCGTCCTGATCTTCGTCATTCTGACATTGGGAATTGTCGTGGGTGGTGCCTTCTACCACTACCACCGGCACGCCTCTGATGTCATGTTCATCCCATAGTGGCTCGATCAATTGTATGCTTCGAAAAAAATGAAAGAAAACCACCAAACTCTGAGGCGCCTGCTCCTGCTGGGAGCCGTGCTCCTGTTCATCGGGGGTCATTTCCAAGCCCTGGCGCTGGATCCGGATCGAAGTATTTATCAGTACAATTGCCGGACCTGGCGCCGGGCCAACGGGCTGCCCGCCAATGCTGTCACTGCGATTGCGCAAACTGAAGACGGTCGTTTATGGCTGGGGACGTCCCAGGGATTGGTTTATTTTAATGGTGTGGAGTTCCGCGTTTTCGACCTGGTGGGAGAGAAAGGCATCGAGAGCAAGTTGATCAACAGTCTGGCGCGGCGTTCCGGCGGAGGCCTGTGGTTCGGATTGGAGCGGGGGAGCTTCGGCTATTTTGACGGCGAGCAATTCCACTCGCTGCAACGGCCAGAGTGGGGCGGACCTTTTGCAACCGTGCATTCCGTGCTGGAGACGCGGGACGGAAGAATGCTGCTGGGGGGGACCGGGTTGGCCGGAAAGTTGGTCAACACCAATACCATGACCTCTCTGCTCCCCACCAATAATGCCGACGTGTTCTCGATTTATGAGGACCCGCGCGGGCGGATCTGGATGGGGACGGCGGAGCACGGGTTGTTCTATTGGGAGAATGGGCGCTTGACGCCATTTACCGACCGGACGCTCCAGAACCTGGTCGTCTCCGCAATTGTTATGGATCAGGTCGGGAAACTTTGGGTGGGGACAGCCAGTGGATTGCGGTGCTACGAAACAAACTTTCAGTTAATACCGCTGCCCGAATTCACTTCGCAGCCGAAAGCGCTGCTGGTGGACCGGTACGGGGTGGTGTGGATTGGAACCGTCAACTCCGGCTTGATTCGCTATCACGATGGCGCGTTTACCTCCTTGCACAAACAGGACGGGCTTGCCAGTGATCGCATCCTGTCGCTGGCCGAGTCCGACGACGGGAGTTTGTGGGTGGGGACCGAAGATGGCTTGAGCCAGTTGTCGGATGTGAAGTTTCCGATCCTGACCACAACAGAAGGCTTGGTGAGCGAGGCCTGCCTGGCGGTGGCCGCGTCGCCAAAAGGCGGCATCTGGGCCGGCACGCCGAACGGCATGTCTTACTACCACGATGGGGCTTTCACAAATTTTGGCGTCAGTGGGGCGAATGGTTTTCGGTCGCGCTGGGTTAAACGCGTTTTTGCCGCCAGCAATGGTGACGTATATTGCATCGGGGGCCGGAAAAACCTCGACCGTTTTTCCGGCGATCAGGTCGTCATGAGCTGGACCAACAGCGTCTGGCCGCGCGCCGTGGCGGAGGATTCGCACGGCATCCTGGTGGCGCTGGCCGGAGATTTGATGCGGATTGAGAACGACAAATTGGTTCCCGTTCGCCTCGCCGATGGGAAAAACGTCTCGCTCAACTGGATTAATGACTTGTTGGTGGCGCGCGACGATTCAATCTGGGTGGCAGCCGTCGGAGGTGTTTATCAAATCAAAGATGGTATCCTGCACAACTGGTGCCAGGAAAACGGTCTCTCCCAGAGCACCTTTTATTACCTGTGTGAAGATGACGACGGCGACATCTGGGCGGCACAGAACACAGGGATAGCACGTTTCAAAAATGGCGGATTGCGGCAGATCACCCGGCAACAGGGTTTGCACGAGAATTTCGTTTACGCGATTGTTCCCGACAAGCTGGGCAACTTCTGGATGGACTCGAACCGCGGAATCTTCCGCGTCAGCCAGCGCGAGTTGAATGCGGTTGCGGATGGCACCGCCGAACGCGTGCAATGCAGCGTGTATGAGGGGGAGAACGCGGTGAAAACCACCGACAAGGGCGCCCAAGATTACTCCGGCTGCCGCTCGTCGGACGGGCGGATTTGGTTCCCGAGTTCCAAGGGAATCATCATGATTGATCCCACCAACGTTCCCAGCAATCCTCTGCCGCCGGTCGTGTTCATCGAGCGCGTGCGCATCAACGGCCAGGAATATCGCCTGGACCAGGAACCGGCGCTCGAGCCGGGTCCGGGCAATCTGGAATTTGACTATTCGGCGCTGTATTACCAGGCGCCGCAAAAGATTCAATACCGCTATCGGCTTGAGGGATATGACTCCAGATGGGTGGACGCCGGCAACCGGCGCTCGGCCTTCTACACGAACCTCAAGCCCGGCCGCTATCGTTTCCAGGTGCAAGCGTGCAACGCGGATGGCGTGTGGAACACCGCCGGGACCAGCTTTGCGTTGAAACTGCCGCCACGGTTCGATCAGACCATCGCGTTCCGGATAACATGCCTGGTGGTTGCCTTGGTGTTCGGCGCTTACGCCTGGTGGGTCTGGCACCTGCGGCGGCAGCACGTCCAGTTGCAGCAAACGCATGCCCTCCTGGAATCCAAAGTCCAGGAACGCACGTCCGAATTGCGGAAGGAAATCGAGGAGCGCAAGCGGGCGGAGGAGGCGCTGGAAAAATCACGCTGGATGTTGCGCACGGTGCTCGACACCATTCCCACGCGCGTCTTCTGGAAGGACGTGGAGGGACGGTATCTGGGCGGCAACCGCCCGTTTGCCAGCGATGCGGGCTTGGACTCGCCGGAGGCGCTGTTGGGCAAGGATGACTATGCCATGGGGTGGAAGAACCAGGCGGATCTGTATCGCGCGGACGACCGGCAGGTCATCACCAGCGGCGTTCCCAAGTTCCAGTACGAGGAACCCCAAACCACACCGGCAGGGACACAATTGTGGCTGCGCACGAGCAAGATTCCTTTGCGCGACCTGGAGGGACGGATCATCGGCGTCCTGGGTGCCTACGAAGACGTCACCGAGCACAAGCGGGCGCAAGAGCGAGTGATGGAATCCGAAAAATACCTCAACAAGATCATCAATTCCATTGCCGATCCCATCTTCGTCAAAGACCGCCAACACCACTGGGTATTGCTCAATGACGCCTTCTGCGATTTCATGGGGCACAAGCGGGATGAACTTATCGGGAAATCAGATCATGATTTTTTCCCAAAGGGCGAGGCGGATGTATTTGCGGTAAAAGACGAGATTGTTTTCAACGCGGGGATGGAGAATACCAACGAGGAAGAGTTTACCGACAGCAAGGGAAATACTCATACCATACTGACAAAGAAGGCCCTGTACACGGACGAAAAAGGGGAGAAATTCATCGTCGGCATTATTCGTGACATCACCGAGCGCAAGCGGGCGGAGGAAACCATTATCCATGAACGCCAACTGCTCCGCACGCTGATTGATCTGCTGCCCGAAACCTTTTTCATCAAGGATCTGGACGGCCGTTTCCTGGTCGCCAACGAAGCTCTCGCCAAACACTTGGGCAAAAAGACTCCCGCCCAACTTATTGGCCTGTCCGACGCGGACTTTTTCCCCGCCGAGCTGGCTGCCAGCTTCCGCGCCGAGGAAGCAAAAGTCTTAGGTGGAGAGCCGCTCATTGATCAGGAAGGCGCAGGCGTCAGCCCAGTTGGCCGGGAGTGCACGTTCTTGACGACCAAAGTGCCGTTCCGGGACGGCCAGGGACGGATTCAGGGCCTGGTGGGAATTGGGCGGGACATCACCGAGCGCAAACGGGCGGAGGAATTGCTGCACTACGAACAGACCTTGGTGGCGACCATGATGGATAACATTCCCGACGCCGTTTACTTCAAGGATACGGCCAGTCGTTTTCTTCGGGCGAACCGCGCCCTTTCCCGGAAGTTTGGTGTGAGTGATCCGGCTCAACTCGTCGGCAAATCGGATGCGGAATTTTTCTCCGGGGAGCACGCACGCCGGGCCCTGGCCGATGAGCAGAAGATCATCCGTACCGGCCAGCCGCTGCTGGATATCGAAGAGAAGGAAACCTGGCCCGACGGCACCGTTGGCTGGGTATTGACCAGCAAATTGCCGTTGCGCAACGCAGCGGGACAAGTCATCGGCACCTGCGGAATCTCCCGCGACATCACCGAGCGCAAGCGGGCGGAGGAGCTGTTGCAGCGGAGCCATGAGGAATTCAAAAACTTGTTTGACGATGCCCCCGTTGGCTTTCACGAAGTGGACACCGGGGGACGCCTGGTTCGCATCAACAATACCGAACTGAAAATGCTGGGGTACTCCGCCGAAGAATTGCTGGGGCAATTTGTCTGGAAAATTTCCGCGGAGGAAGAAACCTCCCGCCGGGCCGTCCTGGCGAAATTGGGTGGCGAGCCGCCGCCGGAATCCTTCGAGCGAAGGCTCCGGCGAAAAGACGGCTCCACCTTTCCGGCGCTGATCAATGACCGGATACTGAAAGGAACAAACGGCGCCATTGTCGGCATTCGGTCGGCCATTCAGGACGACACCGCCCGCCAGCAGGCCGAGGAAGCGATGCGCCTGACCGAGGAACGGCTGCTCAGGGTGATTACGCAAACCCGCTGCATCCTGAATTTCGGCCAGGTGGAAGGTCCGGCCGGCTGGCGGGAACGGGCGTTGAATCCGGAATCGCCGTTTCGCTGGGATTGTCCAGTGCTGAATGAAGAAACCGCGCAAAAGATATTCCCGTTGGAACTGGCGTCGGGCGAACAATACCAGGACGCCTGGTTCCACGCTTGGAATCGTGCCGATCTCGGCCAGATGAATTGGAATGCAGGGAATGCCTTTCTGAACGACCTGCCTTTTTACCGCAACGAGTTCCGATGCACGGACAAACATGGGGTCGGGCATTGGATGCAACAGTTTGTGACCGTCCGAAAACTGGCGGAAAATCGCTGGGAGGCTTTCTGCATCACCACTGACATCTCCGACTTGAAAAGGGTCGAGACGGAGTTGCGCGAATCGCAGGCGCTCTATCATTCGCTCGTTGAGCAAATGCCCGCCGGTATTTTCCGCAAGGACGCGAAAGGGCGTTATGTCTTTGTCAATTCCACGTTTTGCCGGCTTAAAGAAATGTCGCCGAATCAGTTTTTGGGGAAAACAGTCCTGGAAGTTGGGTTGACGGATGTTGCGCTGGCAACCAAAGCTGCCAGCCACCACGCAACGATCATGCAAAGCGGCAATCAAATCGAAGACGATGAGGTATATTCCGGCGCGGATGGCGGAACCCGATATTATCGTGCCGTGAAATCGCCGGTTTTTGACTCCGCCGGGAAAATCGTGGGCACCCAGGGAGTCTTGTTCGACATCACCGAACGCAAGTGGGCGGAGGAGGCGTTGCGCCTGAGCGAAACCCAACTCCAGGTAATCCTCGAATCCACCGCCGACGGAATTCTGGCCGTGGACAGCACGGGGAAAGCGGTGATCAAAACCAACCGGCGGTTTGCCGAGCTGTGGCGGATTCCTCAATCTCTCATCGATGCCGGAGACAATCGTGCCATGTTGGATTTCGCGCGGAAGCAGTTGTCTGATCCCGATGCGTATCTGAACAGGACGCAGTCGCTCTACGGGACGGACAAGCTGGGCATGGACACGCTGGCCTTCAAGGACGGCCGCGTTTTTGAACGCTATTCCTTCCCGATGATAATGGATGGAGCGGTCATTGGCCGGGTGTGGTCCTTCCGTGACGTTACCGGGCGCAAACGCCAGGAAAAGGAGTTGAGCGAGAAAAACTCCGAACTGGAACGCTTCACCTACACCGTGTCGCACGATCTGAAAAGCCCGTTGGTGACGGTGAAAACCTTCCTCGGTTACCTGGAGCAGGATCTGACCCGCCCGGACAAGGAACGGGTCAAGCAGGATGTGGCCTACATGCACACCGCGGCGGACAAGATGGGCCATTTGCTCGATGAACTGCTGAATCTGGCGCGCGTTGGCCGTAAAATGAATCCGGCCGAGCGGGTCACGTTCAAGGAACTCGCGCAGGAGGCTGTCCGGCTGGTCGCCGGACGCATCAGCACGGGCGGCGCGGAGGTGCAAGTGGCCGAGGCCGCCGTGGTTCTGGAGGGCGACCGCCCGCGCCTGATGGAAATCTGGCAGAACCTGGTGGAGAACGCCTGCAAGTTCATGGGGAACCAGCCCAAGCCGCGGGTCGAGATCGGGGTCGAGCAGCGCGGACCGGAGATGGTATTTTTCGTGCGCGACAATGGCGCGGGCATTGATCCGCGCTATCAGGACAAAGTGTTCGGTTTGTTTGAAAAGCTTGATCCGAAGGGCGAAGGAACGGGGATGGGACTGGCTCTGGTCAAGCGAATCGTGGAGATGTATAAAGGACGAATCTGGGTCGAGTCTCCGGGGCTGGGGCAGGGCGCGACTTTCCTGTTCACTTTGCCCGGAGCGGTTATCATTGACCCGGAACAATCGTCGTAAAGCGAATTGTTATGGGAAAACCTCCTTTACGTTTGCTGATCGTGGAAGATGAAGCGGCCCACGTCGCCGCGATTCAGCGCGCCTTCGAAACCGACGAAGCCGAAACTCAAATCGAGGTGGTGGGCACCTTGCAGGAATTCCGCCAACGCAGCGCCGGCCACCCGCCGGACCTCGCTTTGCTGGATCTGAACCTGCCGGATGGCCGCGCGGTGGAAATCATGACAAACCCGCCCGAGGACGGCCCGTTTCCCATCATGGTAATGACGAGCTATGGCAACGAGCAGGTGGCGGTGGAGGCAATCAAGGCAGGCGCGCTGGATTATGTCGTCAAGTCCGCGGAAGCCTTTGCGACGATGCCGCGCGCGGTGGAGCGCGCCTTGCGCGAGTGGAAGCTGCTCACCGAACGCCGGGAGGCCGTGGCCGCGCAAAAGCGCCTGATTGCCCAATTGGAGGAGGCCCTGTCGAAGGTCAAGACCTTGAGCGGCTTGTTGCCCATCTGCTCCGCTTGCAAGAAAATCCGCGACGACCAAGGCTACTGGAGCCAGGTGGAAGGCTACATTCAGGAGCACACCGACGCCCGATTCACGCACAGCTACTGCCCGGAGTGTGCCCGAAAGTATCTCGCGAAACTGGAGAGGGGCAAGCCCAACACCCAATGAAGACATTAACCCGCATACCGCCCCGGGTAGCGGCAGGCATCTTGCCTGCCATAGCGGGTGGCATCCCGAAAAACGGCTCACAAACTGCTGTATAAAACCCAGGAGACAACATTATGATTAAAGGAAACCCCGTCACCATTCTGCTGGTGGAAGACGACCCGGCGCACGCCGAGATCGTGCGGCGCAACCTGGGAAGTTTTCGCGTGGCCAACCGCATCATTCACGTGGAAGATGGCCAGGCGGCGCTGGACTATCTCTTCCACCATGACGCCTATGCCGACCCCAAAACCAGTCCCCGGCCGAATCTGATTCTCCTGGATCTGCGCCTGCCCAAGGTGGACGGGATGGAAGTGCTGCGCCGGCTCAAAGCGGATGAAGACCTGAAGCTCATCCCAACGGTCGTGCTTACGACCTCGGGCGCCGAATCGGACCTGGTCAACGCCTACACCCATGGCGCGGGGAGCTACCTGGTGAAGCCGGTGGATTTCGACAAGTTCTCCAAGCTGATGGAAGCCTTCGGCTTCTACTGGCTGGCGTGGAACCGGTTTCCAGATTGAAAGCAGACAAATCCCGACTGCTCATGAGGCGAGCCAGACAACAGTCACTCTGTAGCGGCAGGCATCCTGCCTGCCGTAGCCGGCGGCATCTTTGCCGGCCCGGCTCCAACCATGTAAACCGCCGTGAAAAAGAAACAGAAACCCATGCTCATCTTGCTGGTGGAAGATGATCCGGCCCACGCGGCGGCCATCCAGCGCGCCGTCGAAGCCAGCGGGTCGGAGTCCGAGGTCAAGGTCGTCGGCACGCTGCGGGAGTTTCGCCAGAGCAGCGTGGACCGGCCGCCGAAGATCGCCGTGATGGATCTGAACCTGCCGGATGGCCGCGCCACGGAGGTGCTGACCTGTCCGCCGGAGACGGGACAGTTCCCCATTTTGGTGATGACGAGCTATGGCAACGAGCAGGTGGCGGTGGAGGCAATCAAGGCGGGTGCGTTGGATTATGTGGTGAAATCTCCGGATGCCTTTGCCGACATGCCGCATACCATCGAACGCGCCTTGCACGGATGGAACCTGCTCCAGGAACGCAAGCGGGCGGAAGAGGCTCTGGAATATAAAAATATCATTCTCTCCACGCAGCAGGAGGCCTCCATTGACGGAATCCTCGTGGTGGATGAAAACGGCGAAATAATATCCTTCAACCGGCGGTTCGTTGACCTATGGGATATTCCTTCGGAAATAGCGGACTCCAAATCCGATGAGCAGATCCTGCAATCGGTGATGAATAAACTGGCAAGTCCCGAGGAATTCGTCGGAAAGCTGGAACAACTCCACGAGGAACGGAATGAAATAAGCCAGGATGAAATTGCCCTGAAAGATGGCAAAACGTTCGACCGTTATTCGGCCCCGATGCTCGGCGAAGGAGGGAAGTACTATGGCCGGGTATGGTATTTCCGTGACATCACCGAACGCAAGTGGGCCGAGAAGGCGCTGCACGAAAGCGATGAGCGCTTGCGACAGGCCGTTCGCGCTGGAAGCGTTGGCATCTTCGACCACGACCACCACAGTGACACCATCTACTGGTCACCCGAGCAGAGGCGCATCTATGGCTGGGATCCGGAGGAGCCCGTGACCTTGCCGAAATATCTCCAGCACGTGCATGCAGAGGACCGCGCGAGAATTGCGGAGGCGGTACAACGCACCCACGACCCGGGAGGCGACGGCTTTTTTGACGTGGAGCATCGGATCATCGACCGATCCGGCGCCATCCGCTGGCTGAGCACGCGATCGCGCACGCATTTTGAAGGTAAAGGCAGCGCGCGCCACAAAGTTCGCACCATTGGCGCGGTGGTGGACATCACCGAGCGCAAAAAGGCGGAGGAGGCGCTGCGGGAACAGGAGGAATGGTTCCGGACGGTTTTTGAAAATGCGAGTGATGGATTGTTCTTTCTCTCCCCCAGCGGTGAGATCGTATTGGTCAACAAGTCATTCGCCGCGCTGCACGGTTACAGCGTTGCTGAAATCCTGAAAATGAATCTGAAGGAATTGGACACCCCGGAAAGCAATCGGTTGTTTCCGGAACGGATGCGCCGGGTACTGGCAGGAGAAAATTTGACCTTCGAGGTTGCCCACTATCACAAGAATGGGCGGTTGCTCCCCTTGGAGGTGGCGGTAAACCTGGTCACGGTGGGCGGTAAAAAATACGTTCTGGCATCTCACCGCGACATCACCGAACGCAAACTGGCGGAGAACGAGTTGCGAAATGTCAACCGCGCCCTGCGCTTGACCAGCCAGTGCAATCAGGAAATGGTGCGTGCCACAGACGAGCTGGTGTTGTTGCAGGCCGTCTGCCGCATTGCCGTCGAGTGCGGCGGCTACCGTCTGGCATGGGTCGGCTTCGCAGAGCAGGATGAAACCAGGTCGGTGCGCCCGGTGGCCCAGGCCGGTTTCGAGGACGGTTACCTCGACACCGTTAACATCACTTGGGCCGATACCGAACGCGGTCATGGCCCCACCGGCACGGCCATCCGCACCGGCCATTCGGTTCTGGCCCGCAACATTCCCACCGATCCGACTTTCGCACCTTGGCGCGCGGAGGCCATCCGGCGCGGTTACGCTTCGTCCATCGCCCTGCCGCTGTTGAACGAGGGCCGTTGCCTCGGCGCCTTGATGATGTATGCCGGGGAGCCAGACGCCTTCGACCCCAAGGAGGTCGAACTGCTGGCCGAACTGGCCAACGACCTCGCGTACGGTGTTGGCGCGTTGCGCCATCGGACCGAGCGCAAGCGGGCGGAGGAGGCGTTGCGGACCAGTCAGGAGCGGCTGAGGGAGATCTTTGAGGCCAGCCCCAATGTTACATCCGTGTTTCGAATGGAAGATCAGGATTTGCGGCGGACATGGGTGAGCCCCAACCTTGAACGCCTGTTTGGCTACACCGTCGAGGAGGCCCTGCAACCGCATTGGTGGAGTGCGCATGTGCATCCCGAAGACGTCGCGCGAGTGATTACCGACTCCGGCCGCATCCTGGCCCACGAACACATTGTCCACGAGTATCGCTTTCTTCGCCGGGACGGCAGTGTGGTGTGGATTCACGATGAGATGCATCTGCTGCGCGACGCCACCGGCCAGCCGCACGAGGTGGTGGGCGCGTGGACGGACATCACCGAGCGCAAGGAACTGGAGACACACTTGCTGCGCACGCAGCGGCTGGAAAGCGTGGGCCGGCTGGCCAGCGGCATCGCCCATGACCTCAACAACATCCTCGCGCCAATGCTCATGGCGCCGCCGCTGCTCCGCGAGGCCATTAAGGATCCGGAATTGCGAAACATGCTGGACTTGGTTGAAACCAACGCCCAACGCGGCAGCAACATCATCAAACAATTGCTCACCTTTGGGCGGGGCCTGGAAGGCGAGCGCGTGCCCGTGCAACTCCGCGCCCTCGTCAACGACATGTCAGGCATCATCCGGGAAACCTTTCACAAGAACATCATCACCCGGCGCGAGACGCCACGGGATACCTGGCTGGTGAGCGGTGACGCCACCCAGTTGCACCAGGTTCTGATGAACCTGTGTGTCAACGCCCGCGACGCCATGCCCGAAGGCGGCACACTCACCCTCAAACTGGAGAATCAAGAATTCGATGAATCGTTCGCCCGGATGACTCCCGGCGCCCGACCGGGACGTTACGTGTGCTTGAGTGTGACCGATACCGGGGAGGGCATTGCGCCGGAGCATCTGGACAAAATCTTCGATCCCTTTTTTACCACCAAGGAACTGGGCAAGGGGACGGGGCTGGGCTTGTCCACCGTGCTGGGGATTGTGCAGAGCCATGACGGGTTCATCCAGGTCCATAGCCAGCCCGGGCGCGGCACGCAGTTCAAGGTTTACCTGCCCGCCAGCGAGACGGCGGAAGCCCTGCCGGCCAGTGAGGCGAACCAGCTCCTCCCTCAAGGCGGCGGGGAACTGGTGCTGGTGGTGGACGATGAGAAAAGCGTGCGGCAGGTGACGCGGCAACTCCTGGAGCGCAACGGCTATCGCGTCATCGAGGCGGCGGAGGGAGCGGATGGGATAACCCAGTATGTGGCGCACCAGCAGGAAGTGCAGGTGGTGGTGACGGACCTCGCGATGCCGGTCATGGACGGCCCGGCGTTCATCCGGGTGTTGCGGCGATTGAACCCGCAGGTCCGGGTCATCGCGGTGAGCGGATATCAATCCAAGTCGAGCTTGCCCGCCGACCTGGGTGTGCCGGGCGAAGCCCACCTGTCCAAACCGTTCAGCGGGGCCATGCTGTTGCAGACCTTGCAGCGCGTGCTCCATCCTGAAGCCCCTCCGAACACTTGAGCCGGAACCGTGCCGGCGGGACGCCGGCGTTCCCAGGAGGGGAAAGAATGGCAACAATGCTGGGATGCATGCCTTCGCTTCTCGACAAACCGGCATTATTTCTTAAATTGGATGCAATGTCGTCTGCCAGCCAGCCATTGGTCATCGCCGGGCGGATTTTCCGGTCGCGGCTCATCATGGGCACGGGCAAGTTTTCGTCGCCCGAAGCCATGCGTGACGCCCTCGCCGCCAGCGGCGCGGAAATGGTCACCGTCGCCCTGCGCCGCGCCGATTTGAGCGGCCAGCGTGATCCGTTCGCCAACATTCTGGAATTCATTGACCCCAAAAAATTCCTGCTGCTGCCCAACACCAGCGGCGCGATGAATGCCGAAGAAGCCATGCGCCTCGCGCGCCTCGCCGCCGCCGGCGGCCTGCCGAAATGGGTAAAACTCGAAATCCATCCCGACCCGCGCTATCTGCTGCCCGACCCGGTGGAGACGTTCAAGGCCGCTGAAATCCTGGTGAAGGACGGTTTCACCGTGCTGCCTTACATCAACGCCGACCCGGTTTTGGCGAAACGACTGCAGGATGTCGGCGTGGCCACCGTGATGCCGCTGGGCTCGCCCATCGGCTCGAATCGCGGCATCCAAACGCGCGACCAGATCCGCATCATCATCGAACAGGCCACGGTGCCCGTCGTCGTGGACGCCGGGCTCGGCGCGCCGAGCCACGCGGCGGAGGCGATGGAAATGGGCGCCGACGCCGTGCTGGTCAACACTGCCGTCGCAGTGTCGAGTGATCCGAACCGCATGGCCGTTGCCTTCAAAATGGCCGTTGAAGCCGGACGCGCCGCATTTGAATCCGGACTGGTCGCGACACAGGAAACCGCCAGCGCGACGAGTCCATTGACGACCTTTCTGGACTAGATTCAACCACGGATGAAACACCAATTAAACCCTGTAGCCGCGGACGTCAGTCCGCGCATTCCAATCTTTGCTCAATCAGCGCCGACTCACGTCGGCGGCTACGGTTCAAAAAAATAAAATATGAGCGCAAAAATTCTGACGGTTTCGCGAGCGCGGCAAATCCTGGCTGCCGCGACGAAAACCCGCGTGCTGGTTCTCGGCGACGTGATGCTTGACCAATTCATCTGGGGCGGCGTGTCGCGCATTTCGCCCGAAGCGCCGGTGCCGGTGGTGGATTTTGAGCGCGAAAGTTTCATGCCCGGTGGTGCGGCCAACGTCGCGCGCAATCTGACCGCGCTCAACGTCCCGACGGAAATATTTGGCGCGATTGGCAGCGACGATGCCGGCCGCCGGTTGAAGACATTGTTAAACGAACAGAAAATCGGCTGCCGCGGATTGGTGACGCACGCCGCGCGGCATACCAGTGTCAAAACCCGCATCGTGGCGCACAAACAGCAAATGGTGCGCATTGACCGCGAAACGCGCGACCATTTGGACGCGCG
>Ga0187848_10002233_pt1 | contig 15576 bp, 19 predicted proteins | sample June2016WEW_4_40_FD_132424 | JGI IMG/M metagenome (GOLD analysis project Ga0187848, IMG submission 132424) | Peatland microbial communities from SPRUCE experiment site at the Marcell Experimental Forest, Minnesota, USA - June2016WEW_4_40 | ecosystem: Environmental > Terrestrial > Soil >... | reverse complement strand
CTTCCTTAAGCTCGCGCAGCATGGGACGGTGCTCGCGGACGGCCTTCTCTTCGTCGAACCGCATCATCGTCAGCATGATTATTATAGCGATATACGATGCGGCGTTGATATAGAAGCAGGCCGCTATACCGACGGCTCCGATTAATATCCCACCTATCGCGGGCCCGACTATGCGCGCACCGTTGAACATCGCGGAGTTAAGCGCTATCCCGTTAGTCAGGTCTTCCTTGCCGACCATCTCGACCAGGAAGGACTGACGGCCCGGCACGTCGAACGTGTTCACGACTCCCAAAAGACCCGCGATAAACACGACGTGCCAGACGCGGACCGCGCCCAGGCTCACAAGCACGGCCAGGAGGAGCGCCAGGAGCATCGAGAGGGCCTGCGTCACCAGCAGGAGGTTCCTTTTGGAAACCCTGTCGGCGACCACTCCGCCTATCAGCACGAGGAACAGCATGGGCAGGGAGCTCATCGCCTGGACGAGCGAGAGGTAGAACGCCGAGTTGGTGAGCTTCAGGACGAGCCAGCCCTGCGCCATCGACTGCATCCATGTGCCTACAAGCGATATAGACTGGCCTATGAAGAACAGCCGGAAATTCCGGTGCCTCAGGGCGGAGAAAGTTCTGGATTTCATAAGAACAGCGGGATATAAGAACCGGGGATTATTCCCCGAGCCATTGAAAGCGAGAAAAGCTCCTCGACCGCGCGCACGCCCTCGTCGCCCAGGTCGATCGAGAAATCGTTGACATAGAGATTGATGTGCCCCTCGATGACGGAATCTTCAATCTCCTGCGCGTGCGCCTTTATGTACGACCTCGCCTCATCCCTGTGCGAGAAGGCGTACTTTACGCTCTCCCTTACCGCGGCCTCGGCGGCCGATATGACCTCCGCCCCAAGCGAGCGTTTTGCGAGGATGCCGCCGAGCGGTATCGGGAGCGTCGTCTCGGCCTCCCACCACTCGCCCAGGTCGAGCAGCTTCCTCAGGCCGTAGCCCTGGTAGGTAAACCTGCCCTCGTGTATTATGACGCCCGCATCGACCTCGCCGGCGGCGACGGCAGGCATTATCCTGTCGAACGGCATCATCGCGACGTTTTCATAGCCCGTGTCGTATAACATCAGGAGAAGATGTGCCGTGGTATACCTGCCCGGTACGGCGATTTTGCGGCCCCTGAGCTTCGACATGCTGTCATGCTTCTTCGTCACGACGAGCGGCCCGCACCCGCGGCCGAGCGCCCCGCCGCTCCGGAGCAGGCAGTAGTCCTTCCTGAGGTACGCCAGGGCATGGAACGAAACCTTGGTCAAATCAAGCTCCGCCTTCATTGCCCGCCGGTTCAGGGTCTCCACGTCCTCGAGGGACTCCGCCACGGTTATCCCCGGCGCATCAATTTTGCCGTGCGTAAGGGCGTAGAAGATGAACGTGTCGTTGGGACACGGCGAATATCCGAGTGTCAATGTTTTCATTAACTATCCTTACGTCGTCCCGGGGGACGGATTTGTAATCAAATATTCCCTGATAAATGCCGCGCTGCTCTCACAGGCCCGCTCCAACTGCCATTTCGAGCGGTCCCGGTCCTCCACCATGTTGCTTATCCCGCGTACTTCCAAAAACGGGACGCCGTACAGCAGGCATACCTGCGCCGCAGCCGCGCCTTCCATGTTTTCGCAGACAGCGCCGTAAAACTCCCGGAGGCGTCTGCCTCTCTCGGCCGTCCCGCTCACTATCGAGACGGTCAGGAAAATACCCACTTTAAACGATGCATTCCCGGCTTCGCGACGGAATACCCTGTCTGCCGCCGCCTCCAGCCTTTGCGTGTCCGAGGTCGTCTTGAAGCTGTTGTAATATCTTGAGCCGTCTGTCTCCAGCAGCGGCAGGCCCGTCTCCTCGAAGCCCTTCAGCCCATGATGGGTAAGGACTCCCAAGTCGGCATATATTTCCTCCGAGGCAGCGGCAACGTCTCCGGCCTTAAGCCCGGCACCCTCGTAGGCCCCGGCGCACCCGCCCAATATGGCCAATTCAGGGACAGACATGGAGAAAAAGGCCGCAAGGGACTGGGCAGTATTGGCCTGCCCGATGCCCGATACCAGGGCGGTGACCTTCCGCCCGCCGAGCAGTCCGCTCACACCTTCCCTGCCGGGAAAACTTTCATCCTGAGAGTTTTGCAGGAGACGGGCGAACGGCCTCAACTCCTCTTTTGTAGGGAATAGCGCAAGCACCATTAATCCAAACCTCGTTTAAAACCGCGTTCAGTATTCAAAAATAATATCATTTATCAAAGATTTATGCAAAAGAAAACCTGCCTTTAGGCCGTTGACATTGGCCTTTTATTATGGTGTAATACCCTCGTGATAGCGTACATAGGCCTGGGCTCAAACCTGGGCAACCGCGAGGAGAATATAACCCGTGCGGTAGAGATGTTAGGCCAGGTGGACGGCGTCCGGGTGCTCCGGGTTTCGCGGTTCCATGAGACCGCCCCGGTCGGCTATACGGAGCAGGGGAATTTTATAAATGCCGCCGCCGCAGTTGAGACCTCGCTATCGCCCGATGCCCTCCTTGACATCTGCCTGGGGATAGAAATAAGACTTGGGCGGGTGCGCACAGTGCATTGGGGGCCGAGGACTCTCGACCTGGATATTCTCCTTATGGACGGCCTGGTCGTGGACACGGAGAGACTGAAGATCCCGCACCCCCTGATGCACGAGCGGGCGTTCGTCCTGGCCCCGCTTTCCGAGATAGCCCCGGACGCAGTACACCCGGTCATGGGGAAGACGGTAGCGGAACTGACAAAGAGAATAAAGAGCTGAGGGCGACCCAAGGAAATGAAACATATAAAAACAGTCGGGGAAATGGCAAAGGTCGCGGGCGAGCTGAAGTGCTCGGGACTTACCATCGGCTTCGTCCCGACAATGGGCTACCTGCACGAGGGTCATCTCTCGCTCATACGGCGGGCGAAGAAAGAATGCGACTACGCCCTAGTCTCGATATTTGTCAACCCGTCCCAGTTCGGGCCGCAGGAGGATTTTTCCAATTATCCGCGGGACATGGAAGGCGACCTCGCCAAATGCAGGCATGAGGACGTCAAGGTGGTGTTTACGCCCGAGGCGGGCGATATATACCCCGACGGGTTCAGCACGTCAATCGAGGTCGGGAAGGTCTCGGAAGGGCTTTGCGGCGCCTTAAGGCCCGGCCATTTCCGGGGCGTCGCCACGGTGGTGACGAAGCTGTTCAACATAATCAGGCCTGACAAGGCCTATTTCGGCCAGAAGGACTTCCAGCAGACCCTTGTGGTCAAGAAGCTGGCGGCCGACCTGAACCTGCAGACGGAGATTGTCGTGGCGCCTACCGTGCGCGAGCCGGACGGCCTTGCGATGAGCTCGCGAAACGCCTATCTGACCCAGCAGGAGAGGGCCGCGGCCGCGAAGATATACCGCTCGCTCGCTTCCGCCAGGAGCCTCCGCGAATCCGGCGAGAGGAGGCCGGATGTCCTGGAGCAGAAGGTCAGGGGCAGCCTTACCGAGGAGCCGCTTATAAAGGTCGAATACGTCTCAGTGGTGGACCCTGAAGGCGACAAAATATTGAGGAACGTGCGCGACGGGGCGGTAATAGCCGCCGCCGTAAGGATTGGCAGGACCCGGCTGATAGACAATATAGTCATTTGAACGGAGTAATAAAGTGCTAAAACCCATAACAACAAACGCCGACGTAAAAGAGCTTATCGACCTCCTGGAAGTCGCGAAGCTCGTCGTTTCTACTCTCGATCTGGACCAGGTGCTCCAGGCGATACTGAAAAGCGCCCTTAAGCTTACCGGGACGAGCGCGGGCAGCATCGCCCTCTACAACAACCACTCGAAGGAACTCGAAATACACGCCCACAGGGGGCTCAGCGAGGGCTTCATAGGTAACACCAAGTGGAGCGTCCGGCCTGGCGGGCTTACGGAGAAGATACTTAATTCCAGCAAGCCGACCGTGATATCAAATACCACGAACAAGAAGTTCTTCACAAACCCCCTTGCGCTAAACGAAGGCATAAAGTCGATGGTATGCGTCCCCCTTAAGTTCAAGGACGACATAATCGGCATACTCTACGTGGACGATTTCACTCCGCGCAAGTTCCATGCGAGCGAGCTCGGGCTTCTCTCGATACTCTCGTCCTTCGCGGCCATGAGCATAGACCACGCGAAACTGCACGCCAGGACAAAGAAGATGGCGTTCACCGACAGCCTGACGACCCTCTACAACCACCGGCACTTCATGGAGCGGCTCGACTCCGAGCTCTTGCGGGCCGGGCGCTATGACGAGAGCTTCTCGCTAATGATGATTGACATCGACGATTTCAAGAAGGTGAACGACTCGCACGGGCACATATTCGGCGACAAGGTGCTGCACCACCTGGGAGTGGTTTTAAGGTCTTCCGTCAGGGAGACCGATACGGCAGCCCGGTACGGGGGCGAGGAGTTCGGCGTGCTGCTGCCCAAGGTATCTTCGGAGCGGGCGGCGGTGATGGCGGACCGCATACGGAAAAGGATACGGACAAAGACCCTGAGCCTCATGCGCGGCAAGGACCCGCTTACCGTCAGCATCGGCGTCTCTAACTACCCCGCCGACGGGAAAAACAGGATAGACCTCATAAGGAAGGCCGACAAGGCGCTTTACGAGGCAAAGAAGCGCGGCAAGGACCAGGCCGTGGAGTACCGCGAGCTGAAGAAGGCAAGAATTGACTGACCTGATCAAGATACTCCTGGTATTCGTCCTCATTATCTGGCTTTTGAAACTGAAATGGAACCTGGGCGCCGTCATGCTCATCGGGGCGGCCGCGCTCGGACTCCTTACCGGCCTCCATCCCCTCGAAATCATGAAGATCACCTACCGCTCCGGCATAAAACCCGCGACCGTATCCCTGATAGTCGCGCTTGCGCTCATCATGGTCCTCGAGAACATCCTCCGAAAGACCGAGACCCTGAAGAAAATGGTGGACTCGCTTCGCGGGCTCGTCGGCGACCCACGGATGGTCATGGCGCTGATGCCCGCGATAATCGGTGTCCTGCCGTCCGCGGGCGGCGCGTACTTCTCCGCGCCAATGGTGAAGGAGAGCGCCGGCGGCTCCGGGGTTACCCCGGAGCGGATGAGCTTCATCAACTACTGGTTCAGGCATATATGGGAATACGTGTCTCCATTATACCCTGGGTTCATCCTGATGGCGGCCGTGGCGCACGTCCCGATGGGGAAGATGTTCATGTACCAGGTCGCCTTCCCGTTGTCCGTCCTCGGCACGGGGGCGGTATACGCCTTCCGGGGGGTGAACTTAGGCCTAACCAAAGGACACGGGAATAGCCGAGTCAAGGACATAAAAACGCTCGCGCTCTGCTTCAGCCCGATACTCGCGGTAATGCTGCTGGTGATGGTGCTGAAGATGGATATCGCGGTGGCTATGGTGATAGTGGTGGCGGGGCTGTTCCTGTTCTTCCGCTACTCCCCCTCAAGGATTTGGGCGACCCTCAAGGAGAGCCTGTCGTGGAAGACGCTCCTGCTGGTGCTGGGCGTAGAGATATTCGGCGGGATAATGAAGGGCTCCGGGGTGGTTAACAACCTGCCGCAGTTCTTCCGGTCAGCGGGCGTGCCCGTGGTGCCGATACTCTTCGCCGTGCCGTTCCTGGTCGGCCTCATTACCGGCATATCGCTTGCGTTCGTAGGCATGACCTTCCCTATGCTCCTGCCGCTCATCGGCGGATCTAACCCGGACCTGCCAATGCTGGCGTTTGCGTTCGCCTCCGGTTTCGCGGGCATGATGTTCTCACCGCTCCACCTCTGCCTGGTACTGACCAAGGACTATTTCAAGGCTGATCTCTGGCCGATATTCAGGATAATGCTCATACCTGAGGCTATTGTGGTTGGCGTTGCAGCGACGCAGATGCTGCTGCTAAAGGGGTGACGGAGCGTTATTCCTGAATCATTAATGGGGGCAATAGGGTATTATTTTTGAGATATCACAGTGGAATGTTGAGGTGGCCCGTCCTTTGGGCCGCTCAACGTTTATGGAAGGTTTGATGGCTCATAAATAATGACCCATTTGCCCCCATTATCCGTAAAGTTTCCTCAGCATCTTGTCCAGTCTTGCAAGCGGAAGACCCACGACATTGAAGAAACAACCGTTTATGCCCTCGACGAATAGCGCCGCCCGGCCCTGTATGCCGTAAGCGCCCGCCTTGTCCATCGGCTCGCCCGAGCTCACGTATTCCTGTATCTCGCCGGGAGTAAGCTCCCGGAAGCGCACCTCCGTCACCTCGACCCCCGCTTCCAGCTTCCCGGTCGCGGCGTCAATGAGCGCGATTCCGGTCATCACCCTGTGAGTCCCGCCGGAGAGGAGTTTCAGCATGGATGCCGCATCCTCCGGGGAATGCGGCTTACCGAGCATCCTCCCATCCGCGACGACTACCGTATCCGCCCCCAGGACTGCGCCTGAGGTATGCCTGAACGCCGTCTTTTTCACCTTATCAAGTGCAAGCCTGATGACGTGCTCCTCAGGGCCTTCGCCCGGAAGCCCCGATTCGTCCACATGGGCGGGGTCCACTATAAAGTCGAAACCGGCCTGGCCCAAAAGCTCTCTTCTCCGCGGGGAAGCGGAGGCCAGTATCAGTAAGGGATATGTCATTGGCTATGACGCAAGGAAATCGTTTACCGCCGAGTTGAACTCTTCAGGCCGTTCAATATACGGGAGATGGCCCACGCCCTCCAGTACCAGGAGCTTTGAGCCGCGTATCCTCTCATGGAAAACTTTTGCATAAGATACCGGTACGACGCGGTCTTCACGTCCCCATATAATGAGAGACGTGGCCTTAATATCCGACAGCCTTTCCTCGACATCAGTCCTGAACCCGCCCGCGCTATGGATGGAGAGTATAGTCTCCACGCCCTTTGTCAGCTCGTCAACCGCATCGAACCCCTGCACCAGGGGCGAGGGGATATTCGAGTAATATCTCTCAAGTTCCTTTATCACCCGGTCCACGGACATCGGCGGCTCTTCCTCGTGGTACACTCCCGCCGGCGAGACCAGCACGAGCTTCCGGAGCTTTTCCGGATAATCGACGGCGAACCAGCAGGCAACCCAGCCGCCCATCGAGCTCCCGGCCAAGAATATACGCCTGATGCCCAGCGAGTCAAGGAATAAAGAGAGGAACTTCTCGTAGCCGCGCACGTCCCTGATATCGGGGAAGCGGGCCGAACCGCCGAAACCCGGCAGATCCGGCGCTATTACCCAGAAATTCTCCGAGAGCGGGCCGAACTGTCTGTGCCACAGCCTGCCGGTCGCTCCGGCCCCGTGCAGGAGCACGAGCGCGGGCCCTTCCCCGGCCTCGTAGTAGCGAACAGTGCGGCCGCCAACAATGATATCCTTACGTTCCATAGCGAAAAATAGAGAGCGGGCGGAAGGGTCGCTATTTCCGAGGCATCATAGTGGAGTGTTGAGGTGCCTGAATTTGGCGCTCAACGTTTACGTAACGTTTGATGACTCGAAAATGGCGCCCCTCCCGCCCGCCTCGCCCTTTGTTATTTATTCAGTACCTTCGCCGCCTCTTTGGCAAAATAGGTCAGGATGATGTCCGCCCCCGCCCGCTTGATGCTGGTGAGCGATTCCATCATGGCGCGCTGTCCGTCCATCCACCCGAGCTGCTCGGCGGCCTTTATCATCGAGAACTCTCCCGAGACGTTGTATGCCGCAATCGGCAGGTCGCACGACTCCCTGAGCCTGTAGATAATGTCCAGGTACGGGAGCGCGGGCTTGACCATTATTATGTCGGCGCCCTCGTCGATATCCAGCTCGGCCTCCCTGAGCGCCTCCCGCGCGTTGGCCGGGTCCATCTGATGGCTCCGCCTGTCGCCGTGGGCGGGAGTAGACTCCGCGGCCTCGCGGAACGGGCCGTAGAACGAGGACGCATACTTCACGGCATACGACATTATGGGCGTGTCGCCGTACCCGGCCCCGTCCAGGGCGTCCCTTATAGCACCGACCCTGCCGTCCATCATGTCTGAAGGGGCGACGATATCCGCGCCCGCCTTCGCATGCGAGAGGGCCTCCTTGCACAAGAGTTCCACCGTCGGGTCGTTCAGTATCTCGCTCCCCTTCAGCACCCCGCAGTGGCCGTGGTCGGTGTATTCGCAGAGGCAGACGTCCGTCACCACGAGCAGTTCCGGCACATTGTCCTTTATAGCGCGCACCGCCTGCTGCACGATACCGTCGTCGGCATACGCCTCGGAGCCTTTCGCGTCCTTCTTCTTAGGTATGCCGAAGAGCAGGACGGCCGGGACGCCCAGGGACTGAGCCTCCTTGCAGTCTTTTACGATATTGTCCACCGACTGCTGGGAATGTCCCGGCATCGAGGATATGGCCTTTCTGACGCCCTTGCCGTGCGTGACGAACAGCGGGTAGATGAAATCGCTTGGGGAAAGCGTGGTCTCGCGCACCATCCTCCTCATCGTCTCGCTCACGCGCATCCTGCGAGCGCGGTACTGGGGATAGAACATTTAGTCCTCCTGTTATGTCAGGTGAAATAGGCGTTATTTTTGAGCCATCAAACGTTTCGTAAACGTTGAGCGCCGAAACGCCGGCACCTCAACACTGCACTGTGATGGCTCATAAACTAAAGCCTTTTCCAGCTAAGTCTCTTAATGGACCGTCTGCGTAATTTTCGCCACCTGCGCGGGCACGGGCGCCTGGATCTCTCCGAACGTCCGCTCATAAGCCGATATGTTCTCGGCAAGCGCGGCCAGGAACTGCTTCGCGTGTATCGGGTTCGTTATGATGCGCGCCCTGACTGTCGCAGCCTCTTTCCCCGGTAGCGCCGCCGCGAAATCGAATATGAACTCGTTAGCGTTATGCACTATGCTGGCGACGTTGGAATACACTCCGCCCTCGATATCAGGACGTATCTCGAACGTGAGGGACGGCTGCGCGGGCTTGGGTTTATCTGCCATGGTATCTCCTTTTTCAGCAGCAGGTGCCTTCTTCACCGTGGTCGCCGCAGCCGCATGAGGATGCCTGGCCGCTGTCCTTCACGATGAAGCCGTGGTCGTCCAAGAAATCTATCTCGCAGCCGTTCATCAGCTCCGATGTGCCGTTGTCGAAATAGAAGGTCACGCCCTGCTTCTCCATGGACATATCGTCCGCCTCGCCCCCTGGGACCAGATCCATTTCATAGCTCTGGCTAGGCCCGCACGAGCAGCAGGACTTGGACATTATGGCCTTTATCTTGACTCCCAGGCCCTTGTTTTCGTCCACGTCCAGCACCTTCTTGAACTCGCTAAGCGCCTTTTCGCTAATCTCCATTACCATTTCTCCTTCTTGAAATAATCGGTTAAAGCGAGGAAAAGCGCGTCTACCGTGTAATCGGCCGGGACCACCCTCACCGGGAGCCCCGCCTCCTCGCATGTCTTTGCCGTCACCGGCCCTATGCACGCGACCGTTATACGGTCGAGATAGCCCTTAATATCTTCCCCCGCAGCCTCCATGAAATTCCTGACCGTCGAGGAGCTGGTGAAGGTTATTACCGTCCGGGCCGCCCCGCCCAGGGTTTCCTTGAGCTTTGTCCGGTCGATCTCCGGTGCGACGGTGCGGTACGCCACAGGGGCCTCGACCGTCGCGCCCTTCTCCCGCAGCCTCTCGGCTATAACCTCCCTGGCCCCTTCCGCCCTCGGGTAAAGGAACCTCTTGCCCTTGATATCCCGTCCTTCAAGGGCAGCCAATATCCCTTCCGCCTTGAACTCTTCCGGTACTATGTCCGGCTTCAGTCCACTTGCTTCGAGCGCCGCCGCGGTTTTAGGCCCCACGGCGATAATACCCAGCCCTTTCAAATCCCCGGCCTTTCCACCAAGCTCCCCGAGGCGGTTGGTGAAGAACAAAAACGCATTGACGCTGGTGAAGATGACGTAATCGAAACCGCCCAGCCGGCCGATTGCACCGTCGAGCGGGCCGTAATCCTCAGGCGGCACGGTCATTATTGTCGGGAACTCCACCACCTCCGCACCTGCGGACTCGAGCATCCGGATAAACCCGCCTGCCTGTTCTGCCGCCCTGGTAACTATTACCTTCACTCCGGAGAGCACCCCCACGGCGGAAGTCATTCGGGCCTCATTTCCCGCCGCCCGTCTCGGTCGCCGGGGCCGCAGGCGTCGTCTTCGTCTCCGTGGCCGCGCCGGTACTTGTCTTACCGGCATTGGCCGGAGGCTCGGCGATTTTCAGCTCGTCCTTCGCCTTCTTGAATAAGCCGGAGATGTCCTCCGGGTACTCGCGCGGGAAGAACTCCTTGTTGTAATATTCGACTTTTTTATCGAGCGCTTTATCGCGGGTCAGGCCCTCCTTGACCTCGGCGAACGCCTCGTCCCGTTTCCCCAGGCTCTTATAAGTGACGGCGGAGATGTAGTTCGCAAGTGCGCTGGACTTATCCAGGGACTCAGCCTTCTTGAGGTTCGGGAGCGCGTCCTCGTACTTCTGCTGGGCAAAGTACACGATACCCAGTTTGATAAGGGCCATCGTGTTGTCAGGCGACTCCTTAACCTCGTACTTCAGCTTATCCTCAGCCTTGTCGACATCCCCTTTGATGAAGTAGGCCCAGCCCAGGTCCCCGCTGATGATTTTGGGTTTTACGCCGCTGGCGAGGGCATCTTCTCCGGTCCTTATTATCGCGTCGTTCATGTGCATGTCGTAATAGACGCCCATCAAGGCGACGTAAGGCCTGGCGTCCTGCTTTCTCAAAGCTATCGCGGCGTTATATTGGTCAATGGCCTTTACGCTCCTGCCCAGCGCCTCGTAAGCCTGGCCGAGCATCATATGAGTATTGAAGCTTTTATTGTCATAGGCGAGCACCTTCAGGAAATATTGCTCCGCCAAATTGTAATTCTCATGCTGCATGGCATATAGGCCGTGAATAAAGTTCTGGTCGGCCTCTTTTCGGGCTGCATCCTTAGCCGGTTTCGGTTCCTGCTTTGAAACCCCCGAAGTAGCCGCGCAGCCGCAGACGAAAACGGATAAAACCACCAGGAAAAGAACCAGTAACCTCCTGAACATCCCCTACCTCCTCAATAACCGGTTATCTCTTTGCCGTACACTTCTTTAAGTATCTCCCCCGCGCCGCGCGAGAGCAAGGTCTCGGCAAGCCGCCTGCCGGCCTCCTCGCCGTCTTTAACCGGGACTAAGATATGGTCTTTTATTATCCTGTCGCCGGTCACGCTCCCTACGAGGCCGGCCAGCCTCAGAATGTTCTGGCCGCCGTCTTTTATTACCCTGGCATGGGCCGCGATTGGAACCTGGCAGCCGCCTTCGAGCCTCCTGAGGAAAGAACGCTCCGCCACCACGCAGTCCCAGGTTTCCTGGTGCTGCAGCGCAGAGAGCGCGTCGTTCATGAACAGGTCGTCCCTCCTGCACTCGATGCCTATCGCACCCTGGCCGATTGCGGGCAGACTCACCTCGGGGTCGATGTACTCCTTTATGCGGTCGGCCCAGCCCATGCGCTTTATACCGGCGGCGGCAAGTATTACCGCGTCGTAGACGCCCTCCTCCATCTTCCTTATCCGGGTATCGAGGTTACCCCGGAGCTGCTCTATCTTTATGTCCGGCCGGGCCGCCAGGAGCTGGCACTGGCGCCTCAGACTGCTTGTCCCGACGGAAGCCCCTTTTGGCAGGGCCATGAACGAGGCGCTGTCCCTGGAGAGAAACGCATCCCGCGGGTCCTCGCGCTTAGTCATGCACGCAAGGTGCAGGCTCTCCGGCAGGGCGGTCGGCACGTCCTTCATGCTGTGAACGGCTATGTCTATCTCTTTCCGGAGCATGGCCTCCTCTATCTCCTTGACGAAGAGGCCTTTGCCGCCCACCTTGGCCAGAGGCACGTCTAATATCATGTCGCCCGTGGTCTTTATCTTCTCCAGGACTATCGTAACGCCGGGGTTCGTCTTCATCAGCTCGCGCTGCACGAACTCCGCCTGCCAGAGCGCAAGCATGCTGCCGCGCGTGCCTATTACTATCTTATCTCTCCTTTTCAAGGAACCTCCTTAGCATTACCTCGTTTCCGCCTCCGAGCCGCTTGCCTCCGGCTCCGCCGCCGGGGCCGACTCCTTCTCTTCGGTTATGCCGAAGAGCACCCTCGCGGTCTCTATATGGCTGCTGCCCTCGGGGTTGCCCGCGCTGTCCTTGAGCGCCACAAGCGGCGAGTGCAGGAGCTTGTTGACTATGGCCTGGGTCATGCCCTCGATGCTTTTTTTCTGCTTCTCGTTCAGCTCCCCGAGCCTGGGTAGCGTCCTCTCAAGCTCCGCCAGCCTTATCGCCTCCGCCTTCTCGCGTATGGCGACGATAGTCGGGACGACGTCTATCGAGCGGAGCCATGCGAGGAAGGTGTCTATCTCCTCTTCTATTATCTCCTCGGCCAGTTCCGCCTCCCGATGGCGCTCTTTTATGTTCGACTCCACGACGGACTGGAGGTCGTCTATATCGTAAAGGTAGACGTTGTCTATCTTGTTTATATCCGGGTCGAGGTTCCTGGGTACCGCGATGTCTATCAGGAATACCGGCCGGTTCTTGCGCTCCTTGATTGCCTTCGCCATGTCGCCCTGGCTAAGGATGTAGTGCGGGGCCCCCGTGGAGGCTATCAGGATATCGGCGTGGACCATCTCGGCGGCCAGGTCTTCGTACTTGACCGCCCTGCCCTCGAACTCCTGGGCCAGGGCGACGGCACGCTCATGGGTGCGGTTTGCGACCATGACGGTCTTGACGCCGTTATTGACCAGGTGCTTCGCCGCGAGTTCGGCCATCTCGCCCGCGCCCGCGAGCATGACCGATTTGCCGTCAAGCCTCCCGAATATCTTCCGTGCGAGCTCTACCGCCGCGAAGCTTATCGAGACGGCAGACTCCGCTATCTTGGTCTCGGTCCGTATCCGCTTGGCTACTGAGATGGACTTCTTCATCAGGCGGTTCATCACCACGCCGGTCGTCCTGCTCTCGAGCGCGTGGTCGAACGAGTCCTTGAGCTGACCCAGTATCTGAGGCTCGCCGACCATCATAGAGTCGAGGCTCGCCGCCACCCTGAATATGTGCCTCACCGCCTCCCGGCCGTGGAAGGCGTACAGGGACTCCCTGTATACATCGTCCTTCAGCTGGTGGTAGTCCAGGAAGAAATCCCTTATGCCCACGATGCCTTGTTCGGCGTCCTTGACCACCGCATACGACTCCACGCGGTTGCATGTGGACAGGATGACATTTTCGTTCACCGGCTCGAGCCTGCCGAGGCAGCAGAGCGCATCCGGGAGCCTCGCTTCGGGGAAAGAGAGCTTCTCCCGTACTTCCACCGATGCTGTCTTGTGGCTTAGCCCTACGACTACTATTTCCATATTATTTAAACGCGTGCCTGCCCGGAAGCAGTAAATTAACGCCCAGGAACGTGAATATCACTATCAGGAAACCTATGACCGCGAGGTAGGCCGCCTTCCGGCCGCGCCATCCGGCGACAAGCCTGGCATGCAGGTATGCGGCGTAAATAAGCCACGTAATTAGCGACCATATCTCCTTGGGCTCCCAGCCCCAGTAGCTGCCCCACGCGGACTCGGCCCATATCGCGCCCGAGACTATGGCGAGGGTCAGGAGCGGGAACCCGAGGGCTATCGCCTTGTACGATAGCTCGTCGAGCACGTCGAGCGGGGGCAGCATTCTGTAGAACGCCCCGGAGGTTTTATGCTTGAGCTGTCTTTCCTGAATTATGTACATATTGCTTACGCCAAACGCTATGGCGAAGGCGGCGTCGCCCAGAAAGGCAAGCGTGGTGTGTATGCCGAGCCAGCCGCTTGAGAAGAAGCCGGGCGTGGGCGCAGCCGATTCCGGGAAGGTCAGGGACGCCATGACGAGTATGAAGGCTATCGGCACTATGAAGGTGCCCAATACCCTTATCTTGACGCGATACTCGAGCACGAGGTAGATTGCCACTATCGCCCAGGCGAAGAAGGCCATCGACTCCCGGATATTGGTCATCGGGACGTGGCCGAGTTCTACCGTCTGGTATATGAGGGAAAGGGTATGGAACCCGAAGCCCAGGATGGTCGTGAGCTGGCATACCTTCCCGATGCTCTCGCGCTGGTTGATCAGGTAGAGCAGGAAATGGAACGTGGCGAGGAAATAGAAGAAGAGCGTTATGCCGAAGAGGATCCTGTTCATTTCGGCGCCGGGGCCGCCTCCTTGGGCTGGGCCGCCCTCTCCGCAAGCCTCTGCGCCTCGAGCACCTTATCTATCTCGGCCTCGGAACGCTCTATCCAGTCCCTGTAGGGGGTATAGAAGCTCCTGACCGCGTAGAAACTGCTCCTTAATGCCCGGAACGCGATAAGCGACCAGTCGTAGTCCCCGGACGACTCGAACCCTTGGCCTATCTCCCACAGCCGCTGGGCGGAGGCCGGGACGTATGAGCCGAATGGCGTGTACATGTGTATCGCCGTCTCGTAGTCGGTGATGGCCGTCTTGAGGTCTCCGCTTTTGAAGGCCTTTTCGCCGGCGATGTACTGGTTATGGCCGTAGACGTATGTCTTTACCCATACCATGGCGATAAGCACCACGAAAATCAGAAGCCCGTTCCTTATAAAACGGATTATCCTGCCCTTGTCCATTTTTACCTCAGGAGAAAAAACCGGGTACGCAGACGAGCAGCGTCCCGAGGATGGCGACGATGAAACCGGCTATTATTACGAAGGCCCCGATTACGTCGAGGGGCCTTTTCGCGTTTTGCGAGGCCCAGAAGCCCCAACCGAGGGCCAGGATGCCGACCACTATCATAATGCTGTGCAATACCACTTAAACCTCCGGAAAATGAACAGAATGTCGGAAATTATAAGGTTTTTTCGCCCCTAAGTCAAGAAAACTTTGCGCGACGGGTTTTTACATTTCAGGCTTTTTTTAACTGCCTCTCTTTTAATTTCTTCTATATCAAAAATTGAATTAACAACATCCCACGCCGATAGAAGAGAAACCCCCAATAAAACAAACATAGAAAAAACTAATAACTGCCATCGGTGAACATCTTTTAAAATTTGTTCTGGAATTTTATCAAAAGGAGCCACTGACGGAACCAGCAAAACCACCACTGAAAGAAAAAGAACAATTAACATTAATAAACAGTGGCTTTTTATAGTATTCATTAAGTTTCTAAAACTTTTTTCTGCATCGTATTCTAAAATAATTTCAAACTCTTCCTTAGAGATTAAAGTTAAAATAATTGTAGTACAAGAAATTACTCCGCTAAAAATAACCCCTATAAGAGCGGGAATTAATATTAGAATATTTTCATCAGGTTTTCTTCTAAAAAAATAGGTAAATACTAACGAAATGATGACTAAAAGCCAGAACAATTCGTTCCGAAATAATCTTTTAATCATTGATTTGTTTTACTCCATATTTTTTCCTTAAATCTCTCAAAATTCCTTTGACCAAATTTTCATCAAGGTCGGCTGAATTATCAATTTCTTCATCTAAAATTTGCAGGTTTTTTTCACTTTTTATTGTTGTCTTTCTTCTTCTTTTGCTTTTTTTTGCTTTTAATTTCCAAGAGCCGCCACCATCT
>Ga0187848_10002229_pt1 | contig 15584 bp, 12 predicted proteins | sample June2016WEW_4_40_FD_132424 | JGI IMG/M metagenome (GOLD analysis project Ga0187848, IMG submission 132424) | Peatland microbial communities from SPRUCE experiment site at the Marcell Experimental Forest, Minnesota, USA - June2016WEW_4_40 | ecosystem: Environmental > Terrestrial > Soil >... | reverse complement strand
ACAGCACCGAAAGCCTGCACGCGGCGGTGGTCGAGGTGGTCGCCAAGCGCGGCAGCCGCATGCGCTATACCACCATCCAGAACTGGGCCAACAACATCTACAACCTGGTGACCAAGCGGGCCGTGGCCTACGGCGACGCCCTGGTCGAATGGGTCGACGGCAACCTCGGCAGCCGCCTGACGATGAAGTACCCGTCCATCTACATGAAGGAGCCGGGGGCCCGCGGCGAGGTCCTCTCCGTGGCCTTCGCCTCGACCGGCCAGCACCAGGACGCCGGCGCGAAGGTGGTCCATTGCGCGGAGCACACCTCCAGCCGCATCGTCTCGAAGTCGATCTCGAAGAACGGCGGGCGCACCAGCTACCGCGGACTGTGCAAGGTCCTCAAGGGGGCCAAGCACTCCAAGTCCAACGTGGTCTGCGACGCCCTGATCCTCGACCCCCAAAGCCGCAGCGACACCTACCCCTACATCGAGGTCGAAGAGCAGGACGTGATGGTCGGCCACGAGGCCAGCGTCTCGCGGATCGGCGAGGAGCAGTTGTTCTACCTCAACAGCCGCGGGATGAGCGAGCAGGAGGCCGCCACGATGATCGTCAGCGGGTTCATCGAGCCGCTGGTCAAGGAGCTGCCCATGGAATACGCCATCGAGATGAACCGGCTCATCGAGCTGCAGATGGAGGGGACGGTGGGATGACTTCTCGTTCCCATGCTCCGCGTGGGAACGCCTGAGTGGACGCTCCGCGTCCCCGAGAACTGCAGGGACGCAGAGCGTCCGGCACATGCGTTCCCACGCGGAGCGTGGGAACGAGAAGATACATCATGTTGCAAACCACCACCAGCTTCACGCAGGAGAGCTTCGACGCCTTTCTGGCGTCGCGGCGCGAGCCGGCGTGGCTCGGCGAGGCGCGGCGGAGCGCCTGGGAGACGTTCCTCGAGCTGCCGCTGCCCGACCGCCGGCAGGAAGAATGGCGGCGGACGGACATCCGCGCTCTGCGGCTCGCGCAGTTCGGGCCGGTCCTGCCGGGGCCCGCCGCCGGGGTCGCTCCGCCGGCCCTGTTGACCGAGGGCGTGGCACTGGCCGGCCGCACGGTCGCGCTCGACTCTCGGCCGTGCCTCGCGGATCTCGATCCCGCCCTGGCCGCCCGCGGCGTCCTCTTCGGCAGCCTCGACGAGCTGGTGGCGGGGCAATCCGCGCGCATCCGGCCTTACCTGCTCGCCCGGGCGGTGGACCCGGCCTACGACAAGTTCGCCGCCCTGCACGCCGCCTGCTGGTCCGGCGGTACGCTGCTGGTGGTGCCCAAGGGGCTCGCCCTGCAGCAGCCGCTCCACATCCTCTCGGCCATGTCCCCCGGCGGCGTCGACCTGGGCCACTGCCTGATCGTGCTGGAGGAAGGTGCCGAGGCGACTGTCCTGGCCGAGACGGCCAGCACCACTCCCGAGGCGGACGGCTTTCATTGCGGGGCGGTCGAAATCCTGCTGGGCCGCGGGGCACGGCTCCGCTACGTCAACCTCCAGGACTGGGGCAGCGGCGTGTGGCACTTCGCCCACCACAAGGCCCTGGTCGGCCCCGACGCCGCCCTGCAATGGACCAGCGGCGCGTTGGGCAGCCGCCTGGCCAAGGTCAACCAGCACGTCGCCTTGACCGGCCCCGGGGCCCACGCCCAGGTCAACGGCGTCATGTTCACCGACGGCCGCCAGCACCTCTCCTACCACACCCTCCAGCACCACGAGACGCCGCAGGGCACCAGCGACCTGCTGTACAAGGGCGCCTTGCAGGGCCACTCGCGGATCGTGTGGCGGGGCATGATCAAGGTCGATCGCGACGCCCAAAAGACCGACGGCTACCAGCGCAACGACAACCTGATCCTCTCCGACTCGGCCCGCGCCGATTCGATCCCCGGCCTGGAGATCGAGGCCGACGACGTGAAGTGCTCGCACGGGGCGACGGTCGGCCGCGTGGACGACGAGCAGGTTTTCTACGCCCAGGCCCGCGGACTGACCCGCCGCGAGGCCGTGCGGATGATCGTCGCCGGCTTCTTCCAGCAGGTGTTCGACCGCATCACGCTGCCCAGCGTTCGCTACGCCCTGGGCGAGGTGATCGGCCGCCGCATCCGCGAGTTCGAGTAAATAGGCGGAGCAATGAGCTGAACGGGTTGTCAGTGGTCCGTGGTCAGTTGCCAGTGCAATACAACGGACCACGGACAACGTACCAACCCCTCAGTCCCCAATCCCTCCCCATGTCCGATTTCCTCCGCGTCTGCCGGGTGTGCGACGTTGCCGAAGGGGGCCGGGCGGTCTTCGAGGTCGAAGGCCGCTTCGTGGCGGTGTTTCACGTCGGCGGCCGGTTCTACGTCCTGGACGATTGCTGCACGCACGACGGCGGGCCGCTGGGCGAAGGCCGGCTCGAGGGATTCACCGTCCAGTGCCCGCGGCATGGGGCCAAGTTCGACATCCGCGACGGCCGCGTCCTGAGCATGCCCGCCGTCGCCGACACACAGTCCTTTCCGGTAAAGGTCGAAGGCGACGAGGTGCTGGTGCGGCTGGACGAATGAGGTCCTGGGGTTTAGGTCTTGGCACCAAGGCCCAAGACCTAAGAACCAAGGCCCAAGACCTAAGACCCAAGACCCAAGGCCCAAGCCATGCCCATCGACGAAGAATCCGTCTACGCCGCGTTGCGGCAGGTCCGCGACCCGGAGTTGTTGGTCAACGTCGTCGATCTGGGGCTGATCTATGAGGTCAAGGTCGCAGAGGCGGAGGGGAAATCGAACCTCTCGGTCCTCATCACCATGACCACGCCCGCCTGCCCTTACGCTCCGCAGTTGCTCCAGGAGGTCCGCGACACGCTTGCGGGCCTGGAGGGGGTAGGCCAGGTCGAGGTCGAGCTGACGCTCAACCCGCCCTGGACCCCCGACCGGATGACCGAGGACGCCCGGGACGAGCTGGGGATGTTCTGAAGCGCTGCCCTGCCGCACATTTTCCGGCCGCCGGCTTGCAAAGGCTGCGGCGGCGGATTAGCATCGAGGGCACGTGGGGCCGACCATCGCGGCGATTCCCGCGGCAAGTTCCGGAGATTGAGCCAATGAATGCGTACCGACAGGGGACCGAGGCCCGGCGGGCTTCGCGGCGGCAATTCCTGGCCTCGGCGGCATCGGCGTTGGGGGCCGCCGCCGTCCCGGCGATCGTGCCCGCTACGGTTTTCGGCCAGGCCGCACCGAGCAACCGCATCCACGTGGGCTTCATCGGCTGCGGCAACCAGAGCACGATCGACCTGCCCGCCTTCCTCGGCCAGGGCGACGCCCAGGTGCTGGCCGTCTGCGACGTGAATACCGCCAGCCACGGCTACAAGGTGCCCGAGCAGTTCCTCGGCCGCAAGCCGGCGCAAGAAAAGGTCAACGCACATTATGCGGCCGCCAGGCCTTCCGGCCAATACAAGGGCTGCGACGCTTACAACGACTTCCGCGAGGTCCTCGGCCGGCGGGACATCGACGTGGTGACCGTCGTCGTGCCCGATCACTGGCACGCCCTGATTACAATCCTGGCTGCCAAGGCGGGCAAGGACATTTACTGCGAGAAGCCGCTGTCGCTGTGCATCCGTCAGGGGCGGGCGATGGTCGAGGCGGTGCGGCAGTACAAGCGCGTCCTGCAGACCGGCAGCCACTACCGCTCCAGCCCCGCGGCCCGCCTGGCTTGCGAACTGGTGCGCAACGGCCGGATCGGCAAGCTCCAGCGGATCGTCGCCCGCGTGGCCGAGCAGAACGCGGTGGACCCCGGTCCCGGCTGGAAGCCCATGCCGGTGCCCGAGGGCTTCGACTACGACTTCTGGCTTGGCCCGGCCCCGCTGGCCCCCTATCACAAGGACCGCTGCTTCTACCGCTTCCGTTTCATTCTCGACTATTCCGGGGGGCAGACGACGAACTTCGGCGCCCACTCGAACGACCTGGCCCAGTGGGGCCTGGGCATGGACCAGACGGGCCCGGTCGAGTTTGAGGACGCGGGCTCCGAGTGGCCGCCCCCCGGTGGGCTCTACAATACGGCCACCAAGGTCAGTTTCCGCGCCCGCTATGCCAACGGGGTCGAGCTGCTCTGCCGGACCATCAAGCCGGGGTTCGGCACGCGATTCGAAGGCACGGAAGGCTGGGTCGAATACAGCTACGGCGGCGTCACCAGCAAGCCGGAATCGCTCAAGACGTCGCTCATCGGCCCAGGCGAGATCCACCTCGCCGTGAGCAACCCCGAGCGCAAGGAGGAGGGGGGCAAGTTCCACGTGCCCGACCACGTCGGCAATTTCCTCGCCTGCGTCCGCTCGCGGAAAGACCCTGTGGCTGCGGTCGAAATCGGCCATCGCTCGGCGTCGGTCTGCCACCTGGGCAACATCGCCATGCGGCTGAAACGCAAGCTCCGCTGGGACCCGGCGAAGGAAGAGTTCCCCGGCGACGACGAGGCCAACCGCATGTTGGGCCGGGCCATGCGTCCGCCGTGGCGGCTGAATGAAGTTACGTGAATCCAAGAGGAAAAGGAGACAGTCATGCACAAACCGGTAAGGGTGCTGGTCCTGTCGGCGGCGGCCCTTGTGGGCCTGTCGTCTTACGCCCGCAGCGATGACGGCTGCGGCTGCTCGCCGCCCGAAAGCCAGAAGGCCAAGACGTGGACCTTCGACAACAAGGAAGCCCTGGCCGGCTGGACGCTCTCCGGCGACGCCGCTCTGGACCTGACGAAGAACCGCGCGGGCAAGGGGGGCACGCTCAAGGTCGGCCCCGGCGGCAAGGCCCTGCTGAAGCTCCGCGACAAGGACGAGTCGGGCAAGGTCGAGATTTGGGTCTACGACGACGCCACGGTGCCCGCCAACGCCAAGGCCCACCGGGTCGGCCCGCGCTGGGGACTGGTCCAAAACGACGGCAACGTGCTGGTCATCGGCGTCCTCTACGCCAGCTACCTCGGCGGCGACGAGGGCTACACCGCCACCGCCTGCAACGCCAAGGACTGGTTCAACCAGTTGTTCTGGCTGGGCGTGCGGCGGACCCCCGCCGGCTGGCACAAGTGGACCTTCGACTTCGATCCGGAGGCGGGCATTCAGGTCCTGCACGACGACAAGGAGGTCAATGCGGTCGATTCCAGCAAGACCGGCCTGAAGGGGTTCAGCGCCCTGGCCATCTGGGGCGACGCGGGCCCGGGCCCCGGGCAGACCGTGTGGGCCGGCGACCTGTCGGTCACGCTGGGCGGCCCGGTGAAGATCGTTCCCGCCGGCGAGGCCGATCCCTACGCCGAGAGCACCGCCGAGACGACGCCCACCCGGCCCGTCGTCCTGTATACCAAGGAAAGCCCGCCCGCGACGCCCAAGCTCGACGAGATGCTGTACCAGGAGAGCGTCTCGCAGCACGGCATCACCTGGACGTTCGAGCGGCCGGCCCGCGTCGGGCGGTTCGTCAACGGCGACTGGTACGTGGTGGGCCCGGCGACCGTCAAGGCGATCGAGCCCAAGCCGCTCTACGGGGCGGAGATCCGCAGGCGCGAGCTGGACCACATGGACAAGGAGCGGCCGGAGGCCCAGCGAGTCCGCAACGGCTTCATGCTCAATCCGCCGGCCCAGATGCGGGTGGCCTACGACAGCGGCGTGCGGAACTGGTTCGATCCCTCGCTCATCCGCAAGCCGCCCGTGGCCATGAAGCCCGGCGATTCGCTGGTCTCGACGATCAGCATGCCCAAGGGCCTGGTGCTGCACGCGCAGTTGCGGAACAAGATCGAGCGCGGCGTGGACGACAGCAGCCCGATCCGCACGGCCGCGGTACTGACCTGCGTGGCCGCCCCGCAGCCGCCGGACGCCTTCCGGCCGGGCTTCTGCGACCGGCAGCAGCGAATCTACCTGGCCCGCAACCTCAAGCGCGAGCTGCTGCCCACGGCCGCCGCCCCCAAGGACATGCCCAACCTCCGCCAATATGTCCGCTTCACCCAGCGGCCATGGGTCGGCACGTGCTTCTTCGGCTTCGAGGAGCCCGTGGAGAACATGCCGCAATACGGGCTGGAATACGGCCGGGTCTCGGGCATCTCCGCCCTGCTGCTCTGCACCGACCTGAAGCCGCAGCAGAAGGAGCCGCTGCTGGTGAACTACGTCCAGGTGGGCATCGACCTGGGGGGCATCATCCGCGCCGGCCATCCCGGCTGGTCCGGCTTCGGCGGCCACGGCAGCGGCCGCAAGCTGCCCATCGTCCTGGCCGGTCTGCTCCTGGGCGACGAAGAACTGGCCAACATCAACAAGTCCTTCCCCAAGGCGAGCTTCGGCGAGGACGAGCAGACCGCCTACGGCGATAGCTGGACCGGGGCCAAGGTGGTCTTCGCCGGCCACTCGGGCATCGACGCCGCCACCGGCGCCGGCCGCACTCGGGGCAACTCCTGGGGACCCTACGAGCACATGCCCCCTTCGCAGTGGAAGGCCGGCCAGAACACCAGCGAGTCCTATCGCCGCTGCTGCACCAGCGTGGGCTGGGTCGCCCAGGGCCTCACCCTGCGGCTGATGCACGCCGAGGGTCCCTGGGGCCACGACGCCTTCTTGGATTACGTCGACCGCTGGATGTTCGAGAACGATGCTGCTTTCGTGAAGACCATCAAGCAGGCGACCGGCAACGATCACGACAAGGATTGGGCCCGGCAGGGCCAGACCTGGGACAAGTTCGTCAACGAGATGTGGGCGAAGCACCGGGCGGGCCTGAGTGCCCCCTGCGACGGCTGGAAGCAGAAGCACGACGACAGCTACTACCGCCACGCCATCGAGCACCCGCAGAAATAGCGTCTTCTGCGGGTTTTTCGCGCCTCGGGTACACCCGTTTAGCGGGCGGGCTTGCCCGCCGTTGGTTGCGGCCCCAGCCCGCGGTGGCCGGGGGTTCGCTCCCGTCGGTCCCCTCGGGCAGCGAGGCGTCGAACCCCCAGCCCGCGGTGGCCGGGGGTTCGCCCCGGGGGTTCCCCGGGGGTGCTTGACGGCCGGCGGCGGATGACGAGAATTGGCGGCAAGGATGCCGCCGCATGGGCCGCGGCACGGATTACCCAGGAGGCCTGTGTCATGGAGACCCGCTCTCGCGCCCCGAAGATCAAGAGGACCAAGCGACTCACTCTCAAGGACCGCCTGTCCCGCCTGACCTACCACCGCGCCTGCCAGCTCTTGGGCCCCGACGGACCGCACATGATCCGCCGCGGGGCGACCTACCAGGACATCGACCTGGATCGCGACGTCTACTTCCGCGGCGACCTGTTCCGCCTGAAACTACGCGGGGCGGCCCGCGGAAAGGACCCGGTGGTCACCATCACCCTGATGGCCCCGGCGCGGAACCGGCTCCGCTTCAACTGCACCGCCTGCGAGACGTTGTGCGAGCACGTCGGCGCGGCCTTTTCGCTCGTCCTCGAGGAGAAGACGGCCCTGGGGCTGGCCGCGGAGCCCGAGGAACGGCGGCCCCTGGAAACCCTCAGCCCCAAGGAACTCGTCGAGCAGGCCCTCCGCGACCGCGAGGAACGGGCCGCCACCGAGAAGTTCCGCCTCACCTCGTCCGATCCCCAGCACCCCTGGGCCGACTACACCGTGGTCAGTGCCCTCTCGGGAAAGACCTACCGCGTGGCGCTGCGGGGCGAGGAGCACGGGCAGTCGTATTGCTCCTGCCCCGACTTCCGCACCAATACTTTGGGCACGTGCAAGCACATCCTCCACGTGCTCCGCCGCATGCGGCGGCGGTTCCCGCCCGCGGTCCGAGGGCGGCCCTACCGCAACCGGGCGGCCTTCGTCCACGTGCTCTACGGCGAGCAGCTCACCCTGCACCTGCAACTGCCCGACCGGCCCGATCCCAAGCTGGTCCGCGCCGTAGGCCACCTGACCGGCGGGCCGATCGACGACGTGCGGCAGTTGGTCGATTGCCTCTCGCAGGCGGAGAAGATCGGCCAGGCCGTCACCGTGTACCCCGACGCCGAGGAGCTGATCCAGCGGCGGCTCTTCGAGCGGCACATGGCCGAGCGGATGGCCGCCATCCGCCGCGACCCGGCCCGGCACCCGCTCCGCCGAGAACTCCTGAAGGTCGAGCTGCTCCCCTACCAGCTCGACGGCGTGGCCTTCGCCGCGGCGGCCGGCCGCGCGGTCCTGGCCGACGACATGGGCTTGGGCAAGACGATCCAGGGCGTGGGCGTGGCCGAGATCCTCGCCCGCGAGGCGGGCATCAGCCGGGTGCTGGTGGTCTGCCCCGCCTCGCTCAAGTCGCAATGGCGGAGCGAAATCCACCGCTTCGCCGATCGCAGCGTGCAACTGGTCACCGGCGGCGCCGCCGAGCGGGCCCGGCAGTACGACGGCGAGGCCTTCTTCACCGTCTGCAACTACGAGCAGGTGCTCCGCGACATCCTGCCCATCGAGCGGGCCCGCTGGGACCTGATCATCCTCGACGAAGGGCAGCGGATCAAGAACTGGGAGTCGAAGACCGCCCGGATCATCAAGGGCCTGAAGTCCACCTTCGCGCTGGTGCTGAGCGGCACGCCGCTGGAGAACCGCCTGGACGAGCTGTACTCGGTGGTGCAGTTCGTCGACGACCGCCGCCTGCCCCCCGCCTTCCGCTTCTTCCACCGCCACCGCGTAGTGGACGAGAAGGGCAAGGTGCTGGGCTACAAGAATCTCGACCAGTTGCGCGAGAACCTGCGGCCCGTGCTGCTGCGGCGGACGCGGGAGTCGGTGCTCCAGCAGTTGCCCCCCCGCACGAGCGAGATCGTCCGCATCCCGCCCACCGACGAGCAGATGGTCATGCACGGGGCCCACATGCGGATCGTGCAGATGATCACCCGCAAGCCGTTCATCTCCGAAATGGACCTCCTGCGGCTGCAGAAAGCCCTGTTGATGTGCCGCATGTCGGCCAACAGCACGTTCCTGGTGGACAAGCAAATCCCCGCCTACTCCAGCAAGCTCGGCTACCTGGAGGAGCTTTTGGACGGGCTGTTCGCCGAGGCGGACCGCAAGGCCCTGCTCTTCTCCGAATGGACCACCATGCTCGACCAGGTCGAGCCGCTCCTCCGCCAGCGGAAGCTCGACCACGTGCGGCTGGACGGCTCGGTGCCGCAGAAGAAGCGGCAAGCGCTGGTGAACCGCTTCCGTGAGGACCCCGGCTGCCGGCTTTTCATCACCACCAACGCCGGCTCGGTCGGCCTGAACCTCCAGGCCGCCAACACGGTGATCAACGTCGATCTGCCCTGGAACCCGGCCGTGCTGGAGCAGCGGATCGGCCGGGCCCACCGCATGGGCCAACTCCGCCCCGTGCAGGTCTACGTGCTCGTGACGGAAGAGACCATCGAAGAGAGCCTCTTGAACACCCTTTCGGCCAAGAAGGACCTCGCCCTGGCGGCCTTGGACCCCGACTCGGACGTGACCCGGGTGGACTTGGCCAGCGGGGTCGAGGAGCTGCGGCGGCGGCTGGAGGTGCTGCTGGGGGCGCATCCTGAGGCGCCGCTCGATGTCTCGAAAAAGGAGGATGCCACCCAGCAGACCGAGCGGTTGGCCGAGCACCGCGATCGCGTGGCCGCGGCGGGCGGCGAGATGCTGGGGGCCGTATTCGGGTTCCTCGGCGAGTTGGTCTCGCAGGACCGGCCGCAGCCTCCCCCCGAGGCCGTAGTGAGCCAGGTCCGCAGCCGCCTGGCGGAGTGCGTCGAGGACGACGCTTCCGGCCGCCCGCGTCTGACCGTCACCCTACCCGACCGCCGCGCGCTCGATACCCTCGCCCAAACCCTCGCGCGCCTGCTGGGCGTGGGCGGGGGTGGTGAGTGAAAGGGTGAAGGGAGAGACTATGGCAGCGAAGTCCGTCACGCCAGACGAGATCCAGGGGATGGTCCGCGTGGTGCGCGGGCAGCGAGTAATGCTCGATTTCGACCTGGCCCGGCTCTACGGGGTGACGACGGCCCGCCTGAACGAGCAGGTTGCGCGCAACCGCGATCGGTTCCCTGGCGATTTCGCGTATCAGCTTACCCAGCAAGAGCTTACGGGTTTGATGTCGCAAAATGCGATATCAAACTCCGCCCGGGGCGGACGCCGTAAACTCCCTTGGGCCTTTACCGAACACGGGGTTGCCATGCTCTCCAGTGTCCTCCGGTCTCCCACGGCCGTCCGGGTCAACATCGAGATCATGCGGACCTTCGTCCGGCTCCGTCGCCTGATGGCCACGCCGGGCGAATTAGTCGAGCAGCTTACCCGCTTGGCCGAGACCGTTCGCTTGCACGACGACCAAATCAAAGCCATCGCCCACGTTCTGAACAAGCTGATGGAACGGCCCGAAGAACCGAAACGCCGGATCGGGTTTCACGCCCGCCAGGAAACGGGGGCTGATGATGCTTGAGGTCGCGAAGGGATTGATGTTCGGGGGTGAAGATGCCTGTACCCAGGATCGGGCGCCGTTGCGGTTGTCCGGGTACCGCGATCGCGTGGCCGCGGCGGGCGGCGAGATGCTGGGGGCCGTGTTCGGCTTCCTCGGCGAGTTGGTCTCGCAGGACCGGCCGCAGCCTCCCCCCGAGGCCGTGGTGAGCCAGGTCCGCGACCGGCTGGCGGAGTGCGTCGAGGACGACGCTTCCGGCCGCCCGCGCCTGACCGTCACCCTGCCCGACCGCCGGGCGCTCGATACCCTCGCCCAAACCCTCGCCCGCCTTTTGGGGGTGGGAGGCGCGCGAGGACAGGGGTGAGGGGTGAAGGATGAGCGACAAGAGGCCACACCGCTGGCCGCGACGTAGGCGTTTGGACCCTTCGGTGGGGCTAGGAAAAATCGCTCCGACGGGCGTCCTTCCCTCGGCAACATGGTATCCGCCTGCTAAGATTTCCCAATAGAGTGGCGGAGAGAACTGCGAGCGCGTGCCCCTGAAGGGGAGCATGATCCCACCAGTTATTGACCACTGCGTGCGACCGCTCCCTTTGTTTTCACTAAGGCTGGGTCCATATGTCCAGGCTGGCGCGGTCGAAAGACGACGACGACTATCCTGATGCGGCACAAAAACACCTTATGGACGCGGACCTGTTGTTGCGACAGGGACGATACGACGGTGCCGGCTATCTTACGGGCTACGTCGTCGAATGTGTTCTGAAAACCTACATTTTGGTTGGGCAGTCACCTTCACCTCTGGCTAAGGTGGCTAAGGCGGACCGGCATCATAGACTAAACGACTTGAGCCAGTCGGCGTTACGCCTCGCGGCAATGCCAAGTGCCCAAACGGCGAGGTATCCCCTCAAAATGACTACAGGCCACCCCATGTACGACGTTAAAACGGGTTGGCGCGAACAGATACGATATCGTGCCGCTGCTGCGGTTACCGCCCAGCAGGCACAGGATTGGCTTACGGAAGCCCGAGCGGTCTACGCGCCGGCACTTCCACAGATGAAATTGGATGGGGTAATCTGATGCTTACTCGTCACCTGGATGAGGCCAGGAAAGCCACGATCGAAGCGTTGCGGCGGCTTCTCGAAGAAAAGCCCCTGATCGAGCGAGCCGCACTCATCGAGGATCTCTTCGGTAAGCTGCGGCTGGTCCTATGGGATCGAGGCTCCGGCGGCGTTGCCCTCGAACAAGAAATCAAAGAGAAACTCGCAGACGTTGCGGCCCCCTATTGGACGTCCGAAATCTGGATGGCATCTCGTGGCAACTCCGCGGACGCCGACCAAGAGCTGTACGGCCAAGTATGGGAAGAGTCCCGGCCCGTAGAGGACACGAGGGATCGGCTTCGCATTGCCGATCGCCACCGAACCCGCGGCGCCTGGCTGCGCGATATGGGGGAGCCACCGTGGCGGTGGATGGGTGATCGCAGAGAATCGCCGCCGGTCCTGGTGTTCTATTCCTTCAAGGGTGGCGTCGGGCGAAGCACGGCGCTTGCGTCATTCGCCATTCAACGAGCGCGAGCCGGCGAGCGCGTGGTGGTCATCGACTTCGACCTCGACGCTCCGGGAGTGGGTGTGCTCTTGGCAGCCGATGCATCGGGAACGACTGCTTCTTGGGGAGGGCTCGACTATCTTCTAGAGCGGCCGTATGATTCCGTCGACCTGCGGGACTACTATCATGCGTGCCGACAGCCCGCGGTCACGCAATCGGGCGAAATACTGGTCTTCCCGGCCGGACGTCTAAATGCCGATTATCTAGGAAAGCTGGCGCGAGTCGATTTTGAAATGCCGGTTGGCGGTGCCCCAGGCCCTCTTGTCCAGCTGCTGTGCCAGGTACGAGATGAGCTTCAACCGGAGTGGATTCTTCTTGACGCGCGCACGGGCCTTTCTGAATCCAGCGGTATGCTCCTGGGGGGGTTGGCCCACCTGCATGTGCTCTTCGGCACTTCGTCCGAACAGAGCTGGCAAGGGTTGCGGGTTATCATTGGTCGCCTCGGCGCGAATCAGGTGCTGCAGGACAAGCCTCAACTGGAGTGCTTGCTGGTTCAATCGCTTGTTCCGCAGAACGCACAAATCTATAAGCTCGCTATTGCCGGGTTCGCCGACCATGCGCAGGACGAGTTCGAGGAACATTATTACGCGGCCGATCCCGAGGGTCCCGAAGAAGACGAACTGTGGTACATCCGCGACATGGAAAATGACGACGCGCCGCACGTTCCCACCGTCATTTCCTATCAGGAAAAACTTGCACATTTCGATTCCATCGAGGACGTTGCCGACCATCTTGCGAACTCACCAGAATACCGCTCGCTTGCCGACCGTATTGTCGCGCGATTCATGCGGGAGGAGGAATAGCAATGGCGAAGCACGCCGACGAAGCGTCACGTTTGCTTGCCGAGCTTTCACGGATGGGCGGTGGGGGTAGGGCGGAAACGGAAGGCACGGATAGAGGCCGCTTTTCCAAGACTTTTCATCCGTTTTCGGAGCATGCGAGAGCCTTCGATCCCAACGTTGTTCTGGTGATCGGACCTCGCGGCGCGGGCAAGTCGGAGTTGTTTCAGGCCGCCGTTAAGCTCGATCTGTTGCCGGCCATACAGCGGTGTTTGCCGGACCTTCGGCTTTCGCTGCCGGGGGGGCAGCAGATTCAGTGGCTTGCCGGATATCCCGCCGGCTCCGAGTTCCCCGACGTCCGCGGATTCGCGGATTTCTTAGGCCGCCACCGAGATGATCGAGGTGCTACGGCCGTCCTTTGGTTTGCCCATCTGGTCCGCGCGCTTCAGAAAGAACTGAAAAGCGAATCCAGGGCACTGAGGTCACTGCTGGATCCAGCCGGAGGAGAACCAAACAAGGTTTACGAGGCGTTCCGCAGCTTTTCGGGCAATGAGCCGTTGCTTGCTTTGGATCGTCTCGACAGGGATTTGCAGCGGAACAACCGCTATCTCTTTGTAGGTTACGACGAACTCGACGCCCTCGGTGCCAACGACTGGCAGACGATGAAGCCTGCCATTAGCGGCCTCGTGGCATTTTGGGCGGAGTATACGCGACGGTGGCAGCGCATCCGGGCAAAGATATTTCTGCGCACGGACCTTTTTCGACGTTACGCAACCGAGGGCGGGGCAGACCTGGCCAAACTTGCGGCGAACCGCGTCGAGCTCGTTTGGAGCGATCGCAACCTCTACGCAATGCTGCTCAAGCGCATAGCGAACACCAGCCGCGATTTATACGACCATATCAAGAAGGCTCCTCGCAACAAGATCGAGTTCTCCGAGGACTCGGAACTCGGCCACATTCCGAGCGTCGCGCGCGGCGACGACATAAGACCAATCGTTGATCTGCTGATCGGCCAATATATGGGCAGCAACGCCCGAAAGGGCTTGACCTATCGTTGGCTCATTAACCACATTCGCGATGGTGCCGGACGTGCTCTCCCCCGGCCGCTCGTCCGCCTCGTTGAGGTCGCGGCCGAGGTGCAACAAGGCTCAGCCGAGTGGCCGCACCTGATCACACCAACGTCCCTGCGGAAGGCACTGGACAGGGTCTCCAGCGAACAGGTTCACTATTCCTTGGAGGAGTGGCCCTGGTTGGATGGATTGAAGAAGCGAATCAAAGATGAGGTTGTGCCATGCCAGCGCAAGCAATTTGAACGCCTTCTGGCATTCGATTGGGATGGCAAATGGGGGGTGAGTGAGGACTCCGTCCGCCCTCCCGTGGATAGTGCCCGCGACCTGATTGACTATCTCGTTGAAGTGGGGATACTCCGTGACCGATCAAAAGGCCGCCTCGATGCCGCGGACCTCTTCCTTGCGGGCCTTGGACTCAAACGAAAGGGTGGGGTTCGCAAAAAGTGAGGGCGCCAGACGCCTCGTCGCGTGATTTTTCAAGGGCTCGGGAGAATCCGGGGAGGGGGGCACGCGTTACCAGCTTTGCCGAGATGGGGGCGGCCCGTTAACATGCGGGACGGCGAGGTTGCCGCGGCCGGCCATCCCGGGCATTCCCCACTACGACGCCCGTCCGGGCCGGCCCCTCGGGTCCATTTCACGCCATTACGACCGAGCAGGACCACGGCTCCGCCGGCCGGCCGGCAGGGAAGGTGCTGGCAGGGCGGGCGGGTCAAGGACAAGCGAGCTAGCCGCGATAGACGTCCTTGCGGTGGCCGACCGCGACGATCTCAACCTCTCGGGCAGAGTCGGAGACCGTGTACAGCACGCGGTAATCGCCGATCCGCAAGCGGTACCTGCTGCGACCCTGGAGCTTCTTGGCCCTTGGCGGACGGGGCGTTGTTTCGAGGGCTAAAATGGCTTTGGTGATGCGTTCGAATGCCGTCACCGGCAGCGAGTTCATTTCCCGCTCCGCGGCTCCCTTGATGAGAATCGTGTACCGGCCGGCCGGACTCATCCAGCCTTCTCCCGAAGATACTCCCGAAACGGTCGGGAAGGCTGCCGCCGGCGTTTCGCCATCACCGCCAGGTCGAGCAGATCTTCGCGCAACTGCTTGTCCGCGGCGATTCCCGCCAGGACGGCCTGCCGCTCCTCCTTGCCGAGCGTCCGAAATGCCGTCAAGAAGATTTCCGCCGTTGCCTGCGATGCCGTCATCTGCCACGCTCCGTTTCTGCGGGGAGGAACGCCGCCCGGCCGCGCAAATCCAAGATCGCACGCGGCTAGGGCCTTGTCAAGCGGGAAAGGCAAAGCTTTTCTGATATCCGTGATATCCGGGGGATATCCGGGGACGGGGATATCGGGGGGTAATCCGCGGCCGTGTTACCAGTTTTGGCGAAGCGGACGCGGCCTGGTAACGTGCGGAAATGCCGGGGTTGGTACGGCCGGCCATCCCCGGCATTCGTCACTACGACGCCCGACCCGGACGGCCCCCCGGGCCCCCTTCCCGCCGTTACGACCGAGCAGGGTTACGGCTCCGCTTAAGCTCCGAAGGAGCGCGCTACGAGAGTCCAGGGCGCAGCCCTTGGAAATGGGGCGCCCGGCGGCCTCGGGCCCCGAAGGGGCGCGCTACCGCGCGTCCACGCTGGACGCCGCTGGGCAGCGCGCCCTTTCAGGGCTCGAAAACCATCATGCCCGCGGCGGTCCCCGGGGCTCCGCCCTCGTAGTACTGGCTAAGTCACGGCTTCGTTCCGGCTCCTGGACCGAAGGTATCCCAGGCCCAGGCGAGGTCTCGCATTCGTTGCAGTCCCAGCCAAATCGTTTGCGGCCCTGGCATATCGGTCCGGTT
>Ga0187848_10002228_pt1 | contig 15591 bp, 9 predicted proteins | sample June2016WEW_4_40_FD_132424 | JGI IMG/M metagenome (GOLD analysis project Ga0187848, IMG submission 132424) | Peatland microbial communities from SPRUCE experiment site at the Marcell Experimental Forest, Minnesota, USA - June2016WEW_4_40 | ecosystem: Environmental > Terrestrial > Soil > Wetlands... | reverse complement strand
CCATGGGCGGCCTGTGGGTGGACTACAACCTGATGTCCACCATTCCCGGCCTGTACGTGATCGGCGCAGCCAATTTCTCCGACCACGGCGCCAACCGCCTGGGCGCCAGCGCGCTGATGCAGGGCCTGGCGGACGGCTACTTCGTGCTGCCGAATACCATTAACGATTACGTGGCGTCGGCGAAACTGGAAAAAGCCGATACCAGCCACGCCGCGGTGCGCGCTGCCGAAGAACAGGTGGTGCAAACGACCAACAAGCTGCTGCACAACAAGGGCACGCGCTCGGTGGATTCCTTCCACCGCGAGCTGGGCAAGCTGCTGTGGGAATACTGCGGCATGTCGCGGACTGCGGAAGGGCTGAAACTGGCGCTTTCGCAGATTCCAGACCTCCGCGAACAGTACTGGCGCGAGGTGAAGGTGCTGGGCACTGGCGAGGAGCTGAACCAGTCGCTGGAAAAGGCCGGCCGCGTGGCGGATTTCTTCGAACTGGCCGAACTGATATGCCTGGACGCGCTGGAGCGCAACGAATCCTGCGGCGGCCATTTCCGCGAGGAATACCAGACGCCGGAAGGCGAGGCCGCGCGCGACGACGAGCATTACTCTTATGCCGCGGCGTGGGAGTTTCGCGGGGTGGGCAACCGACCCGCCCTTCACAAGGAGCCATTGACCTTCGAATACGTGCACCCGACGCAGAGGAGCTACAAGTAATGAAAATCATCCTCCACATCTGGCGGCAGCGGAACGCGGACGACAAGGGCCGCATGGTGCGCTACGAGGTGCCCAACGTCAATGAGCACATGTCATTCCTGGAAATGCTCGACGTGCTCAACGAGGACCTGATTGCCAAAGACGAAGAGCCGGTGGCGTTCGACCACGATTGCCGCGAGGGCATCTGCGGCATGTGCGGGTGCATGGTGAACGGCGTGGCCCACGGGCCGAAGCCCGGCACCACGCTCTGCCAGCTTCACATGCGGTACTTCAAGGACGGCGACGAACTGTACCTGGAGCCGTGGCGGGCGCGCGCGTTCCCCGTGGTGAAGGACCTGGTGGTGGACCGCAGCGCGTTCGACCGGGTGATGGCGGCCGGCGGTTTCATCTCGGTTTCCACCGGCAGCGCTCCCGACGGCAACGCCATTCCGGTGCCCAAGGAAAGCGCCGACTGCGCCATGGACGCCGCCGCCTGCATCGGCTGCGGCGCGTGCGTCGCCATGTGCCCCAACGCCTCGGCTTCGCTCTTCCTGGGCGCCAAGATTTCCCACCTGGGCCTGTTGCCGCAGGGCCAGCCTGAACGCGACAGTCGCGCCGTGGCCATGGTGGCGCAGGCCAACAAGGAACTCTTCGGGGCCTGCACCAACATCGGCGAGTGCGAAGCCGTCTGCCCCAAGGAAATCAAGCTGGAAGTGATTGCCAGAATGAACCGCGATTTCCTGAAAGCCAAGTGGACTGGGCGCGGAGCGGCCGGCGACGAAGCTTAAACCGCTCTTCGGAGCAATCGAAAGCGTTCGCAAGTCGCAGGAGAGTACCAAACAGGGGCTCGCGGTACTGCCGCTGGATCACGTACACTAAGTCCTTTTGTACCAATACCCCGTACGTCCGTCTGGGACTCGTAAGAAGGCCGGAAATCAGGCACTCTAGGATTGCGGTTACGGAATCCGGCATCGGGTCAGGGTGACAAGATTGGCGGATGCCGAAACCGCACGCAAATCCGTCAGGTTCTTCTTCGCCGCCGGGGCTGACGCGTCAAGCCCCGGCATTTTTTTGGGTGGCGTTGAAGTCCGGCAGCGAGCCGAATTGCCCGCTTCACCGCAGCGCTCTCATGTCCCGCGCCCACCGAGGCGGCGAAATGAGTATCTATTTTATGTTGGTGATACAATCGCCGTAGTGTGAGACTGAAATCTCGCCTTGGTTGTTCGTATGGCGGGTGAAACAATCCTGATCGTGGAGGATTCCCCAGTCAGCCTGAAGCTGACGGCTTCAGCACTCCGGGCGGAGGGTTACAAGGTCCAGGTAGCATCGACAGCGGAACAGGCGCTGTCTACGCTCCTCTCCCTGAAACCGGATCTGATCCTGGTGGATATCATGCTGCCCGGCATGGACGGGCTGGAACTCACCACGCGGATCAAGCGAGACAGCCGGTTGCACGAAGTCATAGTGCTGGCGTTAACCGCTTGCGACATGGAAGGCGATGAAGATCGGGCGCGCGACGCCGGCTGCGATGGCTACCTGACGAAACCGATCGACAGCCAGACGCTGACGCAGATTCGCCAATACCTGGACTTCGGAGGCGAAGTGCTCGCGCCTCCGGAGCCAGCCGCCGAGATCCCGCGGAAGTGGAGGCCAGAGGCCTCTCCGGAACCGGTCGCGCTGGCGATTCCCGAATCCGAGCTGGAGGACCTGCGGCGCACATTCCTGGCAGACGGAGCCGTACAGAGCCAGCACCTATTGGAGACCGTGGAGAACGGTTTCGACGAGAAAAACACCACGCTGTTGGCTCACCAGTGGGCGGGAACCGGCGGGCTGCTGGGATTTCCGCGAATCTCAAACCGGGCGCGCGAGGTGGAAGTTATCCTGCGATCGCCGCCCTGGACGAGCACGCGGATGCGCGTCGCGCTGAGGAACCTGGCGCGCGCGTTTGCCGAGCCGGCGGCGGCCTTGGCGGAACTGCGGGTCCCGGATTCGATCGCCCAAGAACTCGAGGGCAAGCGAGTGGCGCTGGTCGGATTGGCGGATGCGGAAGCGGAACGGCTGTGCCGCGCGCTGGAGCGCGTGGGCGCGAAACCGAGACTGTTCGAGGCGGACGATCCGCCCGACGCCGAAATCGTCCGCGAATGCAACGCGGCGCTGGTGCATGTGAGGCCGGAGACGATGGGGACGAAATGGCTGGCACCCGACTTCGTGCCGCCGCCGAGGCTGCCGGTGGTTTTCATCGGCGCGCGGGAACGGCTGTTCGCCCTCAATCAGGCCGTGCAGGCGCGGGCGGGCGACTTCCTGATCGACGGCTGGCAACCGGAAGAGGCGCTGATGCGGCTGAGCTTCGTGTTGTCGCGTACGCCTGGGACAGAGCCCGCCCCTTCAGCGGCGAGACAGGCTGCGGCACCGGTTTCACCGCCTCCGCCCAGCGCGGCAGGGCCGACCGAAATACTCGTCGCGGACGACGATCTTACGGTGCGGACCGTAATTCGCACCGCGCTGCAGAAGTTCGGGATACAGTGCCGGCTGGCGGCCAGCGGGCCAGAGGCGCTGGAGGAAATCCGGGTGCACCGTCCCCCTGCCGCGGTGTTGGACGTCAATATGCCGGAGATGGATGGCTTCGAGGTGCTGGCGGCCATCCGCGCGGAGAACATTCCGGTGCGGGTCATCCTGTTAACCGCGCGGCAGCAGGATCACGATGTGTTGCGGGGGTTCTCGCTGGGCGCAGACGATTACGTCGTGAAGCCGTTCAACCCGCTGGAACTGGTGGCGAGGCTGAAGAGGCTGTTGATGGCTCACTGAAGCGGCCGCTCACTGCTCCTTAGCGGCGGGAATGCCGGCCGGCACCCACTTCTTCAGGGCTTCGATCATTTCGTCCAGCCGCACCGGCTTCGCGATGTAGTCGTCCATGCCGGCCGCGATGCAGAGATCCCGGCTGCCTTCCATCGCCTCCGCCGTCATCGCGATAATCGCCACCCGCGCGTTCGATCCCTGAAGCTTGCGAATCTCCGCGGCTGCGGTGTAGCCGTCCATCTCCGGCATCTGGCAATCCATGAAAATCACGTCGTACGGCAGGATGGCGCACAGTTCCACCGCCTCGCGCCCATTGCCGGCCACGTCGGGACGCAGCCCGAGCCGCTCCAGCATGCGCACCGCCACCTTCTGGTTCACCGCATTGTCTTCCGCTACCAACACCCGAAGCGATGCACCCGTATATCTGCCCGCGAGCTTCGATTTTATTTCCGCGATCTCGTGCAGCGCGTTCGTGCGCGTGGCAAATCCGCTCTGCAGTTTCTTCGACCATGCCGTGGCCAGAGTGTTCAGCAACTGCGATTGCCGCACCGGCTTCACCAGGCAGGCATCGATGCTGGCCCCTTCCATGTGCCGCACTTCGCCCGAGTGGCCCACCGACGTGAGCATGATCAACACGGTGTCGCTCAACAACGGGTCCGCCTTGATGGCCGCGGCCAGCATGGCTCCGTCCATCTCAGGCATCTGGTAGTCCAGCAGCACCACCTGGTACGGATCCGCTGCCGCACGCGCATCGCGCAACGCCTGGAGCGCCTGCGCGGCTGCCGCATAGCTGCCGTTGCGCATCTCCCAACTGGTGATCTGTTCGTGCAGCATGCGCCGGTTCACGAGATTGTCGTCCACGATCAGCACGCGCAAGCCCCGCAGGTCGGCCACCGGCACCGGCTCCGCGTGCGGTTGCGCATCCAGGCGCAGAGGCAACGTGAACCAGAACGTCGAGCCCTTGCCCAACTGGCTGCTCACACCCACCTCGCCGCCCATCCGCTTCACCAGTTGCTTGGAAATCGCCAGCCCCAGCCCCGTGCCGCCGAATTTCCGCGTGATCGAGCCATCCACCTGGCTGAACTCCTCGAACAGGTGGTTCAGCTTCTCCGCCGGAATTCCCGGACCGGTATCCTCGACCGAAACCCGAATTTGCGCCTTCTCCCCATCCTGCGATTCGCAGCTCACCGTGATCAGCACGTGGCCGTCCGGCGTGAACTTCACAGCATTGCCCGCCAGGTTGGTTACCACCTGGCGAATTCGCCCCGCGTCGCCGATGAAGTGACGCGGCATTTCCGGCGGATACTCCAGCACCAGGTCGAGCTTGCGGTCTTCGATCCGCGGCGCCAGCATTTCATCGACTTCTTCGATCACCAGCCGCAGGTCGAACGGAAAAGACTCGATCGTCAACCGGCCAGCCTCGATTTTCGAGAAGTCCAGGATGTCGTTGATCACGCTCAGCAGGCTCTCGCCCGAGCGCCTCACCGTCTCCGCGTAGTCGCGCTGCTCCGCCGACAACTCCGTATCCAGCAGCAGCCCGGTCATCCCGATCACCCCGTTCATCGGCGTGCGGATTTCATGGCTCATGGTGGCCAGGAACTCGCTCTTGGCCTTAGTTGCCTGGTGCGCCACGTACGCAAACTGTCCCAGCTCCATATTGGCGCGCGACAATTCAGTGGCCTGTGAGCGCAGTTCAGCAGTCTGCGCACGCACACGGCGGCGCAAAACGACGACCCACGCCGCACTCATGGCAATGATGGTGCCAAGGGCCCCCAGCAGCGCAAGAATCCGCGTCGCGGTCCACCAAGATGGCAGCTCGATCACAACAACATCCGCTGCGGAGCGAAGTAGCACTCGAAAAGACGTTGGCCTGCGCAGCTCATCGGTTTCGATAGACCACACTCCCGTCAGCTTCAGGCGGCCCCTGATGGGAATCGACCGCACTCGGGCGGCTGATCGACTGTTGCTCAAGAGGGCGCTAAAAGTCGCGCCGTTGGTTTCCATTGCCAGCACCAGATCGTCGCCTTGCATCGCGTGACCGAGCAGAGTGCCCTGTATGGTGATCAGTTCGGCATCGTGCTCGCCGCTCAAGCTGATGGCTTGAGTCAGGTCCACGGGTGCGGGCTCGGTGGCAGCCGGGCCGAGTTGCCGAAATTCGCCGTCTTCCAGGGCCGGTGCGTACTGCCCGGCGGTGGGGAACCCGATCGCATCAACGCGGTCACCGGTCCGCACCGCTTCGTTTTGCGGGCTCATTACCTTGACACCGCCGGACGCATCCTGAATGTAAAGGTACCGGCCCCGTTTGTCGAGTGTCACCACTCCCCGTACCCTTATCCTGTGGCCCGAAACGGTCTCCGGCGAGAATTGCATCAAACTGCTGGTTGGGAGTATCGGGAGGGTGTAGGGGTCGGCGTGCGCAGCTTTTATGATCTGCACCTGATCCCGGCTGGGAACGAACAACTGGATACCGACCAGTTGGCGCTTCTCATTGAATAGTGATCCACAGGCGCCACGGACGGCGACGCGTGCATCAATCAGCGATGTATAATCGGCAGTCCGGTCGAAATTGGTGATCCATGCTTTGAACTTGCTCCGGCCGCTGGCGATGACGAGTGCCAGAGCCGGAGGGCCTGTTTGCCGATGGGCTAGCAACATGCTTTCCATTCGGGCTGAATGTACGATGCCGTGTACTTCGACAAATTGGCTGTCCTGCTCACCGCTGAGGAGCTCATCCAACGGAAAGGGACGAGCAGGGGGTAGCGACGCTTTACCGAGGACGCGTATCTCAGGGTTTTCAACCTCCGGCGCAAAAAAGCCGGCACCGGATACCCCACCGACCTCGACGAGATCTCCTGTGTGCGCCTGAGGAGGCGTTCCCAGGATGTTAACGTAAATGCCCGCCGTGGAGTCCTGAAAAAATGTCAGACGTAGCTCGGGCGCGTAATAAGTCAGCACGCCCCGCAGACGGATGGGGTACTGGCGCTGGGCTTCTTTGGAAGTGAGTCTGCGGATTTGAGCGGCTTCGGTGAGGACCGGCAGCGTTTCTTGCGCCCGCGCCGGGCAAATACCGGAGATTCCGCCGCTCAGCAGCATCACGATCGCAGCAGCACGCGCGATCATCGATTCTGCAAGCATCGGCTCATTCCCGCGGCTCGCAGCGCTATGCGACACTCATTCACCTCAGCTCGCGAGTGGTGCTGAATGGTCCCCAGCCTTAATACCACTGGAATATGAGGTCATCGCACTCTCAGTTTCGTCGAACAGCTCCTGGCAGCGAGTCACCAGTTCAACAAGGCGCGATACCGGCGTCGGACTAGGCGCAAGCTCAAGTGCTTGACAAGCCTCGGCAAAAGCTCCAGCCCCGACTTGCCTGGCGCTGCCTTTGGTTCTATGGGCTTCCGTGCGTAGTTTTGGAACATCGGCCGCCGCCAGCGCGGCACGCATTTGCTGCAGGCTGGTTGCGGTCGATGTCTTGAAGACGTCGATCAGTTCCGGTATCAAGTTATCATCGTCGGGTGCGACTTCCAGGAGCCATGCCGGGGGCGCCCACTTCGGGCGACCAGTCTGCGGTTGCTCCGCTGCCGGACGGGTTGAAGGTCGTGGAGGATTCATCGCCTCAGCATCTCCGTACGTGCATCGTCGAAATACAGAATATACGAAGCCCTTTCGTTACTCAGTTTCCTCCTGGCGTCTCTTGCTTACCATACTGGCGGTCGTTAATCAGCGATTACTATCAGCGGGCATCGCCATTGCGTATCCTCTAGTGTTTTCTCTGTGTTGGCGCGTCTTGCCACGTTGGTCTAACGTGGCACGAACTGTCAAACGAAACACTGAGAACAGGTGCCGAGCGGCCCTGCCGAACGGGCCCAAGTGCCTGCATTTGGGCAATCGGCGTGAGCCTGGACGGGGGGCGGCCGGCCAATTGCCTGAAATGGCATATAATTCGCGGCTGGCAGGCCGCGTGCACTTCAGCACAGCGGTCCATGTTACGGATTACGATTCACGACAGCGCGCGGGAGCTGCGGATCAAGCTCGAAGGCAAGCTTTCCGGGCCATGGGTGGAGGAGTTGCGCCAATGCTGGCGGACGGCGTCGTCGACAACGGCCGGCCGGACCAGTTCTGTCGACTTGAGCGAAGTGGATTTCGTCGACTCCGCTGGGCAATTGTTGCTCTCGGAAATGCGCCGGCAGGGCGTTCGGCTGAACGCAGCGACGCCGCTGATTCGAGCGTTGGTGGAGGAGGACAGCGACCCCGCCTGCTGTGCTACGGTTGAAGAAAAGCCGGCTGGCAGCCTTCATGTCCCCCCCTTCCGCGACAAGTCCGGAGACCGTTAAGGCGCGCTACGAAGCGCTGCTGGAAGTTGCCGAATCGATCTCCGCGCAGCGGCAGCTTGCCAGCCTGTTCACCGAGCTCAGCCGCTGCCTGAAGCGCCTGGTGGCGTTCGACTACATTACCCTCACCCTGGTGGACTTTGAGGAGCGAGTGGTGCGGGTGCAAATCCTGGAAACCGACCAGCCGGTGAACGGCGAGCTTCCCGGACCAATGCCTTTTTCCGAAACGCCGACCGTGGTGGCGCTCGAAACAGGGCGCCCGTATTACGTGCCACGGGTGGGCCCCGAGCTGCCGTTTGAGAAGCTGCGCGAGGTGCTGGTGGCCAACGGCGTGCAATCGTTCTGCGTGCTGCCGCTGCGCACCGCGCGGAGACAGATCGGCGGTCTTACCTTTGGATCGACCATGCAGGATGCTTACACTGCCGCCGACATCGAGTTCATGCAGCAGGTGGCCCACCAGGTATCGGTAGCGGTGGATAATGCGCTGAACTTCGAAGCGGCCCGGACCTACGAGCTGGCGCTGGCGCGCGAGCGCGACCGGCTGTGCGCGCTGCTCGAAATCAACAACGCGGTGGTAAGCTCGGTGGCCAGCAAGGAGCTGTTCCGCTCGGCATCGGCATCGTTGCGGCGCGTTTTCGGACTGGATTACAGCAGCCTGCTGCTGCTCGATGCGGAGAGCGGCGACCTGCGTGTGGCGGCGCTCGATTTTCCGGACAGCACGGGGGAACTCCAGGAGGACACGCTGGTGCCGATGGGCGACTCCGTGGCCGGGCACGTGTTCCGCACTCGCCAAGGCCGCATTCTAAACTTCGACGAAATGGATGCCCTTGCGCCGGCCACCGCCCGGGTGATGGAGGCGGAAGGTGTGCGCTCGTTCTGCGCGATGCCACTGGTGGCGCATGGGGAGGCGCTGGGCGTGCTCGCTGTGGGCTCGCGGCGCGATGGGTTCTTTTCCCAGGGCGACTTGGATTTCTATACCCAGGTGGCGGGACAGGTCGCGATCGCGCTCGAGAACGCGCTTTCTTACCGGCGGATCGAAGAACTGAACGCCCGGCTGGCGGAGGAAAAGGTTTACCTCGAAGACGAAATCCGCACCGATAGCCGGTTTGAGGAAATCGTCGGCCAGAGCCGCGCGCTCAAGGCCAATTTGAAGCAGGTGGAGACGGTGGCGCCGACCGATTCCACGGTCTTAATTTGCGGCGAAACCGGCACCGGCAAAGAATTGCTGGCGCGCGCCATCCATAACCTGAGTGGGCGCCGCCAGGGCACGTTCGTCAAGCTGAACTGCGCCGCCATCCCCACCGGATTGCTGGAAAGCGAAATGTTCGGCCACGAGAAAGGCGCGTTCACGGGGGCCATCGCCCAGCGCATCGGCCGCTTTGAGCTGGCCCACCGCGGCACCATGTTTTTGGACGAAGTGGGCGAGATCCCGCTGGAGCTGCAAACCAAGCTGCTGCGCGTGCTGCAGGAGCGCGAATTCGAGCGCCTGGGCAGCTCCCGCACCATCCGCACCGATGCGCGCCTGGTGGCCGCCACCAATCGCGACCTGGCCGCCATGGTGGAAGAGCGGCAGTTCCGCGCCGACCTCTACTACCGGCTCAACGTGTTTCCCATCACCGTCCCGCCGCTGCGCGACCGGCGCGAGGACATTCCGCTGCTGGTGCGCTACTTCGTGCAACAGAACGCGCGGCGTATGAAACGGCGCATCACCTCCATCCCCGCCGAGACCATGGAGGCATTGACGCGCTATCACTGGCCGGGCAACATTCGCGAACTGGCCAATTTCATCGAGCGCGCGGTGATTCTCTCGCCCGGGTCGGCGCTGCACGCCCCGGTGCGCGAGTTGAAGCGCGCTACGGGCGCCGGCGGCGCAGTGACCATGGCCGGGGCAGAGCGCGAAGCCATCGACCGCGCCCTGCGCGAATCCGGCGGCAAGGTAGGCGGCGCCGATGGTGCCGCCGCCCGGCTCGGCATGAAGCGCACCACCCTGCAAGCCAAGATGCGCAAGTTGGGCGTGCCAAAACCGTAGCGGCCCGGCATAACCGGCCCGCGCCCGGGGCCTGCGCCGCCATTTGGGCCGGTGCCGAAATACGGGCAGCGTAAGCGCTCATTAGTCCAATAAACCCAGCCGGATACAATGGCCCACCCGCTGCATCTTAAAATCGTGTACAGGACGCGCTGGATGACTATGAAAACTAGGCTTCTCGTTTGGCTGGCGCTGGCGCCATCATTTGCCCTGGCGCAAAACTCGGCGCCGCTCAAGCTCACGCTGCACGATGCGGTGGCTCTGGCCCTGCGGCAGAATCCGCAGGTGATCCTGGCCAATCTGAACGTGGCGCAAAGCACCGAGGACAGCTACCTCGCGCGATCGGGACTGATGCCGCAGGTGGGTGGGCGGATCTCGGAGGAGGTGCAGCGGTTGAATGTCGACGCGCTGTTCGGACAGCCGTTTCCCGGTATTCCGCAACACATTGGGCCGTTCTGGGTGGAGCAGGAGGGAATCCAGTTCAGCGCGCCATTGGATCTGACGCTGTGGCGGCGCTATCAGGCGGCGCAGACCGGAATCTCGGCGGCACGCGCGCAGGAAATAACGGCGCGCGAGGAAAGCGTGCTGCTGGTGGTTTCCCAATACCTCGGTTGTCAGCGGTCCGCGGCCGACGTGGAAGCCGCCCAGGCCCGCGAAACGCTGGCGCAGGCGCTCTACGACCAGGCGGCCGATCTGCAGAAGAACGGCGTGGGAACCGGCATCGATACGTTGCGCGCCAATGTGGAACTGCAAAACGAGAAGCAGCGCGTGATCGTGTCGCGCACCGAGCTGGAGACCGGCCTTTTCGCGCTGGGCCGCTTATTGAGTGTCGACCCGCAGCGAAAAATCGAGCTGGCCGACCAGGTGCAATTCTTTGAAACGCCTGACGTCTCCGCCGATCGGACCCTGGAGCACGCCTACGCCACGCGTCCCGAACTGCGCCAGATTGCGGCCCAGACGGCGCAGGCGCAACTGGCCCTGAAAGCCGCTGCGGAAGAGCGGCTGCCGAAACTGACGTTGAGTGGCGGCTGGTCGGAGCAAGGCCTCACGCCCACCAGTGTCATTCCGGTGTACCAATATCAGGCAAGCCTGGATGTCCCGCTTTTCACCGGCGGGCGGATCGGGGCCGAGCGCGCCAAAGTCGAAATATCCTTGCGCCAGCTCAAACAGCAGGAACAGGCCGCGCGCGACTCGATCGCGCTGGAGGTGAAGACCGCCATCGCCCAACTGGCGGCGGCGCGCAACGAAGTCAAGGTGGCCAATCTGGGAGTGGACCTGGCGCGCCAGGAGGTGGACCAGGCCCGCGACCGCTTTCAGGCCGGTGTCGCCAACAACATCGAAGTGGTGAACGCGCAGAACGAGCTGGCGCGCGCCAACGATAACCAGATCTCGGCGCTCTATAGCTATAACCAGGCGCGGGCGGACCTGGCGCACTCCGAGGGGCAAATGGAGGCGATCTACGCCAAGTAGGCACATCAATCCGTGGATCATCGCTTTCACGGTGATGCTGGCGACCTTCATGGAGGTGCTCGACACCAGCGTGGCGAACGTGGCGCTACCGCACATCGCGGGCAACCTTTCGGCCTCCACTGACGAAGCCACCTGGATGCTGACCTCCTACCTGGTTGCCAATGCCATCATCCTGCCGATGGGCGGCTGGTTCAGCATGCTGATGGGCCGCAAGCGGTTCTACATGATCTGCGTGGCGCTGTTCACCATCAGCTCGTGTCTGTGCGGCCTAGCGCCCACGCTGGGCTCGCTGATTTTCTTTCGCGTGTTGCAGGGCATGGGCGGCGGCGCCTTGCAGCCCATGTCGCAGGCCATCCTGGTGGAAACTTTCCCCCGCGAGAAGCACGGCATGGCGATGGCGATCTTCGGTATGGGCGTGGTGCTGGCGCCGGTGATCGGCCCCACGCTGGGCGGTTGGCTCACCGACGACTTCTCCTGGCGCTGGATCTTCTTCATCAATATTCCGGTCGGCCTGCTTTCGCTGCTGATGACCCAGGTGCTGGTGTTCGATCCACCCTACCTGGTGCGCCGGAGTTTCCGCGACGGTCTGAAAATCGACTACATGGGTTTTGGACTGCTGGCGCTCGGGCTGGGCTCGCTCGAAGTGGTGCTCGATGAAGGGCAAAAAGAAGACTGGTTCGGCTCGCAATTCATCATCGGGTTCGCCATCGTGGCCGCCGTCTGCCTGGTCGCAGTTGTGTTCTGGGAGCTGCGGCACGACCACCCGGTGATCGATTTCCGCGTGCTCAAAGTGCGCAATTTTACTTTGGGCACGCTCTCCATGCTGGTGCTGGGCTTCGTTCTCTACGGCAGCACCATGCTGCTGCCGGTGCTCTTGCAAACGCTGCTGGGCTATACCGCCATGCTGAGCGGGCTGGTGCTCTCGCCGGGTGGCCTGGTGGTGATCGTCTGCATGCCGATGGTGGGCGTTCTGCTGCGCCATTTCCAGGCCCGCTGGCTGGTGATTCTCGGCGTGCTGGTGTCGGCCGGCGGGCTGCTGATCATGTCCCGGTTCAACCTTTATATCGACTACGCTACCGCGGTCTGGAGCCGCATGGTGCAGAGCGCCGGCATGGCGTTCTTATTCGTCCCCATCAGCGTGGCGGCGGTGGCGATGGTGCCCAGGGACCGCATGAACTACGCCACCGGCCTGTTCAACCTGGCGCGCAACATCGGCGGCAGTTCCGGCATCGCCACCGTAACCACGCTGCTGGCGCGGCGGTCTCAGATGCATCAGCAGGTGTTGACGGCGCATCTAACGCCTTATAATGCGGCCTATCGGGACGCGATGGTTCACACCACCGAACTGTTGCACACGCACGGCGCCACCATGCCGGACGCCGCCCGGCAGGCCGGCGGGCTTCTCTACGGCAGCCTGCTGCGCCAGTCCGCCATGCTGGCCTTCGCCGATGCGTTCTGGGTGATGGCGCTGTTGTTTCTTTTGATTATTCCTTTTATGTTTTTGATGAAGCGGACCGGCCCCACGCGCGGCCCGCTGGTGATGGAGTGACGTAATATGGCCGAATCGAGAGTCGCAATGCCGGAAACGGAAGAACGGCCCGCCGTGGCGGAGCCGGAGAGGAAATCGCCAGTGCGGTTTGTGGTGGTGATCCTGCTCGTGATCGCGATTGGGGTGGGGGTGTGGGCTTACTTTCATTACCGCAACCGCGTCTCGACCGACGACGCGGAAGTGGATGGGCACATCACCTCCATCGCACCCAAGATCAGTGGCAACGTGGTCGACGTGCTGGTGAACGACAATCAGCCGGTGAAGGCGGGTGACGTGCTGGTGCGCATCGACCCGCGGGACTACCAGGCGCGGGTGGACCAGGCGAAAGCCGCACTGGCGGAGGAGGAGAGCAAGTTGCGGGCGGCGCAGGTGGGCGTGCCGTTGACCGATCTCACCACCGAATCCGGCCAGACTTTGGCTTCGGCCGGGGTGGCGGACACTGAAGCGGAACTCGACCGCGCGCGCCTGGCCTACGAAGAGGCCTCCAGCTCCGACCTGGCTTATGCCGAAGCCAACGTACGCGCGCGCCAGGCCAGCAACGATCGCGCTCAGGCCGACCTGGCGCGCATGAAGCCGCTGGTGGACAAAGCCGAAATCTCGCAACTGCAATATGACGCCTATGTGGCGTCGGCCAAAGTGGCGGATAGCGAGCTGAAGGCCGCCCAGGAAAAGCTGGCATCGGCCAGGAAGGACGCCGCGATCAAGGAAGCGTCGCTGGCGGCCGCCGGAACCCGCGTTGCGCAGGCGAAAGCGCAGCTCTCCGCCTCGGTGGCGAACCGCAAACAGGTGGCCGTCCGCACGGCCGACGTCGGCACAGCGCAGGCGGCCATCGAGGACAAGCGCGCGGCGCTCGAAGCCGCCGAACTGCAACTCAGCTACACCACCATCACCGCGCCCATTGACGGCGTGGTGACGCACAAGAGCGTGGAAGTCGGCCAGATGCTGCAGCCCGGCCAAGGCATCATGGCCCTGATCCCCCTGAACGATACCTGGGTTGTCGCCAATTTCAAGGAGACGCAACTCGCACAAGTCCATGCCGGCCAGCGGGCGGAGGTTCAAGTCGATATGTACAGCACTACCGTCGACGGCCACGTGGATTCCATCTCCGGCGCCACCGGCGCCAGCATGAGCCTGTTGCCGCCCGAGAACGCAACCGGCAACTTCGTCAAAGTGGTGCAACGCATTCCGGTGAAGATCGTGGTGGACCAGCGTAAGGGCGTGGTGCTGCGGCCCGGCATGAACGTGGATGTGACGATCTACACGAAGTAGCGAACGCTGGCGCTTTCGCAACTCACCCGAAGCTTCACTGGCCGGCCATGCCCGGCCCCTGCGGCGGGCATCGATTCACCTTGCTCAGCCACGGTCATTCTCTGGAAAGAATAAGATTGTGAACGTCTACCAGGAAATTTGGTTTCGAAATCGTCATAACCGCTGGATGTTTAGGCGATATCCGTATATGGACCTAGTGAGGCTGTGACGCTGGGCGAGGCGTGCGGCACCGGTTTTAGGGGGTTCCCTCGAAATAGGAAGACCCTTGAGAGGCAGCGGCAACGATTTGATCTGATTCGCCAGATGAGACTCAGGCACGAGAGGCTGTTCGATCCCGGAATGCCGCGAAGACCGTGAGACTCTCATATCCGTGTTCATCTGCGTTCATCTGTGGCCAGTGATAGTTTCTGAGAAATGATGCCTTACACCCGCACACCAAGATTAGCCACAGATGAACACAGATGAACACGGATACCTCGAACCACTGACTGAGCGTGTGCTCGGCGCAGTCTTTGAAGTTTCCAATACCCTTGGCGCTGGATTTCTCGAGAAGGTATACCAGCGTGCCCTGCTTCGAGAGCTCGCCCTTCGCGGCATCGGGGCCTCGGCACAAGCTTCCTTGGCTGTCACCTACAAGGGGCACCCCGTTGGCGAGTACTTTGCAGACATCCTCGTCGAGGGCGTATTGGTGATCGAACTAAAATGCGTCGAACGTCTCGCCAACGAGCACATGGCACAGTGCCTCAACTACCTGCGAGCCTCCGGACTCGGCTTGTGTCTGCTCGTCAATTTTCAACGGCCGAAAGTCGAATGGAGACGAATCATCAACGGAATTCAGATCCCCTACCGAATTGAGGCGCCATCCCTGGTTTAGTAGACGAACTGGACCGAGCCCCTACCTGATCCTCTCGTCTTTTTCGATCTTGCCGTCGCGGATGTGGATGACCCGCCAGGCGTGCTGCGCGATGTCGTGCTCGTGGGTGACCAGAATGATGGTGTTGCCCTGCTCGTGCAGCCGTTCGAACAGGGCCATGATTTCGTTGCCGGTGGCCGTATCCAGGTTGCCGGTGGGCTCATCGGCCAGCAGGATGGATGGGTTGTTGACCAGGGCGCGGGCGACGGCCACCCTCTGGCGCTGGCCGCCGGACAGCTCATTGGGCTTGTGCATCATGCGCTGTTCCAGGTCCACTTGCCGCATTGCCTGCTTGGCCCGCTCGAGGCGCTCGGCGGAGGACATGCCGGCGTAGATCAGCGGCAATTCGACGTTGTGCAGTGCCGTGGCGCGCGGCAGCAGGTTGAAGGTCTGGAAACGAAACCGATTTCCTTGTTGCGGATGCGGGCCAGCTCATCGTCCGTCATCTCGCTCACCAGGTGGCCGTTGATGAAGTACTGCCCCTTGGTGGGCGTGTCCAGGCAGCCGATCAGATTCATCAGCGTGGATTTGCCCGAGCCGGAAGGGCCCAT
>Ga0187848_10002226_pt1 | contig 15600 bp, 12 predicted proteins | sample June2016WEW_4_40_FD_132424 | JGI IMG/M metagenome (GOLD analysis project Ga0187848, IMG submission 132424) | Peatland microbial communities from SPRUCE experiment site at the Marcell Experimental Forest, Minnesota, USA - June2016WEW_4_40 | ecosystem: Environmental > Terrestrial > Soil >... | reverse complement strand
TTCGGGCCAATCCGCATGTCGCCCTGGAAGTCTTCGATCTGGCGTTCGTCCAGCTTCTCGGTGAGCTTCACTTTCTCCAGGTACGCCGCCATCTCGCGGTCGGACATGGTGCCCTGCTTGATCATGGGCGCGGACGATTCGAGGAATTGCCGCAACTTCTCGACCGACATCGTCTGGGCCGGCGCCACCACACAAAGCGCGAAAACGGCCGCGAGCAAACGGGAACCCATACGCCTCCATTTTCGCACGGCGCGGAACGCGACCAGAGCGTTCATGCCCCGCACACTGAGGCTTAATCTTCACGGAACGCCGTACCGCCGGATCTGCGTGCATGGCGGTTATGGCCGGCAGGTTCCGCGCTCCGCTCAACTGCTACACTGGCACTTCAGAGAGGGATCTTATCTGATCAACCGTGCTGCTTTCGCATTTCTCGTGCTTGCCGCTGCGTCGCTTCCGTTGCAGCTCCGCGCGCAGGATGCGCCCGCGGGCGATCCCGGCGCAATGGCGGCGCCCGCGCCGCCTGCCGCTTCCGGGCGCGACGTGTCCTGGAAGGATCTGCCAGCCAACTTCCTCAGCGATCAGAAAAACATTTGGCTGTTTCCCAGGCACCTGCGCCATCGGTCCGCGCTTCTTCCCGCGCTCGCCGTGGTTGGCGCGACGGTCGCGCTGGTGATCGCAGCCGATCCTATAGAAGGGCGTGCCTTGCGCGACAGCACGAAGTTCCTTGGCTTCAATCGCGTAGTTTCGGGCAACAACGTATCCATCGGGATGTTGACGGTTCCAGTCTCGATGTACGCGGTGGGGCTGATCCGCAAGGATGACAAACCGAAAAAGACGGCGCTGCTGGCGGGCGAAGCGGTAGCCGATGCCGAACTCGTCACCATCGTAATGAAGGACATCGACCGGCGTCTCAGGCCCGCCGTCATCGGCCTTCACGGCAATTATGCCGACACCTGGTTTAAGAGTGGCGGGCCCTGGTTGCGCGGCCAAGGCAGTTTCCCCTCCGGCCACACCATCGCCGCGGCCTCCATCGCCACCGTGGTGGCCCGCCGTTACGGGCGCGAGCACCGCTGGGTTCCGTACGTCGCTTACGGCCTGACGGGGCTGGTGGGTTTTTCGCGGATGACGTGGTCGTCACATTTCCTCTCCGACGTATTCGTGGGTGGCGTATTTGGGTACTCGATCAGCCGCTTCGTGGTACTGCGCCAATAGTTGCTTCCTGCTGCTGTCCGCGTGGCTGGGCTGCGGCGCGCTGCGCGCGCAACTGGTGCTCGGCCGTGTCGAGGGCTCGGTGCGCACCGATACCGGCAGCGCTGTGCCCATGGCCCGCGTGGTGGTCGAGGGCTCCGGCCTAGGCCTGCTCGTGCGCGCCGATGGTGCCGGCCGTTTCGCCCTCGCCCTGCCGTACGGCCGTTACCGCATCGCTCTGGAAGGAGAGCGGAACTCCGCGCGGCCGGTCGACATCGTCCCCCTGGCGACCGTTCGCGTCACTCTGGTGATCACGCCCGGGGCGCCGTTCCGCCTCGAGCGCACCACCGCCGCCGAGCCGGGCGAATGGGCCGGCGATTTTGGCGCCCACCTCTATGCGGAGGGCTTTTCGCTCGCCTCGGCGTTGTTTACGCTCGAGCCAGGCACCGTGACCGAGCCGCTCGATTTCACCGGCCTCGCCGACAACCGCCTCGCCGTCATTTCCCAACGCGGGTTTTCGTGGACCGATACGACGCTCCAGTTCAACGGTCTCGATGCCGGTGACGATTACCAGCCGGGCCGCCCGCAGATTCTTCCCGATGCCGATGCGGTCGAAGCCACCGTAGTGCGCAGCGCGTTCGCCTTGACGCCTTCCCCCGCTTATGGCGCCGGAGTCGGCCTGTTTTCTGCACAGGCCGGCGAATCCTGGCACGCCGCCATTTCGAGCGCGGGAACCGCGGGCGCGCTGGCTTCGAATGATCTCCCGCCGCCCGCCAGCCGCGGCGCCGTCATGCAGTCCGAAGAGTATGATTGGTTCACGCGCGACCACGCCGATCTCGGCGGCCCGCTTTCCCGCTGGGCCGACATTTTTATTTCCGGCACCGGCCAATGGGCCGCTCAGGCCGCGCCGCTGGCCGCGCCCGGCACGAACCAGAACAGCCGCCTGCTGTTTGGCAACGCGCTCGGCCACGTGCGCGCTGGCGCTCACGACCGTTTCGACGCACTCTACAGCGGCTCCCGCATCGACCTCGCCGGGTGGGGCGAACCGGCCGGCATGGAAGCTCTCGCCGCCCGGCGGCTCTCGCCCGAGTTCGTGTTGCCGGATGGCGTGGCCGGCTTGAACGAAACTGACCACCTGGATTTTGTCCAAGCCGGATGGACCCACATTTGGTCCGCCAGCGCGGCCGGCACCCTCCAGGTTCGCTACGGAGACTCGTTCGCGCACCTCGACACCGCTCCGGCCGTGGTCACGCCCATCAACCAGAGCAGCATCGAGCTCGCCGGCGGCGCAGTGACCGGAGAGCCCCCGTTAACCAATCTAGCCGTGCGCGCGCGCCAGCAGGTCGCGGCTGCTTGGGAACCCGGCTTCATCCACGTGGCAGGCACGCGCCATCAGTTCATGGCCGGCGGCGGATGGCGGGCTTCGGCACCACAGAACCGCTATCGCACGCCCTCGGATCTGAACCTGATCACCGCAGACGGTGCGCCCGCCGAGGTGGTCGAGTTCAACACGCCGCTCGATTCGCGTGAACACATTGCCTCCGCATCCGCCTGGGCCACCGACTGCTTCAATCCCGCGCCCCGGCTCACGCTCGACCTGGGCGTGATGGCCGATTTTTCGCGCGGCGGCCTTCCTGCGCAGTCCAGCCCATCCGGCTTTTACACGCCCGCACGGCAGTTCACGGCCCAGTCGAACCTCATCGCCTGGAACAGCGTGTCTCCGCGCGCCGGCCTCGCCTGGCAGCTTCCGCACGCCCATGGTCTGGTCTTGCGCGGGTCGTTCTTTCGCCTGTACGCCCCGCTGGCCGGCCGCTACCTCGACTATGGCAACCCCAACAGCTTGGGCGGGAATGTCTATCAATGGAACGATGGGAACGGCGATGGCTGGTTCGAGCCTGGGGAACAGGGCGCGCTCCTCGCCCGTTTCGGCGGCCCGTACTCGTCCATTTCCCCTTCCTTGCGCCGCCCCTATGCGGACGAGTGGAACCTGGGAGCGGAGATGCCCCTGCCGTTTTCCACGCTGGCCTCCATCCACCTTTTCCGCCGCGACGAGAATGACCGCATCGCCGCCATCGACACCGGCGTGACGCCGCAGGATTACACCCCGGTAACCATTCTCGATCCCGGCCCCGATGGCATCCCGGGCACCTTCGACGACCAGCGGCTCACCGTCTACGCGCAGAACCCCGCCACCCTCGGCCACGACCAATACCTGCTCACCAACCCGTCCGGCTTGCGCACGCTCAGCTCCGGCGTGAATGCCCAACTGCGCACCGCATGGCGCGGCGTCACCGTGCTGGCTGCTTTCGTGGCCGAGAAATCGTACGGCCCGACCAATCCCGGCAACGCGGTCTTCGAAAACGATCCCGGCGTAGTCGGCGCGCTGTTTTCCGATCCCAACGCCCAAATCAACGCGACTGGCCGCGCCTTCACCGACCGCGCCTTCACCGACAAGCTTGCGGCGCTGTATCGCCTGCCGGCACGCTGGGGCGGAGTGCAGATTGCGACCGTGGCCGATTACACCGATGGCCTGGCATTCGCCCGCATGTTGCTGGTCACCGGTTTGCCGCAAGGCCCGTTCCTGGTCGCCACCACCCCCCGCGGCAGCCCCGGCGGCGGCAATCGCGCGCAGCATGTACAGAACTGGAACCTGCGCCTCAGCCGCGAGTGGCCGCTCCCGCCCGGCCGAATCTCGGCCATCGCCGATCTGCTCAATGTGACCAATGAAGACCTCGCTATCCAGCAAAACGACCTGACCAGCCCAACTTTCAACCTGCGCTTGCCCATCGCCATCGAGCCGCCCCGCTTCGTGCGTTTCGAAGTCCGGTATCGATTTTGAGGTTGGATGATGATTGCACCCGCGCGCGGAAGTGCGGCTGGCGCGGCGGATGGGCATCTATCAGCTTCGTTACAGGCGCAGGACGGCGCGCCTGCCAAGCATTACGCACGCAACCTGTTCTGAACCCCCGGCGCTAGAATCATAGGGGGTGACCCTATGAGCGCGCACAGCCCCGAAAGCGAGGCTCCTCTCAGCGGGACAATTCAGCTTCAAAACAGCGCGTTCGGCGAGTCGAGGGCGTGGAAGAGGATCTCGAAATGCCTCATGAAGCGCTGGCTCGCCCCAGGACTCATCGTTATTGGATGGGTGCCGGTGTTCGCGGTTGCGAAGTTGGCGGACGTTTTCGCCGGTGCCGACGGCAGTGGTATTGGAGTGAGACGGTATTTGTTCTGACGGTCGCCGTGACTGCCCCATGCACCATACTGTCGGTAATGATAGCCTCGTTCCAGTTGGTGCGTACCGCCTGGCGGAGATTCCTAAGGTGACCGGACCGGCGAAGTGACGCTTGCACCCGCACGCCAGACCGCATATGCCGTGCTCGAGAGAGTGGAGGGCGGCGCGTGGGCTTCCGACTTGCTGTTGGCAGCTTCGGCTGGGCTCGATCCGCGCGATGCCGGCCTGGCTTCCGAGATCGTCTTCGGCGTACTGCGGTATCGGGCGCAACTCGATTTTCTGATCGAACATTACGGCGGCCGGCAGCGGCTGGATGCGGAAGTGCGGCTGGCGCTGCGCATGGGGATTTACCAGCTTCGTTATCTGGAGCGCATTCCGGCGCACGCGGCAGTTGCGGAGAGCGTGGAACTGGTGAAGCGTGCGCGCAAGCGGTCGGCGGCGGGGATGGTAAACGCAGTGCTGCGCAAGGTGGACCGCGCGCCGGTCGCGTGGCCCACGCGCGAGATCGAGCTTTCCTGCCCGGAGTGGCTGCTCGAGCGCTGGGAGCGGCATCACGGACCTGAGGCCGCCCGCGCCATTGCGCTCAAGGCGCTCGAAGAGCCGCAAAAGTACGTGCGTGTTTCCGCCGCGGGCACGCGCTTCCAGGACATTGGCTCGCAAACCATCGTGCCGCTGCTTGAGTTGGAGCCGGGACACACCTTCCTCGATTTGTGCGCGGCGCCGGGCAACAAGACGGCGCAGGCGCTCGAAACGGGCGTGCGCGCGGTGGCCTGCGATCTGCACTTTCATCGCTTGCGCGAGTTGCGCGGTCTCGCTGCCGATCTGGTGGTTTTGGATGGCACGCGGCCGCTGCCGCTGGCGCGGTGGTTTGACCGCATCCTGGTGGACGCGCCGTGCTCGGGGACGGGCACGCTCGGGCGCAATCCCGAAATCAAGTGGCGCTTGCGGCCGGACGACTTGGCCGATTTGCACAGCCGCCAGACGGCGCTGCTGAGGAATGCGCTGGCGGCGCTCGCACCGGGCGGGATCCTCGTGTATTCCACCTGCTCGCTCGAGCCGGAAGAGAATCGGCAGGTTGTAGCGGAGGCCGCGCCGGGGCGCGAAGCCGCAGTATGGGAACGGCTTCCGGGGCGTGACGCGGGCGATGGTTTCTGGGCGGCTGTGATAAAATCAGACGAAGCCGCAAATGGTTGAAATCCTTCCCTCGATTTTGTCCGCGGACTTCGCGCGCCTGGCCGAGGAGATCGCTTCGGTGGAGCGCGGCGGGGCCACCATCCTCCATCTCGACGTGATGGACGGCCACTTTGTCCCCAACATCACCATTGGGCCGCCGGTGGTGGAATCGATTCGCAAAGCCACGCGCGCGCACCTGGATTGCCACCTCATGATCGAGCGTCCGGAGCGCTATGCGAAAGATTTCATCCAGGCGGGCGCCAACTCGGTTTCGGTGCATTATGAAGCCTGCCGGCACCTGGACGCCACGCTCGAGATGATCAAGCAAGCGGGCGCGATGGCGGGTGTGGTGTTGAACCCGGCCACGCCGGTGGCGATGCTGGAAGATGTGCTGGAAGTGGCCGACTACGTGCTGCTCATGAGTGTGAACCCGGGATGGGGTGGCCAGAAGCTGATTCCGTATGTGCTCGAAAAGGCGCGTAAGCTGGGGCGCATGCGGCGCGAAAAGAAGTTAGCTTTCCCGATTGAAATCGATGGCGGGATCCATCCGGAGAACCTGGCGGAAGTGGTGCGCGCGGGGTGTGACTGGATCGTCACAGGGTCGGCCATCTTTCACAGTCCGAGTGCGGAAGCCACTACGCGCGAGATGCGCGAAATTGCCGCCCAGGCGATCGCCGTGCAATGCTGATGGAAAGACCGCCCGTTGGCAGGGTTGCTGGAGAAGTGAACTGAAAGTGGAACCCTTTATGTCGCGAAATGTCATCCGCCCGGCTGCCGTGGTGGCAGTGATGTGCGCCTTGGTGCTGGCTCCCGGTTGCAGGAAGAAGAAATACGAGAACCCCATCACCAAGGAAACGCAGCAACCCGACAAGGTGCTGTTCGACCGGGCTGTCGACGATATCGAACATGCGCGCTACGAGCAGGCGCGGCTGACGCTGCAAACGTTGATGAACACCTACGACACGAGCGAATACCTGGCCAAAGCCAAATTGGCGGTGGCCGACAGTTGGTATCGCGAAGGCGGCAGCCATGGCTTGGCGCAGGCCGAGGCCGAGTACAAGGATTTCATTCTGTTTTACCCGCAAATGGAGGAAGCCGCCGAGGCCCAGGAAAAAGTCTGCAAGATGCAGTACCAGCAAATGGACAAGTCCGAGCGCGATCCGCTGCACGCGCGGCGCGCGGAGGAGGAATGCCGGCAGCTTCTGGTGCAGTTTCCGAACAGCAAATTCGCTCCCGACGCACAACAGTACCTGCGTACGGCGCAAGAGGTTTTGGCGGACGCGGAATTCCGGGTGGGTGCATTTTATTACCGCAGCAAGGGGAGCTTCCCGGCGGCCGCCGCCCGGCTGACCGCGCTGACGGACCAGTTCCCGCTGTACAGCCGCGCCGATGACGCGCTGATGCTGGAGGCCGATGCCTATCACCGCATGGGGGACCGGTTCGAAGATCAGGAGGCGGCGGCATACGGCAAGATCGTGCGCGAGTATCCGTTGAGCTCGTACGTGGCCGAAGCGACGAACCACCTGAAAGCCATGAACCGTCCGGTGCCCGAGGCCGACCCGGTGGCTTATGCGCGGCAGAAATACGAGCTGGAGAACCGTCAGAAGCGGGGCCTGTTGAGTAAGGTTTGGGAGCCGTTCAGCTCGAAGCCCGACGTCCTGAATGCGGCCAAGAGCGGATCGCCGCGTATGGAGACGCTCAAACCGTACACTCCGGTGAGTATACCGGCATCGGCGAAGGGCACCGAGGCCACCGGCAGCACGGGAGTCAGCGCGGGCGGCGGCGGGAGCGATGTGACCGCATCCACGGTGAACGACAGCAAGCTGATCGACGCCGCGCCGGACGCGCGGCAGAACCCTGGGGCGGGGCAAGCGCCGGCGGCCGGCGCGGAAAGCGGCAAAACGGACACGAGCGCGAAGCCGGCCGCAGACCCGGCCATGGGACCCGGTCCGAACGCGCCGCTGCCGCAGAATCACACTGGCAAGATTACAGCGGCGCAGCAGGCCAAGCTGATGAAGAAACAGGAAGACATGGCGCGGAAGAGGAAAGAGCAGGCCGCCAAGGAGAAGAAGAAGGCCGAGGAAGAGCAGGCTAAAAAGGATAAGAAAAAGAAGGTAACCACCGCGCCGGTGGCGCCCCAGCCTCAGCCGCAGCCGGCGGACGCCGGAGGTAGTACCATCAAGCAATGAGCCGCGTTCTGCTGGTGGATGACAGCCCGCACGCGCAGCGGATGGGCGAGCGCATCCTGGCCGGGGAAGGCTACGAAGTAGTCACCGTCAGCAACGCCGAAGCGGCGCTGATCCGGTTGCAGGACGTGGATCCGGACGTGATCGTGGCGGACACGGTGATGCCCGGCCGCACCGGATACGACATCTGCCAATACATCAAAATGAGCCCGCAGCACCGGCACGTGGGCGTGATCCTCACGGCGGGCGTGCTGGAAACGGTGGACGAGGCGCAAGCGCAGCGGGTCGAGGCGGATGCGGTGCTGCGCAAGCCGTTCGAAGCTTCCGCGCTGCTGGCGTCGGTGCAGCCGCTAGCCGAACGGGCGCAGGAAGCGCGCAGCCAATACCGGGAAGGCGGGCCTGGCGGTCCGGGCGCTGCGGGGCAGGCGAAAGACGCGGCCTCGGCCGTGCCCTTCGTGGCGGTGGTGGATGCCGAGCAGGTAAGCGCCGCGGTGACGGTGGCGCTGGATGCTTCCATGGCTGCCATGGTGGAGGAAATCACCAGGCACGTGCTGGTGGCGCTCAAAAGCCAGGAATCCAATCGCCCCGCGGGTCCGCAAGACGACGCACCATCGGCTGACGGAGATCTGACGGATGCGGAAGCCGCGCCGGCGGATGCGGAAACGGCGGAGAACGAGCAGAGTCCATGGCCGGAACCGGTGCGCCGGGTGACACCGCTGCGCCGCCGCTCGGGATCGATCCTCGGCCTGGACGATCTCTCGGCCGGCGAGGAACCGCCGGAACCTCCCGAGTAGCTTATGCCCGATAACAGTTTCGACGTGGTCTCGAAAATCGAGATGCCGGAAGTTGTGAACTCGATCCAGCAGGCACTGAAAGAGATTCACCAGCGCTACGACTTGAAGGACTCGCATTCTTCCATCGAGCTGAACGAAAAGGACTGCAAGATGGTGCTGGCGAGCAAGGACGAGTTCAGGCTCAAGGCGGTGGTGGATATTCTGGAATCGAAGCTGGTGAAGCGCAAGGTTCCGCTGAAGAACCTGAGCTTCGGGACGGTGACGCCGGCGGCGGGTTCCACGGTGCGCCAGGAGGTGACGCTGCAACAGGGCATCCCGGTCGAGAAGGCGCGCGAGATCGTGAAGGCGATCAAGGATGCCAAGCTGAAGGTGCAGGCTTCGATCAATGGCGATTTCGTGCGCGTTTCCGGGCGCGACCGCGACACCTTGCAGCAGGTGATTCAACTGCTGCGGGCGGCCGATTTCGGACTCGACATGCAGTTCACCAACTACCGGACGAATTAGCGGGCAGACAATGGGCGATCTTGATTTCGCTCGGGCTGGCGTCGCCCGCAACTTGGAGCTTCAGCCACACGTTCTACTGCATTGGAGGCCTGGCAGTGATCGGTGGCGGAGGCTTCAGCCCTTGGCTCCAGTGGAGCGAATATCGGAGCGGGAGTCTCCCGTTGTGGCATGTGCTCTGGGCGAGCGGTGCATACGGTTTAGCGGTCGTCGCGAGCGTGTTCTTGGTGCTGCGCAGTTGAGCCCTTCGGCAAGGAACCGGGCATGGATCGCCCATGACGCGCCGCATTAAATCGCACGAAATCGCCGGGCCGGTGGGCCGCCTGGAGGCGCTGCTCGAAGAGCCGCACGATCGCGAGCCGTGGTGCGCGACAGTAGTCTGCCATCCTCATCCGCAGTTCGGCGGCACGCTGCACAACAAGGTGGTCTACCGGCTGGCGCGCGGCTTGCGCCACGCCGGGATCGCCGTGCTTCGCTTCAATTACCGCGGGGTGGGGCGCAGCCAGGGCGAATATGGACACCTGGAGGGAGAAATCGAAGACGCCCGCGCGGCGCTCGACTGGCTGCGCTCGCGGTATCCGGCGCTGCCCTACGCACTCGCCGGTTTCTCCTTCGGCGCGCGAGTGATCACGCGCCTGGGATGCTCTACCGGCGGCGCGCGCTTTCTGCTCGTTGGCGGATTCCCGACCAGCATGGGCGGCGCGGAATACCTGGAGCGCTGCGCGACGCCGAAAGTTCTCGTCCAAAGCACGCACGACCAGTTCGGACCCCGCGCGGACCTGGAAGCCGCCTTCGCGCGCTGGGCCGCGCCGAAACGTCTCCTCTGGATCGAAGCCGCGGACCACTTTTTCACCGGCGGGTTAGAGGCGCTGGAAGAGCGGGTAGCGGCGGTGGCGGCGGAGTTGTAACTGTGGGACGCCGAACGATTCGTATGGATATCATCACCGGCAACGCCGGCTGGATTGAAGTAATTTGCGGCCCCATGTTTTCGGGCAAGAGCGGGGGAGCTGATCCCGCGCCTGCCGTAAGGGCGCTTTCGCCAATCCATTTCGGTGTTGCGCACCCGGGAAAGCGCGTGCCCCACTGCGGCGCCGCACGCTAGAGTGATAAGAAGGAGGCTCGTTTTGCACAAGATATTGTTGGTCCTCTCGCTGGCCGCCTGGAGCTTTTGGGGCCAGGCGCCGGAAAAGTCCTCTAGCGCGCTCGGGTTCAGTGTAAAGAACATCGATGCCACGGCCAATCCGTGCACGAATTTCTACCAGTACGCCTGTGGGGGGTGGTTGAAGAATAATCCGATCCCCGCGGATCAGGCGCGATGGGGCCGGTTCGACCAGTTGGAAGAGCGCAATCGCGACGTGCTGCACGAGATTCTGGAGGCGGCGAGCAAGCCGGATGCCAGTCGGGACTCGACGGCGCGGATGATAGGCGACTACTACGCGGCCTGCATGGATGAAAAGGCCGTCGAGGCCGGCGGGTTGCAGCCGCTCGAAGACGAACTGGGGTGGATTCGCGGCTTGCGGGATAAGGCGCAGCTCGCGGCGGTGGTGGCGCGTCTGCAACGCGGCGGTGTCGAGGCGATGTTCGAGTTCAGCTCCGGGCAGGATTTCAAGGACTCCAACCAGGTGATCGCGCAAGTGGATCAGGGCGGTTTGGGGCTGCCGGAGCGCGACTATTACCTGAAGCAGGACGCGCAGAGCGCGGAGTTGCGCCGCAAGTACGTGGAGCACGTGGCGCGGATGTTCGTTCTGGCCGGCGAGACCGCGGCCGCCGCCAAGGCCAACGCCGAGACGGCGATGAAGATCGAGACCGCGCTGGCCCAAGGCTCGCTCGACATTGTGTCGCGCCGCGATCCGGAGAAGGTCTATCACAAGATCAGCACGCGGGAAATGGAAGCGCTGAGCCCGGTGTTTCACTGGAAGGAGTACCTGCGTGCGAGCGGCGCGCCGGCATTCGAGTCGGTCAACGTGGCGTGGCCCGCTTTCCTCGAGGCGCTGAACGGGGCGATCGGGCGATTCAGCCTGGCGGGCTGGAAGACGTACCTCACCTGGCACCTGCTGCATGCCGAGGCGCGCCTGCTGCCGGAGGCGTTTGTCAAAGAAAACTTCGCGTTTTATGGCAAGACCCTGACTGGCGCGACTGAGATACGGCCGCGCTGGAAGCGCTGCGTGGATTTAACGGACGCCGAACTGGGCGAGGCCCTGGGAAAGAAATTCGTCGAGAAGACGTTCGGCGCCGAGGGTAAGGCGCGGACGCTGCAGATGGTGGACGCGCTCGAAAAGGCGCTCGGGCAGGACCTGGAACAAGTGCCCTGGATGACGGCGGAGACCAAAAAGCAGGCGCTGGTGAAGCTTGACGCAATCGCCAACAAGATCGGCTACCCGGACCGATGGCGCGACTATTCGAGTGTGGCGATCCGGCGCGATGACTTGGTGGGCGACACGCTGCGCGCCGAGGCATTCGAGTTCCAGCGCCAGTTGAACAAGATCGGCAAGCCGGTGGACCGCCAGGAATGGGGGATGACGCCGCCTACGGTGAATGCGTATTACGATCAGTCGATGAACGATATCAACTTCCCGGCGGGCATCCTGCAGCCGCCGTTCTACGACAACGCGATGGACGATGCGGTGAACTTCGGCGGCATCGGCATGGTGATCGGCCATGAGTTGACGCACGGTTTCGACGACCAGGGCCGGCAGTTCGACGCTCAGGGGAACCTGCGAGACTGGTGGACACCGGAAGACGCCAAGGAATTCGAAAAGCGTGCGGCCTGCATCGAACGGGAGTACTCGAAGTTCGAAGTGGCGCCGGGTGCGTTCGTGAACGGCCAGCTCACGCTGGGCGAGAACACGGCGGACAACGGCGGCGTGCGCATCGCGCTCATGGCGTTGCTGAACACCATCGGCAGCACGGAAAAGAAGATCGACGGCTTCACGCCCGAGCAACGGCTATTCCTGGCTTTCGGCCAGGTGTGGTGCGGCAACGAGCGGGAGGAAGCGCTGCGCATGCAGGTTAAGACCAACCCTCACGCGCCGGGCAAGGAGCGGGTGAACGGCGTGGTGCAGAATATGCCCGAGTTTCAGCGGGCGTTTTCCTGCCAGCCCGGCCAGCCGATGGTGAGCGCCAACGCGTGCAGGGTCTGGTAGGGGAATTGGCGTTCCGCTTTACAGCAGGAACCCTTCCTTCCACAAGGATCAGGACACGTACTTTTCACGCCACTGCACCGCTGGTCGAGAGTCCAGTTATTATCTCCCGACTGGCCCTAAACGGGGCTTGTCAGCCGCGAATTGGCCGGCGACTGCGTTCCTTACGCCGAGCTGCCAGTCGTCGGCGTCTTTCGCTGCGCGCTCAGTTGGAGGGGCGGTTCTGCGCCGCGGTCTGCGCCGTGCGCCGCGCCAGTTGCAGGTTGGAATTGACTTTGCCGTATCCGTAGCCGATTCGGAAGGGCAGGGGACGCACACCCGGATCGTGGTAAGCCTTCTGCAAGTCCTGCTGAATCAGGTAGCGGAAACTGCCGTATGGGCGCGTATACTCGCCGAAGAGCTGCACCTTCCAGGTGTCCGGGCTGAAGAAGTGGAACGGGATCCCGGAATCGTCCTGCAACACCGCCTGGCTGTTGGCCAAGATGAGGCCGCGAATGATGGAGAACTCGTTCCGGTGCGTCATATATGAGGTGGCCTTGAGCAGCGTGACGGCCCCTTTCAAACCCGCGGCATACTTGACGAATTGCGGGTTTGTCTTGAGGTGTTCGTCGTCCAGGTTGATGGTCAGGTAATACATCTGGTGCACCGACTGGTCTTCGTCGGAGCGGTACGCGATCTGCAACCCCTTGTCGCCGTATGGCGTGCGCGGCTTGTAACTGAGATCGCGGTCGATCAGCTTGCCCGCGTCGTCCAGGCGCGTATAACGGAAGCCCAGAATGGTATTGTGCCGGCGCACCAGCACCTCCAGGATGGGCAGCAGCAGGCCATCGGTGACCTGCCCGCGGAATTGATGGTCCATTTCGCGGGTGATAAAGAAGCTGCGGCCGAGCACCGAACCCATCGTATCCCGCGTGGCCTTCAGGTAGCCTGCAAAGTCCTGTTTCCGGCTAAGCTGTTCCAGGCTGGGCAAGGTTCCGGAGGGTTCCAGCGCCACTAGAACGTAGGTGCTATTGTCGGGAAAACACGCCGTGGCATAGAGTGCGTCGGGACCGCTGAATGGGTAATAGACAATCGCCTCGCGGAGCGCCGCGTCCGACAACTCAGCCTTTGCGAACTTGTGGAGACCGGCGATCAAAGTGACGTCGAGGTTATGCCACGCCGAATCCAGACGGGCGCGGTGGTCCTTCCAAGCCTCGGTCTGTTCCAAATCAGCGAATGGGCTGCCCGGATGACCCGGCATTCCGGCCAGGAAGCGGGCCGTGTCGTCCGCATCCCGGTTCTCCGGTACTGGCACCGGCGCGGTGGCCGCGGGCTCTTTTTTTTCGGTGGAAGTTGCCCCAGGCGGGGCGGGGTGTCCGCAGCCAGGCGAAACCGTAGCAAAGGCGAACAGGAGAGCAACCAAGAGGGGACTTCTGTATCGTATGCTCACGCGCAGGATCTCTTTCGATATTGTAGGAATCCGCGACAGTGCCGTAGGGTTTTGCGACATCACGTGCAACCCGTTAATCTCATTGCAGTTCATGGTGTTTTTCGACATCTCGGTCGCCGAATATTTCTACATAGATCATTGTTGACAAATACCACGCCTAGCCACCAGCTTGATTCCACAACAGATAAAGAGGTGAAAAACACCGCTTATTGGCCCTTGCCGTGCCCTAGATAGAATCAGAAAGGATGGAAGATTATGACAGTCGTTCTGGTTCTGATCACGTTCCTGACCTTCATCGTATTGGATTATTTCCTGAATCGCAAGAAGGCGCTTAGCACCGTCGCCGCATCGGACCGCGCCACAACCCCAGCTTTCGTCGCCGGGGACTACGTCAGTGGGTTCCACACGCCGGGGCAGGTGGCCTATCACCCGGGACACACCTGGCTGGTGCAGGAGCGCAAGAGCGTGGTACGCGTGGGCGCGGATGAGTTTGCCGCCGCGCTTGCCGGGCGAATCGAGAAGATCGAGCTTCCCAGGCCCGGCCAATGGGTTCGTCAGGGTCAGAAAATCCTCTCCTTTTACCGCAACGGCGAGAAAACGGAAATGGTTTCGCCTACCGAAGGTGAGGTCATGGCTATTAATGCTGAGGTTGTCAACACCCCGGCGCTGGTGCGCAACGATCCGTACGGCAAAGGCTGGCTGCTGACGGTCAATGTACCGGATGAGGAAAGTACCACTCGCAACCTGATACCAAAAGGCTTGGTTCACGAGTGGATGCGCCTGGCCGTCGACCGCCTGTACAGCCACCAACCGATGTTGGCGGGCGCTGCTGCAGCCGATGGCGGCCGTCCCGCCGAGGATCTGCTGGCCGAAGTTCCTGGCGCCGACTGGAAGCAGACCACCGGCGAGTTCTTCCTCACCGCGTAGAAGACGGGCAGGGGGTGCCCCGTACTGCTGCGATTGGGACGCTGCTTCCATCCGAACCGAACTTACTGAAACCGCCCGCCTCGTTTCGCTCCCCAAGCGGATTCGAGGCGGGCTTTTTTTCTGGCCCAAGCGAATGTGGGCAGGTAATCCGACCCGCCCGGACCTGCGCAGGGTCTGCGCCGAGCCTCCTGGCTCGGCCTTCGGACCCGGGGTCCGATGCGGGCTGGGGTGCCCGCCCCATTGGTACCGGTGGGAAAAATCGACGCCGCAGTTGATTCGACCAGAGCGATATCCCCCGTGATTTCAACACGTCCACTGATTTCAATAACTCCAACTGTCATTTTTTTCTACACTTTGAGGTCAATTTCTGCTAAAACAGAGTTAGAGGTCCTATATGCCCAAAGCGATTTTGTATGACAGTACCCTATGCATAGGGTGCAGGGCTTGCGAGGGCGCCTGCGCGGAGCGCTGGGGCCTCCCTTACAACGACAAAATCGCCGCCGAAGAAACGATTTCAGCGCACAAGCTCACTACCATTGTGACGCATGGCGATCATTTTTGCCGCCGCCTATGTATGAATTGTCTACAGCCAGCGTGTGCCTCGGTTTGCCCGGTGGGCGCGTTGCAGAAAACGGCACTGGGTCCGGTCACCTATGACGCCGCCAAGTGCATCGGGTGCCGGTATTGCATGCAGGCCTGCCCGTTCCAGGTGCCGACTTACGAATGGTCCAGCCGGCTGCCACGGATGCGGAAGTGCGATATGTGCTATGCGCGGCAGAGCGCCGGGAAGCCGACTGCGTGCGCCGAAGTCTGCCCGACCGGCGCTACCCGCAATGGCGAGCGCGACGAACTGATCGCCGAAGCGCGCCAGCGGCTGGCTGCCAAGCCGGACCAGTACTATCAGAAAATCTACGGCCTCTCCGAAGTCGGCGGCATCTCGGTGTTCTTCCTTTCGGCGGTGCCGTTTGAGCAGATTGGTCTGCGCACCAAGGTGCCGCGGGAGCCGCTGCCGATGCTCACCTGGCGCGTG